>Ga0272442_10011117_pt1 | contig 11015 bp, 7 predicted proteins | sample SSMForm2O_FD_200262 | JGI IMG/M metagenome (GOLD analysis project Ga0272442, IMG submission 200262) | Marine sediment archaeal communities from Little Sippewissett salt marsh, Falmouth, MA, United States - SSM-Form-2O | ecosystem: Environmental > Aquatic > Marine > Wetlands > Sediment ... | reverse complement strand
GGATAGTAATGGAACCGATATTTTGCAACCAAATTAATATAAGACTTATCAGAAAAAGGAAGTTAATAATATAAACGGTCTGTTTCCGAAGGGAATGCCGCGTCTTGATATCGGGTACCCGTCGGTTAATAACCCGAACCAGAATGAATAAAAGCAGATAGGCAATCAGAAAGACCGCTAATGTGTCGCGGATCTTTTTCTGGATCTGTTGAGGGGTTAGATATCGAAACGGTTGGGTGCTGATTGTCGACTGGCTGATTTGGCCCGGTAGGTCCTGGGCTAGGACAGCCGAAGGCATAATCAGCATGATTAACAGCCCGGCTAGACAGACACATAAAAAAAGCCGAGTCTTATTGGTAACTAAAGGAATGTTCTTCATGTGCAGTTATGTTACCCGTAAAGCGCAATCTTGTCAATATAACTGAAAAATTTTTATCCGCTTGGGGAGGTTGGTATACCATCCGGATGCGCCTTCATCGAAAGCGCGATCCGGCGCCGGTTCAGGTCCACGCCGATCACGGTCACCGTGACGCTCTCGTGCAGGCGCACCATATCCTCCGGCCGCCGGATGAACTTGTCCGAGAGTTGGCTGACGTGGACCAACCCATCCAGATGCACGCCGATATCGACAAAGACGCCGAAATTCGTAATATTGGTTACGATCCCCGGTAGTTTCATTCCGGGCTTGAGATCCTCCGGTCTGTGCACATCTGGATCGAATTCGAATAATTCGAACTGGCGGCGCGGATCACGCCCCGGCTTGGCCAATTCCGCGTAAATATCTTCCAGGGTCGGCAGCCCGACGGTGGCGGAGACATAACGGTTGAGATCGATCTTGCGGCGCAGGTCCTCGTTTTGAATCAATTCGCTCACCGTGCATTTCAGGTCCTTGGCCATCTGATCAACCAGATGATAACTTTCGGGATGAACCGCGCTAGAATCCAGCGGGTTATGGCTGTTGCGGATCCGCAAAAATCCGGCTGCCTGTTCAATCGCCTTGGGACCCAGGCCGGGGACCTCAAACAATTCTTCACGGCTGCGGAATCCGCCCTTCTGATTACGGTAATCCACGATCGTTGCCGCGCGTGCCGGGCCCAAACCGGAAACATAAGTCAATAACTGTTTGCTGGCGGTGGTAAGCTCAACCCCGACGAGATTAACGCAGCTGATAACGGTGTCGTCCAGACTCTGGCGTAACATTTTCTGGTCCACATCGTGCTGGTATTGCCCTACCCCGATTGATTTAGGATCGATCTTGACCAGCTCGGCCAGCGGGTCCATCAGCCGGCGCCCGATGGAAATTGCGCCGCGGACGGTAACATCATGGTCCGGGAATTCTGCGCGCGCCGCCTCCGATGCAGAATAAACCGAAGCGCCGTGTTCGGAGCGGATCAGGATCGGGATATCCCCCGGCAGTTCGAGCTCGCGCATAAAGGCTTCCGTTTCGCGGCAGGCCGTACCATTCCCGATAACAATGAATTCAATCCGGTACTGCCGGCTTAAAACCGGGATAGTTCGCCGGGCCTCGGCCTGTTGGGCCTCCGAACCCATCGGAAAGATCGTCGTATGATGCCGCAACTGACCTTGCTCATCCAGGCAGACCACCTTGCATCCGGTACGAAATGCCGGATCAACGGCCATGATGCGGCGTTGGCCTAGCGGGGGTGCCATCAATAGCTGGCGTAAATTTTTTGAAAAAACCGTGATGGCTTCCCTGTCCGCCTTGTCCTTGGACAGCAAACGGATCTCGGTCTCCATCGAAGGTGCCAAAAGGCGTTTATAGCTGTCTTGCAGCGCCAGTCGCACCTGGGCAGCGCATGGATTCGCGGCTTTAACAAAAAGGGGTTCAAGGATATTGAGGGCCGCGTCATCCGGCACGACGATCTTCAAGTTCAATATGCCCTCTTTTTCTCCCCGCCGGACGGCCAACATCCGGTGCGACGGAATGCTCCGCACCGCCTCGCTCCATTCAAAATAATCTTTGTAATTATGCCCGGCCTTTCTTTTATCAGCAATCACCTGGGATTGGAATCTCCCCTGGCTCCAAAACAGATCGCGCATATCGGCCCGCGCGCGCGCATCTTCATTGATCCATTCCGCGATAATATCCCGCGCGCCGGCTAAAGCCTCAGAAACATTTTTGACTTTTTGGGAGGGATTGACGTATTTAGGGGCCTCGGCTTGCGGATCCGTGTCTTCTTGTCGGAAAATTAATTCCGCCAACGGTTCTAATCCTTTTTCCTTGGCGATCGTGGCCCGGGTGCGGCGTTTCGGTTTATACGGCAGGTAGATGTCTTCGAGTGCACTTGTGGTTTTGGCTGCCAGAATCTTGGCGCGCAGTTCATCGGTCAGCTTGCCTTGCTTGGCGATGGTTTCCAGGACCGTGTTGCGCCGCTTGTCTAATTCGCGCAACTGATTGACACGGTCGCGAATCGCGGTGATCTGAATTTCATCCAAGCTGCCGGTCGCCTCTTTGCGGTAACGGGAAATGAAAGGGATCGTTGCAGCGCCGTCGAGCAATTCAATTGTCGCGCTCACCTGAGCGGCTTTAAGGTTTAATTCTTGGGTGATTTGAAAGACGTGATCGGTGCTCATTCGAATCTCGACCAAAGGCAGGCAAATTAATGGGATTAATTGTACGCCAGACCGAATTTAAAACCGTATTCAGCTGTTGAATGCTCGGGATCATAACCCCCGATGCAGGCACTGCAGGATATGGGCGAGCAGTTTCCGTCGACGCTCCAGTACCGGAAGAAGGGCTCGGCAAAAAAGTCGACCTGGCCGGATTGTCGGGACATGCGCAAGGATGTCATCAATCCCCATCCGCTGTCCAGATCGTTATCCAGCTGGCCTTGGCCGGGACTGTTGCCATTGATATCCGACATGTCCTGCAGTGAGTTGATCTGTTCGCCGCTTAAAAGAAAATCAAGCTCAAAGGCCAGTTTGAGCGACCAGTCATTTTCAAGCGGACGTTGGGCTTCGACACCGATCGGGACGTAGAGATACGTGAATTCGCGATCGTATCCGCTGTAGTAATTGGTGCTGGCTTCGATGTCTTCCATCCCGTCATACAAATAACGGTATCCAAGCCCGAAATAAGGCATAAACTCCCATTTTTCGTACCAGGGTATTTCATAACCCAGCAGGCCCCGCAGTTCGAATAAAACATCACCGGCATCCCCATCACCGGAATACGCGGCGCTGTCATAATCGATCATACCAAAGCCCAACCGTCCCTCAAGACGGAAAAGATTGAGATTGCTGTCCGGAGTAAAGGCTTCTGTGAACGAACGGATCGGTTCGTTTTCCTGACGCCGAAAGGTGTACGAGCCTAAAATCCCGAAAAACGGCCCCACTTCTTCAACATCCAGGTGATCTCCGCTGTAGAAATAACCATAAAGCTCAGTGGCGATCTCCCAGGAAGACAGCTGGGGTTCCCATAGGCTGAGTTCCTTATCCTCTTTCTTCTTTTTTTCGGATTGCTCGGTCAGATCCAACTCGTCGCCGTTTTTTTTGGGATATTCGTAAGGCGGGCCGGTCACGATCGTATAACGTTCGCGCGGCATCATGTCATCACCATAAGATCTTCGGGGGGAAACCGGTGGGGCGGGTGGATCGTACAGATTAAGGGCTTCGACGATGGCGCGCTGCCGTTTAAGGCCGCCGTAAGATCGCTCGGGGTTACCGGCATGAACGATTCCAGTTATTCCAAGGAAACCGCAGATTCCAATAAAATAAATTAGGCAGGCTGTCTTCGTTTGTTTCAATACTGGAGTCCTAATCTCACCCCGTATTCATGCGTGTCATTTTCCGGCTCGAGCCCATAACCGACCGGAATGCCACTATAGGAAATCGTGGAGACGTCCGAATCTTCAATATGCCAATAACGGTAAAAGGGCTCCAAAAAGAAGTCAACAAAACGCGTGTTTTTGGTCAGTTTGACCGAGCCCCGAAATCCCTGGCCGTCATGCTGATCGTTCTCAAGCGTTTCATAATCATAACCGGAATCCTCTAGGTGGCTTTTCTGGGTGCCGCGGATAAAAAAATCGTATTCAACGTTACCGGCTAATGACCATGATTGGCCAAAATATTTTGTCGCTTCGATCCCCAAAGGCACATAAAGGTATTGGGATTCGCGGTCATACGTCAGATGCCCGGTGGATGTGGTTTCGCCACCGCTATCATCCAGAAGGTAGCGGTAGCCAAACCCGACAAACGGGGTGAATATGATTTCACGGCCTACCGGGATATCATATCCGAGTAACCCGCGTATTTCAGCCGCATAATGGTTTTCGTCATCGTGCGTCCCGGTTCCGTTGGAAGTGTAATCCAATGAACCCCAGCTGCCCCGGCCTTCAACCTGAACGTAATTAATCCCGTTGCCGTTACCGAAAATATCACGCCAGGAATGGAGCGGGTTATTCCGGTAAAGACGGCGGGTGTAGCGTGCGAATAAACCATAGGTATAGCCTTTTAAATCCATTAAATCCGGTTCTTCGTATGTGTATTCAAAAGCCTCGACACCCATCTCCAGACTGCCGATCATTCCCTCGCGTTGATAAGGCGGGCCCTCGTCGTAAGAGATATCCATATCATCGTATTTCTCAAGCAGGTCCCGGTCGTCAAGCGGGTTTTGTTCGAGCCATTCGATATCATCCGCATTATCGGCATTGTAGGGACCCATATCGTTATATTCCTGGATCAGGTTGCGGTCCTGAAGCGGTTCACGGTCCCTGAGCCGATCCGCGCGCGTCGATTGAGGTGATGACGTCCCGATGCGTTCGTATTTTTCAAGCAGATCGCGGTCTTCCAGCGGTTCTTGCTCAACCAATTTCCAGTCATCCCGGTCGCGCGAATTCGGCGTGCCGATGGAATTATATTTTTTAATCAAATCACGCGGCTGAAGCGGGTGCTGATCTTTCAGGTCGGGCCAGTGCTGCCCTGAGACGCGCGCATGCCTTTCGGTCCTACGTGCACGATATTCCGGAACACGGTATTTCTCAATTAAGGCCTGGCTTTCAGAGATAGCGGCTTTCCGTTGTTTATCCTTTTTCTCAAAAACCTCCAAGGTTGAATCAAAGGGAATCTTTTGCTTGTACTTTCTAATCAAGTCCCTTTCTTGGAGCGGTTTGGCTTTGAGGATTTCGATATCATCATCCCTGGGTTCGGGATAACGCTCAAGGTCCGTATCATCTGTATAGCGGTTGACAGGATAGCGGCTGACCGAACGGGAGTGATACGTATTCGGAACCGGTGGAATTCCGGGATAATAATCATCCGGCACATAAGCATCGGGCTCATGGGATAAAGAGTCGCCGGAACGTCGTTGTACATCTCTTTCCATGCGGTCAACTGACTCAAGATAACTATCATATGTATAGGTTGAATCAGTCCAACTAATGCCGTTCTCGGCTGATGCAGTTAACGGCAGACAAAAAGACAAGATAGCCAGCCCACCGACAATCATTAACCAAAAAAATAATTTCTTTTTCATTTTACGATTTCCTTTCGTAGGCGTTATGCGTTCATAAATGATATTCCTATTTTATAATTGACTCGTTGCTCTTGCAAAAAAATATTTGGTTTTTTCCCAGCATCCGGGAAAAATCACCGGATCAATATCGAATACCCATACGCAGACCGTATTCGATCGTGACATTCTTTGGCTCATAATTTTCGACCACATCCGTGGTATAACCTTTTGTAAAATAATAGCGTGACCCATCCGTGGCGATCGCGTTGAACCTAGCCGGATCAGACGCCTGGATATCCCAATAGCGTATAAACGGTTCAACAATGATGTCAAAGGGTTCCTGTTTCTTAACGATCTTCGCTGAGGCGCGCAGGGCAAAACCTTCGTCCTGGTCGTTCTCCATCTTTTCGATACTCAGCATCTTGCCGGCCGCACTACCGGTCCCGGGCAAGATGAAACCCGCCTGATCAAAATGGCTGGTTAATTTGCCGAATACGAGCCAGTCGTATTCCATAGACAATTCCAGCGCCCATTTCCGGTCGAAATCTTTCTGTACCTGCAAGCCGAGCGGCAGATAACCGTAATCCATATCACGGTCATAATTCCAGAAGGCGTCGGCCACATCCACCCAGCCGCCGGCATCTTCAATATGTAAAGAACGGTAGCCGAAGCCGAAATAAGGTGTGATCAGCAATGAATAGTTTTGGGCCGGGATGTCATAACCGATCACGCCGCGTAACTCATATTCCGAGGTGCCGTAGCCGTCGATTTCGTCCTGAACCGAGACGTCATAATCTACTTCGCCGGTGACATAGCGGGCTTCGACCTTAAAAAAATTGGCGGTATTGCCGTTTTTAAAAATCCTTGTTGGGGATTCTACCGGTTGATTATGCTGCAGGCGATGGGTATAGGTTGCAAAGGCGCCGTACAATAAGCCGTCATGAGAAATCTGCAGGGGTTCCAGATAAGTCACGATATAATAATAAGGCCAATGTTTTTCCTGCTCATAATGAAACGACAATAATTCCGCACCAATATCCAACGCAGTCAAGGGATGAATCGCGGAACGCATGTCGTCAGGACGGGTCGGCTTGACCAGGGGTATGGCCGAAGGCGGCGGTTCGGGAATGGGTGAACGTCCGTGCAGTAAACGGTCAGGATCAGGGGGCTGACGGAATTGTCTTTCGGGCGGTAACGGTGCCGGATAAGGCCGGCGGGGAACAAGGTCTTGTTCTTGTGAAAGCGGCGGCATCTTGATGTGAAAAATGTAATCGTCCGGTATGTCGTCCTTATTTAAGGTTTGATGTGCCGCATCCAGCGCCTGATCGATCAGGTCTTGCCGGCGAACGGAAGGATCTTCCATGTAATCCGCCGCGTGCGCCACCGCGCAGAATATGCCGATGATCAAAACCGAAAAAATCGTCGCGAATAGAGATTGCAGGTTTCGAAAATCCGGTTTCATTAATAACGCAGTCCGAACTTTAGACCGTATTCGGTCGTGTTGTTCTTGGGCTCATACCAGGTTCGCGTTACAAGATTATGCGAAATGGTCTTGGATTCGGATTGTTCGATCGCCCAGTAACGAATGAACGGCTCAATCACAATGTCCAGACGGGGATGCTGATACATCGCCTTAAGGGAGCCGCGTAATCCAGTGCCGGCGTTTTGTTTATTCTCAACGTCCGGATGCCCTGAAAATAAATAATTATAAGGCGTCCCGTCACCGACATGGCTGCGCTGCAATCCGTAAACCAGGTGATCGTATTCCGCCGCCCACTCCAGCGACCATCGGTCGTTGAATTTGATTAAAGACTCCACCCCGGCTGGGATGTACCAGTAATGGGACTCTCGGTCATATGACCAGTTGTTGGTCGTGGTTAACCGACCACCACCGTCGTCGAGGAGGTAACGGAACCCGACGCCGAAAAAAGGCGTGATCCGAACAGACGGCATAACCGGAAAATCGCACCCGATCACACCGCGCAACTCTGCCGAATAATTCGGGATCCCGTCATCGTTCCCGGTGTTGTCGGATTCATAATCCAGCTCACCGTACGCGATCCGTCCGTCGACTTTGAAAAAATTAAAGATCATAAAATTTCTTTTCCAGTCGCCCCAGGCGATATGCTCCCGGAAGCGATGGGTCAAAACGCCGTATAAACCATACATCGGATTTTTCATGCGCATCAAACCCGGTTCCCGATAGGTATACTGAAAGGCCTCCATCCCGACGGTAAAGTAGGAATTCGAACGTGGGTTGAAAGGGCTTATCCGCGTGTGGTCCGGTGATGTTCCGGCAAAATGAGGTTCAGAAAAGGTTATGAAGTCATCTGGCGAGGGCGCCCGCCGACGTAGCGGCGGTGTATAGGTCCTCACGGGTGGAGGAGCGGTCGGCCGATAAGGCGCTAGGCGTCGTTTGGATTCAATACCAAACTCGGCAGGCTGGAAATCACCGGATTCCAAACGATCATCAACCGGAAAATCGTCACTACGGCGATCGCGTTGCCAATAATATCTATTAATTTCATCATCAATAATTCTGGAACGGGTTCTCCTGATCTTGTAGGTAGTGCAAAAATCCTGCCAACCCGGAGCAAATGCTGTCGGCGCAATAGGCTGATCATTATCCAACTCGGCGTGCATGATTTTCGTGCGATCGGTATCTGCGAAAACCATTGCTGAATTCAGATATACGCTTAGTCCTATAATAAAAAGGAGTTTTTTGTCTATTATTTTCATATATATATGTATATTCTAACGTTACAAAAATTTGTTTTCAAAACGTTTTTAAGGTTTTTAAAAAATTAGTATAAAAGAAGGTTTTTAAGATGAAGTGGATTGGCTGGGAAGGCCTGGAAAGGAACAAGAAAATCTTTTTTCGCTTATGGAATAAGCCTTAATAAGAAAGAAGAGTCTGCGTTTGAGGAAAAAACGCAAATCGGGATGAGTTCGCTATCGATTTTTAAGAAAATGACCTCGAATATATTCAGCTAAGTATTCACCGCAAACCAAATGCCCCACATCGCTCCAATGGCTTGAACCGTTAACTCGGCCTGATCGCGCTTTACGCTCCACTTCAAAGATAATGACTGGTATTCGGTCTAAAAAGATCACCTGATTATCAGAAAATATTTTTTTTGCCTGGCCAAAAAATGGCTCATCTGACCAAACAGGAAAACTGATAAGAGGAATGCTTCCAGCGCGTTTTCTTATCATTCCGATCAGGGTCGAAGTTGTCTTAACAGATTCCCGAAAATCCGCCAGGGAAAGCCCTTGCGCTTTAATGTCATTTTCGATTGTATCAAAAACCTTCGCACTTGCTGCTACAGCCAATGCTTTATCAAAGGCAACACAAAAATAATAACCAATACGTGAATAATGGGCCAATTCCCTCAATAAGACAGGCCCGCGTGAATAACGATAAACAATTTCTCCGTTTTCGTAATACGGGCGCTTGCTCTCATTGTTATGAATAAAGCTCTTGTTTTCCAAAACATAAGAATTGTTGATAAAGTCGTTGCTACAAAACTGCAATACAAGCAAATCGGGCCGTATTTTATCAATATATCGATCAATGATTAAGTATTCCTGCAAAGTTCCGTATCCACCCGCGCCAAATACGAAAATCTCTGCTTCAGGAAGCTTCTTTTTTAAAAATTCATAATAATGGTGGCCGGGGCTTGCGAAACAATTATTCTCAGTAAATGAATCTCCGACTAAAAAGATCTTAAACTTATGGGTCTGGGGGTCTCCCCAAATAAACTCTTGGGCCCATCCCAAAACAGGATCGGAAGTACGATAATCAGTTTGTTTAAAGAATGGAATATTATGTTGGGCTTGGAAATGGAACCGAAATGCGCACTCGATTGTAAAAATAGCAACAATGATGGACGTTAAAAACAAACAGAAATTTAGAAATAAATCCCTTGGCCATCGAGTTATATGGGTTTGACCTGGATTCATTGCTCTGAAAATAAAACTTTAATAATTCACTGGTTCGCCTGAGCGTCCCTTATGAGAAAATCAGCAAACAGGTCGGGATTCTCCTCCGCAAGCGGAGTTCTCATCCCCCTCAATCTTATTCCATTTGCTACCCAGATAGACCGGCTAGCAAATTTAACGGAGAGGTCGGGATTCGCACACACATAATTTCTAACCATTTATATATAAATAACTTATGTCAACAACTCCATTGGTGCTAAGTATTTGAGTGTCTATCCTTTTTCGTATTTCTTCCTTTAGTTTCCTCTAGTTTCCTTTTGTTTGGTCTCAATTTGGTCCCACATCAATATTGTCTATCGGATAACAATAAGTGCTTCTTCCTCGCCGCTCTTTCCTCTTAAGCCATCTTTCAATTTGAATCCGATTAAAACGTATGTTTCCACCAATCTTAATATGTGGTATAAAACCAATATGGGTCCATTTATAAACAGTGGCGGTTTTTATCTGCAACCATTCACTAAGTTCTTTGGGTGTTAACAACACTTCATAATATGACTTATCTGGTGAATTTTCAATCATAATTCATTTCTTTTCAACCCTCGCGGAATAGAATCACTACCCCACCATGCTGTCTACACTATTTCATTCTCAGATAAAACAGCCTGAGAGGTCGGACAAACCGGCACCACTAACATCCTTCGCTTATCATTTAGGTCCGGATCCTGCGTTATTAATCCGGCCATCTCCAGCATAGTTAGGATTTCCCGTCTTAGCTTATATTCAGCCAAAGGCCTTTTATAAACCCGCATATGCTCTTTAAGTATCTCCGTACGGGTTAATCCGCTGCCTTTTTCCTGATACTTGGGTAAGATAATCTCCTGGAATAATCTATATAGATACGGGGGTAAGTTTAATTCCTGGCTGAATGATATCTCATCCCAAAGCATAAAACCCATATCAACATCCTGATCAGAAGTTAAAATAGCATCTGACCCGTCCTTTTGCCTGTGCCAAAGGTTAAGAAGAGCTATGCTTTTTATTATGGAACACAACCTCTTTATATCCCTTTGATGCCTTGGATTTAGGTTCTTATGTCTTTCAAAAAATCTTTCTTCAATTCCTTTCGGATCGTGTAATCTTATTTCAGCGATCTTTTCATCCTTTACGGCCACTATCCGTGCTATTAGTTGTTGCCTTTGCGGATCGCCATCAAGTTTATTAATATAGGCCTGCAGATCCGCCTCCTTGCTAAGAGCCTCCTTAATCCCCTGACGAATCTTTAAAGAAGTCGTTTCTGGGGAAAGAAGCAGAAAGCGAGTTGCTTCCTGTTCATCTATCTTTAACCCAGCGGAACAAAAAATAACGGAAGGGTATCCTTTGATGACAATGTTCTTTGTCTTTAAGCCGTGTTTCTGAGATTTATCTGTGATTTTGATTTGGATTTCCTTCGCATCATGCGATAATAACGGCCTTAAATGGGCCAACAACATATCATGCGGCTGGTCAAGGAATATCATCATACGCCTGCTTAAATCCATAAAATATCCGCCTAATTCTTTACAAAATCTCCCATGGTCATGGAAGAATGCTGTTGGTGAAC
>Ga0272442_10011116_pt1 | contig 11016 bp, 6 predicted proteins | sample SSMForm2O_FD_200262 | JGI IMG/M metagenome (GOLD analysis project Ga0272442, IMG submission 200262) | Marine sediment archaeal communities from Little Sippewissett salt marsh, Falmouth, MA, United States - SSM-Form-2O | ecosystem: Environmental > Aquatic > Marine > Wetlands > Sediment ... | reverse complement strand
ACGATCCGGAACTGGAACGTGAAAGAGATGAACTAGCACAAGAAGCCACTGAGCTTACAAATATCTTCGGATCGATTTTAAGAAAAAGTCAATAAAGTTTTTGAGTATTTAGTATTGTTTCGAAGCACGAAATTGGAAATACGAAACAAATTTAAATGACTTAAATTCAAAATTCTAAACGATATGATTTGGAAGAAAGAACACTTAAGTTTTCAAGCAGGAGTTTAATAGATGAGTAACAGGAAACTGACAATATTAGGAATCGTTGCTGCTTTAATGGTAATATGGGCGGTGGCCCAGTCTCATGTTTCAAACAGGCCAAGCACAGAAACGGAAGGGCCATCTTTTCTTCTTCAGGGGCTCGATCCGGCTGATATAGGCAGTATTGTTCTTGGAAACGATGAAGAATCGGTTACTCTCAAGCGTCAGCAAGGGGATTTCGTTGTCGTCAATAAGGACAATTATCCGGCCAAGATAAGTGAAATCAATAATTTGCTTACCAAGAGCCAGGAGATTCAGAGGACACAGTTTGTTACAGACAACGCGGGAAATCACGAAGACCTCGGAGTAACGGAAGAAACCGCCAATGCCACAATCAAGTTTTTCAAGCATGACTCATCACTGCTCACAGGTATTATCGGAGGAAAAACCAAGGAGCTGGGGCAGGGAACATATGTAAGACTGGCTTCGAATGATGCTGTTTATGTAGCGCCAACTATGCCGTGGATTGCAGATACTGCGATGAGTTATATTGAACAGGAGCTTATTTCAGTTAAGCGAGAGGACATCGTGTCGGTAACGGTCAGCTCGGCGAACGAACAATATACACTGAAAACAACTGAGGACGGCAAAGACGTCATACTGGAAAATATTCCCGCCGGTAAAAAGTTTAAGGACAGTGACGGCGACAGTGTCTTTACAGCTTTGACAAGTCTGAGATGTGATGATGTTATGAAAAATCCAGGTGATTTAACATTCGACAGGGAATATGTCTGCAAGCTAAAGGACTCGACCGTTTACGCACTTAAAGTAGCCCAGAAAGACGACAAGACGTATATTACCTGTGAAGCAGACTATACCGATAAAACTCCTGTTACAAAAGACAGCAAAGTTGAGTCGGAAGAAGAGTTGAAAAAGAAAGAAGCCAAACTTCTCGCCCAGGAGGCAGCGATAAAATTCACTACCAAACATAAGGGTTGGGTTTATGAAATCGCCGATTGGAAGGCGAAGAACCTGATTAAAGAACTTTCAGAATTAATCGAGGACGAGGAAAAGCCTGAAGAAGAAGAGGCTGATACTGCTACATCCGCAGATACACCTACACCGGCAATTGAAGAAGCTGATGCAACAGATCCCAATTCATAAGCATTTGTAATGCTATAATTTACTCGGCAATTTTTAAAAACTGTCCTCGAAAAGACGGCGAAATTCAAACATGAAGTATTAAAGAAAGGACGGGAAATGAGCATCCTCAATTTTGTTTATCACAGCAGACATATCGTAATTATTATTTTTGCAGCTTTATTAGTGTTGGGTGGATGTTCGGCCAGCTTAGAAACGTCACAACAGCCCAGATTTGTTGCACATCGTGTTGGGCACTTCCGCAGCGAGGCTTGCGGTGTGGGTGATTTTAACAATGATGGAAAGAAGGACATTTTGGCCGGGCCATACTGGTATGAAGCACCGTATTGGACGGCCCACCAATTTCGAGATCCGAAAGGCAAGGTCGATGCAAAAGGTAAAACACATACGGTTGACGAAAAAGGCATTGGGTACTGGGACGATTTCATGAATATCCCTTTGGATGTCGATGGTGACGGACTTCTGGACGTTGTAACATGCGGCTGGTTCAGCAAGCAGGCTGAGTGGTACCGCAATACCGGAGTGGCGGGTGACCATTGGCCGATGACTGTCGCTGAGAAGAACGGTAACTACGAATGCGGGGATCTGTGGGATATTGACGGTGATGGAAAAAAGCTCGAAATTCTGCCTGATACCAAAGATACAAAGTGGTATGAGATTGGCATCAAGGACAACGGCAAGCGAGGACTGATTAGACAACAAGTCAGCGAAAACAGTAAGCCATTTGGCGGTGGTGTCGGAGACGTTAACGGAGACGGACGACCAGACGTTTTGCGGCCCTCCGCCTGGTATGAAGCGCCAGCCGACCCGCGCAGAGGCCAATGGAAAGAACACCCTCTGACACTGGGCAGCATGGATGAAGGGCTAGCCGATCACACTCCCCAGATACACGTTTATGATGTGGACGATGACGGACTGAACGATATTATAACCAGCTCGGCTCATAAACATGGCATCTTCTGGTATAAGCAAATAAGAAAAGGATCTAAAAGAACATGGCAAAGACATATAATTGATAAATCGTGGTCTCAGGCCCACAGCATAACATTAGCCGACCTTGATGAGGATGGTGACCTCGACTTTGTTACGGGAAAAAGATTTTTTGCTCATAACGGTAACGACCCGGACGCCCATTCACCATTATGCATTTACTGGTATGAATTGAAACGTGGGGCTGGGGTTGAATGGATCAGACATACAATTTCCTATGGTGAGGGTATCGGCTCAAGCCTGAGTATTCCCGTGGTTGATATGGATGGCGACGGAGACCTCGATATAGTGGTAACAGGTAAATGGGGTGGTCCTGTTTATTTCGAGAATATAAGCAAATCCAACCGATAGCAAGGACCAGACCATGAGAATTTCCGCAAAGGAACTTACCGTCCTACTACTGCTATGGCTGTGCTTGAATTTCGCTCTAACTAATAATGCCGGGGCAGCGTTCAATAAACCGGAGATTGATGAGAAATTATCAGCGATTATCAACTACGAACGCGGGATGAGCAGGGAACCGCTCATTGCTGTGGAAAAACTCATCAGGGAATCACAAAACCAACCCGAGAAACGTAAATACATTGAGCTTCAATTAGCTAAATTACTCGGTGAAGCCACATTAGAAAGTAAGTCGTTCATCTGCAGGCAGCTTTGGTTTATCGGGACGGGCGATTCTGTTCCTGCAATCGCCAAGCTGCTGATGGACGAGGAGACTGCGGACATAGCATGTTACGCAATAGGACAGAATCCGAGCGAGGAGGCGGGCAAGGCACTGCGTGAAGCGCTGAACAAGGTTTCGCCGAAAGTGCAGATTCGCATTATAAATCTATTGGGTGAGAGGGGTGATAATCAAGGCGTAGAAGCAATCGGAAAACTTGTATTAGGAAGGGAAGGGGAAGTCAGTGAAGCAGCGGTTGCGGCGCTGGGAAAAATCGGTGGTGAACGGGCTATAAAATTGTTGGTAGAAACCAGAGCCAAAGTTGATTCGGAACTTCGATTCGCAGCAACAGATGCTTATCTTAGATGCGCTGAAGATCTGATGTTCGAAGGCGAAACAAAGAAAGCGACGGTTATCTACAAGGAACTGGCCGGTAAAAACGAAACACCTATTATCCGAAGTGCAGCCATTAAGGGTTTGGCAGACATTGGCGGGCAGGACATGGTACCATTTGTTATTTCTGCTCTACGCGATAAAAACCGTATGGTACGAACAACGGCCATAAGCTGTGTTCGGACGATGGAAGGCAGCGGCGTTACCGAACAGATTGCGGTTGAATTATCAAAGATATCACCAGATGAACAGATGCTTCTGATTGGTTCCCTTGCAGATAGGGGTGATGCCGGGGCGCTGCCTGCGATAACAGCCGCGGCCAAGAGCACAAATCCAGAGGTCAGAAAAGCAGTATTACAAGCAGTCGGAAAACTCGGCGATGCTTCTTTTGTAGAATACTTAGTTAAAGCCGCAACAAAAGGAACGAGTTCAGAGGAAAAAATCACGGCAGTAAATAGTATTACTCTGCTTCGGGGCAGCAGAGTTGATGATGCAATAGTACGAAGCATGCAGAATTCGCAGCCGATTATGCGCCGGCAATTAATTCAGGTAATTGCCAAGCGAAATGCTGCTGATGCAGTACCCACCCTGTTAGCTGAGGCGGTAAATCCCGACAGGAAGGTCCGCCAAGCAGCGTTCAAGGCCTTAGGCAGACTTGCTGATGAGGAGGATTTGCCATCGCTGGTGAATCTTCTGGTTAAGATGGAAGATGACAGCAACCGCAGAGAAGCCGAGCGGGCTGTGGTGGCTGTTTCACGTAAGATTAGCCAGACGAGCAAGCAGACGGATTGCGTACTGGCGGGGCTGCGCGGTGAAAAAAGCGTGGACGTCAGATGTTCGCTGCTGCGAGTGCTCGGAGGTATTGCAAACAGTAAAGCGCTGAGAATATTAGAGGAAGCCTCAAAAGAGGCAAATCCCACTGTGCAGGATACCTCCGTACGCGCATTGGCCAAATGGCCAAATGCGTCGGCGGCAGAGGCTTTACTGAAAGTTTACTGTAACACAAAAAGCGAAATACACCGGCTTCTGGCGCTACGTGGTTTTACACGCCTGTTGTCTTTGCCCGTTAAGGTACGTACGGCAGAGAAAACACTGGAGTTGTGTCGCCGGGCGATGCAGCAAGCCGGTAATCCAGAAGAGCAAAGACTTTTGTTATCGGGCTTGTCAAACGTCAGCGATCCCGGGGCATTAGAAATGGTCGAGCCGTTACTGCAGTTCGAAGAAGTAAGGGCAGAAGCAGCGACGGCCGCGATAAAAATAGCCGGGAGAATTATGGATAGTCACGGTAAAAGAGCCAAGACAGCAATGAACAAGTTGCTCTCTGTCTCCAACGACGAGGACTTACGCATACAAGCCGAAGAGATTGTTCGACATATCAAAGAACTCGAAACCAAGACACATCAATAAGAAGAATAATCAAACAGGATTTTCGCCTGCCACTTGCATTTTCATCTCTGCATTAGAGTCACTGCAATATGGGGATGGTAATATTTTGTTTGACCGACAGCCCCGAAAACGTATAATTTTATCGTTATTTGAATTCTTTAGATGAAAGGAGAGTTATGAGCAATCACAAACGAAGAGGATTCACATTAATAGAACTCTTAGTTGTGATTGCCATCATCGCATTGTTAATGGCGATATTAATGCCCGCATTGCAAAGGGCAAAGAAACAAGCCCAAAATGTCAAGTGCCAAAGTAATATGCGTCAAATCGGTATAGCAGCAAATTTATATGCCGAGGATTATGAATTGCTGGTTCCCCGAGGGAAAGCAGGCGGCACAGGCGGGGCATGGTTTCAGCTTTTTATGACATTTTTAGCCCAGAAGCCGATCAACAATGATTACCGAACAGTGGATATTTATCGGTGTCCCGGCTATCCGGATAAAGAGCAAACCGTTTGCTATGTTGTCAACGGCTGGGATTTCAAAGATAGAAATGATATGCAGGGTACGGAGATATTAGATCCGAGCAAGCTAACAAGTTGTACTCAACGAACATATACTGTTTATCTTACCGACAATGAAGACGGTCCATGGCGGCATATAATACAAAAGGCCGATGATCCGGGAAATAATCGATGTGATGTCTGGACTCCGGGGCATCTGCCTTCTTCGGATAGTAAAGACGTAACGAGAGGCCGGCGTGTTGCGAGAGCCCGGCACAGAAAGGGCAGTAATTTTCTGTTTCTTGACTGGCATGCAGAATATATTGCCGCTGAGGATGTAACAATAGATCTGTGGAGATTTAAGAAATAGTTTATTGATTCTGAGGTATTTACTAATATCCGGTTACGAATATACGGGTAATTAAATCAGTTCCAAAATAAATAAATTATTTAGCACATGAGTCGGCAAAAGTGAGTGCAATTGCGCAGACGAAAAACAGAATTTCGTTGGTGAGGAGAGCGGTTTTGCCGCTGTTTCTGCTTTCAGGTGCGGCGGGTCTGATTTATGAAGTCACATGGACGAGGGCTTTCGGAGTAGTCTTCGGCAATACAATCTTTGCGGTCAGTACGGTTTTAACGGCGTTTATGCTGGGAATGGCGGCCGGTAGCTGGCTGTTCGGATCAATAGCCGATAGAAGCCATCGACCTTTAAGGCTTTTTGCACTACTGGAAATTGGAATAGGATTATATGCCTTTGCTTTTGCGGCCATTTTAACGATGGTGGATGTTTTTTATAGCTGGTTTTTCCGGAGTTTTCATCCAAGCTTTTATCCACTAAGTCTTGTCCGATTTATTACGTCAATAATCATCCTGCTGATTCCGACGGCTCTGATGGGCGGAACGCTGCCGGTTTTGAGCAAGCTGTGGGCAAATAGGCCACAAGAAAAAGGAACCCCCGAAGTCGGTATAGGAAAAAGTACAGGATTTTTATACTCAATCAATACATTTGGGGCGGTTGCGGGTTGTTTTCTGTCGGGCTATGTGCTCATTAGAATATTGGGAGTTAGTAACACTGTTTATGTTGCGGCGTCTGCAAATATACTCATCGGAATTCTTTCATTCATCTTCTCCATGTTCAAAGATAAGCCGGTTGAGAAGAAGCACAAGCATTCGGCGCGCAGAGCTAAACCGATCGAGAGAAGTCTTGTTGAGAATGAAGAAATTACAGAACATGCCGACAGGAAACGAAAGATTGTTTTAGCTGCGGTATTGGTGGCGGGATTTTGTGCGCTGGCTTTAGAGGTTTTGTGGACGAGGGTTCTGCTGTTTGTTCTCGGTACAAGCGTTTATGCTTTCGCGTGCATGCTTACCTGCTTTATTCTGGGTCTTGCGCTGGGGAGCTTTGTTTGCAGCCGGATATTTTTAGCGAGAATCAAAAACGGTATATTTGCTCTTGGTATCGTAGAGTTTCTGGTGGGGCTGTCGGTGCTGGGTTCCATTTTGCTGTTAGGGATGCTCTGGTACATCGATCTTATATTGACTGAGAAAGTGCTTGCGGGCACTTTTTGGAAAGAAGTCGCTGCCCATTTCATAGATGCATCGGTCGTGCTGTTGGTGCCTACTGTGTTTATGGGTATGGTTTTTCCTATTGCTGTCAAGGTGTGCGCTAAGTCCTGGAAGGCCGCGGGTAAAAGGATAGGAGAGGTTTATGCCTGGAATACAATGGGCTGTGTGGCAGGCTCTTTTGCCGCGGGCTTTGTGATGGTGCCTTTGTTAGGATTGCGGGACAGCTTTCTTGCGGTTGTTGCGATACAGCTTTTATTAGCCGTTGCAGTTCTTTTTCTTTCAGAGAAACGAAGGTTAATACTCTGTGCCGGTGCGGGGGCAGTTACAATAGCAGCTATAATTTTCAGTGCTCTGTGGATACCGCGTGATATATTTCTGCAAACGATGAACACTTATCACTACCCGAGCAATATCATTTATATCAAAGACGGCGCGACAGGTACGATTACAGTGCATGATATGCCAGATGGTGACCGGCTCATCGCAGTTGACGGGGTCGATGTTGCAGGGATGAATTTTATGCTGCGCACCACTCAGAAACTTCAGGGATACGTACCGTTGCTGATGCACAAAGACCCTCAAAAAGTACTGCAAATCGGTTTCGGAAGTGGTGAGACTTCCGGAATCGGCCTGGCATTCGGCGTTGAAGACTACAGGATAGTTGATGTTTGCCCGAGTGTGTTCGAGGCTGGCAGGTTCTTCGATACAATCAACCGTTCATCCTACAAAGACCCCCGACTGACAAAAATTATAATGGATGGAAAAAACTATGTGAAGCTTACCGATGAGATGTTCGACATCATAATGAACGATTCGACCTACCCGGGGACGACGGGAAGCTCGGCCCTTTATACATACGAACATTTTATTCAATGCCGTGACAAGCTAAGAGACAACGGTATTTTGTCGTGCTGGATCCCACTGGATCTGCGAGGTGAAGACCTTCAGTTGATATTCAAGACTTTTCAGGAGGCAATGCCACATAGTTGTGTTTGGATGGCGAACAATTGTGTCAATAAACATGCCGTTTTGGTGGGCAGTAAATCTCCATTGAGAATTGATTTTCAGCGGGCCAAAAAAGCAGTTGAGCGTGAGGATATATCTTCCGACCTTGCGGGGATTAATATTCACTCTATTTATGATTTACTGGATTGCTTTATTATCGATGAAAACGGACTGAGAAGAATAGGAGGTACGGCACCACTCAATACCGATGACAGGCCACGACTGGAATTCGGAGCAGCAATAAAACGAGAGGAGGAAGGATGTTTGATAAATACTATGGAGTGGTTTTCGAGGGAATATTGCTCAGTTTTGCCATATATTGTGAAACTCGGTGATACGGCGGAAGAATCGCAACAGGTCAAATCGACTTTCGAGCAATATTACCGTGGAACAGTACATGCTCTGCGAGGACTTCTTGGGATGTTACACGGTGACCCGCAGATTATGAATACTGAATTCGAGAAGGCGCGGCAAGCCAATCCGTTAGAGCGGGATGTTCAGAGCTGTCTTGATGAAATGAACCTTGAGATAAAGGCGCTGGAGGAGGCTGTAGGACGTACGCCCAATAAACCTATCCTGAGATCGCGTCTTGCAAAAAGGTATCTTCTTTCGAATAACTACGAAGCAGCCGGTGAACAATATAAGAAGTTCCTGGAGCTTGAACCTGAAAATGCAGCGGGATGGACGAACCTGGGATTTTGTTGTAAAATGCTGGGGCAGTTCGAGAAATCGATTTTGGCTCTCAACAAAGCAATTGAATACAATGACAGGATGGTTCCAGCTTATCGTAATCTGGCTGATGTATATGACAGGGTTGCCCGGTCGCACTTTATGCAAAAGGAATACAATCTCGCACTGGAAAACGTTGAAAAAGCACTTGCTTTAGTCCCAAAAGATTCTCCTGCGTATAAATATCTGCAAGAAAGAAAAGGAGTCGTGATGCGCGCCATTGAAGAATCAAAACGCTGAGCCGGACGCGTTTCAATAGTAAAATAATTACTTACAATTTAGGAGGTCACAAAATGTCAAATGTTTATATCGGCGTCAATATGGAATTTATGCGACATGCCGACAAGTCGTTCGAGTGGGGAGTGGAAAAGGCCGCGGAATTGGGTTATGAATACGTAGAGCCGTGGGTCCACTGGGGACGAGAACTGCTCAGTGAAGCAGGTTACTACCAGAGTGTTTCATTGCTGGATGATCCCTACCGTATCAAGCGGGCCTGTGATAAAGCAGGCGTGAAACTTTCCGGGTTATCGTCGCATACACCACTCTGCAAGCCAGAAGTGAGTACTGAATACATCAAACAGGCAATTCGTTTTGCAGCGGAATGCGGTGCGCCGGTAGTCAATACAGATGAAGGCCCGAAGCCGGCCTGGACGACAGAGGAAGAAGACCACGTTCTGATGCGATATGTATTGAAAGAGGCATCGGCCGTCGCTGAAGCCCGCGGGATATTTATAGGACTCGAGCCACATCAGCAGTACAGCCAGCATCCCAATGGTCTTGACAGGATTTATGAACTGGTTGACTCGGACGCCATCGGAATCAACTTCGATACGGGTAATAGTTACCTGTGTGGTCATGACCCTATTGAGTGGCTTGAGCGTGTCAAGGACAGGTTGGTACACCTGCACGCCAAAGATATTTCGGTGCAACAGTCGAAGGACGAACGCGGCAAGGTAACAGGTACGCCATCCGGCTGTGCATGCGGTGAGGGGGTTATTGACTGGAAAAAAGTGATTGAGATATGCAAAAAGCTGCCTCGGGATATTGTTTTCAGTGTTGAATGCGGTACCATAGAACAGGCTGAGCGAAGTATCAGCTATCTTAAAGGTCTGGTGTAGTAGTTGCAGAAAGTGTTAATTGAGCATAATTATGTGACCAGCAGGCCTAAAAAAAGATGTAATCGAAAATGCAATGTATGGAAATGATATGAAAAAAGAATGTATTAAACGAAGAGAGTTTTTGCACAGAGCCGGGCTTGGAGCAGCTTCGGTTTTATTAGGATCAAGTGTGGCTGGATGTGCAGACGCAGGATTTCCTGGTGCAAAATCCGCGCGGAAGCCGAATGTTGTATATATTTTCGCGGACCAATGGAGAGCACAGGCAACCGGTTATTCCGGCGATCCGAATGCTCAAACGGCCTGCTTAGACAACCTTGCAAAAGAAAGTATAAATTTCACAAATGCCGTATCAGGCTGTCCGGTATGTACTCCATATCGCGGAAGCTTATTAACCGGACAGTACTGGCTTACGCACGGCCTCTTTTATAACGACAAACCCCTGAATCCCGATGCGACGACTATCGGCAAGGTTTACGGCGAGGCCGGTTACGAAACAGGCTATATCGGCAAGTGGCACTTGAATGGCCACGATACAAACACTTCTCTCCAGGAAGGCAGGAATGCCTTTATCCCCCGAGAAAGAAGGCAGGGATTTAAGTTCTGGAAGGTCCGGGAATGCACCCATAATTACAACAAATCATATTATTATGCCGACACACCAGCCAAGCAATATTGGGATGGTTATGACGCAATCGCACAAACCCGTGAAGCTCAAAAATACATCCGGCAGCACGCAAACCAAACACCTTTTGTTTTATTTATGTCGTGGGGGCCTCCACATGCGCCATATCAAACGGCCCCGGAGAAATATCGAAGGATGTTCTCGGCAGACAAAATTATCCTGCATCCCAATGTTCCTGATTCACTAAAGAAAAAGGCCAAGGAAGAACTGGCAGGTTATTACGCACATATAGCAGCACTGGATGACTGTATAAGAGATGTCCTTGGAACGCTGAAAGAATGCGGCATTGAAGAAAATACCATATTCATTTTTACTTCCGACCATGGTGATATGCTGCGTTCTCACGGTCAGACCAAAAAACAAAAACCATGGGAAGAATCGGTCAGGATTCCGTTTTTATTGCGCTATCCTGCGGTGCATGGAAGAAGAGGCAGGAAGATTGATATGCCGATAAATACACCTGACATTATGCCGACTCTGCTTGGTTTGAGCAATATTGCCATTCCCAAATCGGTCGAGGGCAGGGATTTTTCCGGTGTTATCGAAGGGACAGAGCCGCCTGATAACGATGCGGCATTGATAATGTGCCCAGTGCCCTTCCATCAATGGAGTTATAATCGTG
>Ga0272442_10011115_pt1 | contig 11016 bp, 7 predicted proteins | sample SSMForm2O_FD_200262 | JGI IMG/M metagenome (GOLD analysis project Ga0272442, IMG submission 200262) | Marine sediment archaeal communities from Little Sippewissett salt marsh, Falmouth, MA, United States - SSM-Form-2O | ecosystem: Environmental > Aquatic > Marine > Wetlands > Sediment ... | reverse complement strand
GGACATGTTTACCTCCCTGTATAATACAAGATGTTGAATAATTACGGTTTCGTATAACAATATGTAGCCAATAGGTTACTACGCCAATATACAGTCCGCGGGTCGTGATGCAAGGGGGAAAAATTAAAAAATTCACGAGAATTTCGTTAGTGCTTGAAAATACACGATTAACAGATGAAAATTTTTTTTGGGGGCGGGAAACACAAAACACATATCCATTGCTGTGCCATCTTGGGATAAACTTTACGGTGCTTTGATAAAATATCACCCGACTTGACGTCTTTGGAACATGGCAACCGCAACCGAAAGAATCCCTGCCGTGTAAAGTGCGGCGTAAATAAAGGCCATATACAAATACTTCAGTGGAATAACGCCGGTTTCGGTTTCGTAAATCGCATCGCTGACCCAGAAAACCTGTAAATTCGGAGTCAATATCTCCCCGATTTTGGCCCACAGATGCTGGTCGGCAAACCGCCCAAAAATCCAGTCGCTGATTAGACCCAGTAAAAAGAATCCGACGCAAAATGTCAGTGTCAAGACCTCGTTAAAGCGTGTGGAAAAAAGAATCGCCAAAGCCACTAAGCAGAACATGGCCAGCAAAAGCAGTAAAGAGGCGATGGTGTCGAAGCGGTCAAAATGGTTGTTTTCGGGATTAAATTTCCAATCTCTATCCACAAAAAACAGAAATAATATCCCAAAAGCCAAAAAAACAACACTTAAAACGATGCCTGTCGAAAGGAAGTTCCAGTCATAAACATAGTTAAAAAAAGCAGTTATCAAAAGTGCCCCAAGAATGGCCGTTGCCGCGGCAGTTATCACGGTCCAATCGACCTCATCGCTGGCGGTTTCGAGAACTCCGTGGCGGATCATCATCAAAAGAACCATTGTAATGAGTAAATGGGCCAATGTGACAACTCCGCAGACGCCCAGAAACTTGCCAATGACGAAGGCAGGGCGGCTGATGGGCTTGGAAAGCACGGTTGTGATGGTGCCGGATTCGATTTCTTCGGTGATGGCCCCCGTCGAAGCGAAAACTGCAATGAACAAACCCGCCAGAAACAACGTAGATAGGCCTAACTCACGTAGTAACTTGATGTCTTCGTCCAGAGTGTACATGCTGATGGCTGGAGCCAAAAACATTAAAAGCAATGCAAAGACGATAATCACTGTGTAAATGGGCTGACGCAGTGTTTCGATGAATGTGTTTTTTGAAATCGCTAACAGTCGCAACAAGGGCTTTTTCCTTTATTCCAAAGGGTCTGTTTTTTTATATGAACTACTCCATTTTACGGATTATGCGTTTTTTGTAAAGACGAAGATTGATTTTCAGAACAATATTACTATAGTCTGTACAGTTTCAAAATGATATTGTTCGGTCATCATACTATCAGAAATGCTAAATAAGTCAGGAAATGTATATGAATTTGTCATCGCATAAGGCCAGAACCGTCTCGGTCGCGGCATTTATTTTGAGTCTGTTCATTTTTGTTTTCATGGTCCTTTTCGGCGCCATAACCGATGTTTTGGCAATCTTTCTTTTGAGCTGGCATGTCCTTGCGGGGTTATTGGTATGGTTCATACTGCTGATCCAGTTTTATCAGCGTACCCTTGCGGAACAGGAAAAGCTCGACATGAGCCAGTTGTCAAAATCCTCTCAGGAAGGGACGATTTTTTCCGGCGACGGTAATCGCATGGCCATGCTGGCGGTGGCCCAGAAGCGTCTGGCATTTCTGGAAAAATGGGTTGTACCGATTTTTGCGGTTTTGATCGCTGTTTTTCAGGTCGTGGTAGGATTTTGGTTATTAAGGGGGTTTGTTCTTGACCAAAACCGTCTCATGCAGGATTGGACGGATCCGAAGCATCTGCTGCTGGGTGCGGTGCTGCTGGCGGCCGTTTCGTTTATCAGTTTTTTATTCAGTCGATTCGCGACCGGGATGAGCGTTGAAACAGTATGGAAGCCGCTGCGGGCGGGGGGCAGCTATTTGCTTGCTACGGCGATTTTCGGGTTTGCCCTGGCTGTGGCAATGGTCTTTGCTCAGTATAAATACACCCTGGGAATGACCCTGCTCAATTATGTCATTCCTGTGTTAGTCATCATTCTTGGTGTTGAGACGCTGCTGAACAGCATTCTTGACATTTATCGCCCGCGTGTGTCGGGTCAGTACAGCCGGGCGGCCTTTGACAGCCGGATTTTGGGGCTGATTAATGAACCGGGCGGCTTTTTGCATACGGTAGCTCACACCATCGATTATCAGTTTGGGTTTAAGGTTTCCCAGACGTGGTTTTATAAGCTACTCGAAAAGGCAATATTGCCGCTGGTCCTGTTCGCCTTGCTGGTGCTTTACCTGATGAGTTCGTTCGTGGTAATCGGACCGGGTGAGGCGGGGGTTATTGAATACTATGGCACCCCGGTTCGTGACCTGAAACCGGGACTGCATTTGAAATGGCCCTGGCCGGTCGAAAAATCTTATGTTTATCCGACCGAGCAAATCCAGCAGCTTTCTATCGGTTATGAAGCAGGCGAAGAGGATCTTGACAAAAAAGCATTCTTGTGGGGCGAAAAGCATTACGAAAAAGAATATAACTTGTTGGTTGCTGTGCAGGCAGATTCCTCCGAAGGGGAAGATTTTGCAGGTGTTGTACCGGTCAGTATTGTCCAGGCCAACGTGCCGATCCTTTATCGTATCTCCGACATTCGCAAGTATATTTATAGCCATAAGGATTCCCGTGAATTGCTGGAATCGATTTGTTACCGGGAGCTGACACGCTATGCGGCCAGCGCAAAGGTCGAAATGGATGAAGCTGCCGCTGCAAACAATCCGGAATCAATGAAGAGTCTTCTGGGGGCCGGGCGAATGGAAGCCGCCGAAGAATTGCAGCGACGGATTCAGGATGCCGCTGATAAAGCGGAGTTGGGTGTTGAGATTGTTCTTCTCGGTCTGCAGGGCGTGCATCCGCCGCCGGAGGTGGCCAAGGCGTACGAAGATGTTGTTGCCTCTGTTCAGGAAAAACAGGCGACGGTTCTCCTTGCTCAAGCCGAAAAGAACCGTATTTTAACGGAACTGGGCGGATCCATTGCGGACGTGGATGCGCTGTACAATCTTGCATTGGAATTTGAACGTTCCAAAGAGCAGGGCGATGAGCAAAGAACCGAACAACTGAAAAACCAACTCCAGACCGCTTTTGGTAATGTCAAAGGCATCGTTTTCAAGACCCTGCGTGAAGCTGAAAGTTATGCGTTTGAGCAAATCAATCTTATTAAGGGCGTAGGGATTCGTTTTGATGGACAGGAAAAGGCATACCAGGCCTCTCCCGAAATCTACAAGAAGCTTCAGCGGTTGATGATACTGGAAGAAGGGCTTCAAGGTGTGCGTAAATATGTTATTGTCGCAGACAAAGAAGATGCCCAGGTCTATATCGTTGACTTGCAGGAAAAGCTGACACAGTCGATTTATGATATGGATTTGGGTCTGGAAGAAAATAAATAGGTATTGTTAATAATAAAGAAAAACAGGATGTAAAGATGAAAAATTTCTGGGCAATTCTAAGTGTTGTAATCGTTATTGTGATCCTGCTGCTGTCGTCGATTCTCTATCAGGTGCGTGCGACCGAGACGGTTATTGTCACACGGTTTGGTGATCCGGTTCGGCCGGAAAAAGACCCTGGGTTGAAAATGAAGTTTCCCATCCCCATTGAAGTCGTGCATCGTTTTGATTCACGCAGCCGGCTCTTCGACGAAACCCCGGAGGAAGAGATAACGACCGCCGGCGGAGAGCCGATTATTGTGAAAAGCTATGCCGTCTGGGCGATTGCCGATCCTGGCAGGTTTCTGATTTCGGTTAAAGATGTTGACAGCGCTAAAGCCAGTTTGGGAACGCTTCTACGAAATGCCCAGAACTCTGTGATCGGAAAGCACTATTTCAGCGAGTTTGTCAATACCGATCCGGAAAAGATTCGATTCGAACAGATCGAGACTGAAATCGCATCCGAGATCAGCCAAAAAGCGATGGAGGAGTATGGTATTGCGATCAAAACGGTAGGCATCAAGCAGGTCAATGTGCCGGCGGATGTGACCGTTAAAGTCTTTGACCGCATGAAAGCTGACCGGGACCGTAAGAAAGAAGCAATTCTTGCGGAAGGCCGTGCCGAAGCGGAACGCATCCGCAGCGATGCTCAAGCCAAACAAAAAGAGCTGCTGGCGGTTGCGGCCACACAGGCCCAGGCGATTCGCGGGGCCGGTGACGCCGAAGCGGCAAAGTATTACGAGATGCTGGAGGATGATCCGAAGCTGGCGATGTTCCTGCGAAATCTTGATGCTTTGAAGAAGATTCTTGCTGAGAAAACAACCATCGTACTGGGCCTTGAAACAGAGCCGATCGACCTGTTGAAGGGAATTCCGGATATGCAGCAACAGAGCGATTCAAGGACAGGGAACTAAGCTATGGCAGACCATAATCATCATCATCATTCAACGGACTCGAAACAGGATGAGCGGATCCTGAATGAGCAGCTTGACGCGGCGGGTAAGTCCCTGACCCAGGCGCTGCATGTCAGTTTTACGATTCTGAAAGGAATCATCATAGTTCTGCTGATCGTATTTGCATGCAGCGGTATTTTCCAGGTGCAGCCGGACGAACAGGCGCTGCGGTTGCATTTTGGAGAAATACATGGGCCCGCGGAAGACCCTGTTTTGAAGCCGGGGATCAAGTTTGCTTGGCCGGAACCGATCGATGAAGTGATTCGCATCCCTGTTACCCGCGAATTGTCGATTCCGATTGACTCCTTCTGGTACTATGAAACCCCCCAGGAAAAACTGAACCCGACCAAGCAGTTGGTTACAGGGCCTTTGGATCCCTTAGAAGACGGGTATTGTCTGACACGAAATGACAGCTTGGGCGGGTTGACAGGAACGGATTACAATATCGTTCATTCTCAATGGACCGTGACCTATAAAATTGGTTCGCCCCGGCTTTTCTTCGAAAACGTGTATATCCGCGACCGGCAGCCCGGCGAGGATCTGCTTGAAGCGGCGGCCGACACGCTTAAGCCCCTGCTTGATAGCCTGGCTTCGAACGCCATTGTCCGGACGATGGTTAAATACAGTATCGATGACGCTATTAAAAGCGAGGCCAAGATCGCTCTTGATGTTAAGACGATTTTGCAGGACAAACTGGATCAGATTCAATGCGGAATTCAGGTTGGCGATGTTCGTGCCGGCCGCATTACATGGCCCCGACAGGTAGGTGAAGCGTTTCAGGCATCCAGCAAAGCCCGTCAGGAAAGAGATCAGGCCCGCATCGATGCTTCGTCTTACAAAGATAAACTGCTGACGGACACCGGCGGGGCGGATGCCGAGATGATTCTTGAGCAGCTTAAACAGCCCGGACTTTCACAGGAACAGCAGGAGCTGTTGGTGGCGAAATTATCTGGTCAGGTGCAATCCAGTATTTCCGAAGCCCGTCTGTACCGAACCAAGGTGGTCGAAGACGCCAAGGGAAATGCTGAATACCTGAAAAAAATTCTGCCCGAATACAAGAAAAATCCGGAACTGGTGCTGCAGGATATTTACCAAAAGGCCATCGAGCAGGTAATGGACGGTGCGGATGAAAAGATTTTTATCCAAACACGTAAGGGATTGCCGGACGAGCTTCGATTTATGATTAATCGCAACCCCAACATCAAAAAAGAAAAACCCAAAAGCGACACAAACTAAATATCAGGTTATTTGAGCAATTATTATGGCACATACGCACATTGGTATTAAAACACATGAGATGGAACATGATCATGGAGCCACCGAAGGTCAACAATTTCGTGTCAGTCTGGCATTTTTGGGAACGCTGGCAGGCGGTATTTTAATCGTGAACAGCAAACTGGCTCAGATTCCCCTGTTCGACCGGCTTTACGGAAGCAATACGGATGCCAGTGAAATGATCGCGATGGTCGGGGCGATCCTGCTGGGCTTGCCGCTTGTGATACACGCGATTAAAGGCATTCTGCACGGGCACATGCACATGGACGAACTGGTTGCGCTGGCGGTGATCGCCGCCTTTGCAAACGGGGAGTATGTTGAAGCCGGAACCGTGGCCTTTATCATGATGATCTCGGAACTGCTGGAAACGCGTACCGCGTTGGGGGCGAGGGCGTCCATTGAATCGCTGATTAAATTGACACCAACGACCGCTTTTTTACTTTCATCGGATGGCGAAGAGAAAGAGGTCAAGGTCAGCGATTTGAAACCAGGCGATGTTGTGCGAGTGCGTCCGGGAGACAATATCCCTGCTGACGGCGAGGTCAAAAACGGCATCAGTACGGTCAATGAGGCAACGATTACCGGCGAATCGCTGCCGGTTGACAAGGTCAATGGTATGCAGGTGTTCGCCGGCACCAGCAACCTGACTGGGATGATGGAAATCGTGGTGACCAAGGCCGGCAATGATACAACACTGGGCAAGGTTCAGCAACTGATTATCGCGGCCGAAAACACCCAACTTCCCATCATGCGGATGATCGATCAGTATGTGAAATGGTATATCCCGACGATTTTGATGATCGCGGGTATCGTTTATTTCTTCACCAAAGATATTAATAAGCCAATCGGTATCCTGGTAATTTCCTGTCCCTGCGCGTTAATTATGGCGACGCCGACCGCCATGGTGGCGGCATTGTCCGCGGCGGCACGGTTGGGCATCCTGATTAAAAATGTATCCTTATTGGAAATTGCAGGCAAAATTACCGCCGTGGTATTTGATAAGACCGGAACCCTGACGACCGGGCAGTTATATGTAACGAAACTGGAACCGGCCGGCGATGTGGAACCGGCGAGAATGCTCGCACTGGCGGCCTCTGCCGAACAGATGAGCAAGCATCCCGCAGCCCGTGCCGTGATGAACCTGGCAAAGGAAGCCAATGTTGCTTTCACCCGGGCCGAAACTTTTGAAGAAGCGCCGGGTAAAGGCGTTTTTGCAGATGTCGAAGGTGAGAAAGTGATGGTTGGCCGCAAGTCGTTTCTGGAAGAGAACGGTATTGACGTCAGCACGGTATCTGATCCGTCTTTGCAGGAAGAACAGGGTTTCAGTACGTTGTACCTGTCGGCAAACGGCGTCTGCCTGGGGTGGATCGGGTTGCAGGACAAAGCGCGTCCCGAAGCCCAGCAGGCCGTCAGGGAACTCTTTGACGACTGCAATGTCCGGCGGATCACGATGCTGACCGGCGACCGCAGTGAAGTAGCGAACCGGGTGTCGGCGGAACTTGGCTGCACCGACTTTAAGGCACATTGCCTGCCGCAGGATAAGCTGGCGGTGGTCGAAACGATTCGCAAAGACGGCCATCTGGTTGCCGTGGTCGGCGACGGTATCAATGACGCACCGGCACTGGCGGCAGGGGACTTGGGAATCGCCATGGGGGCGGCCGGCAGCGACGTGGCGATCAACTCCGCCTCCATCGCGCTGATGAGCAATGACCTGAGACGACTGCCTTTCCTGGTACAACTTTCCCGAAAAACCCGAACGGTTATCAACCAGAATCTGCTGTTTGGCATTTTATTCATCGTGCTGGGGATCATGGCGGTAACCCTGGGATGGGTCTCTCTGATTATGGCGGCGGTTCTTCACTTGTTTGGTGCGCTGGCTGTGATTTTCAACAGTGCCCGCCTGGTACGATTCGGCGAACATCTGGAACCGCATACCGAGCAATCATAAATCTTTACGGAGTGCATTGTGGTCACGACTGAAAACCAATATGCCATCGAAACGATTTCGTTGACAAAAATATTCCCCGACTGGTGGGGGCGGGCGAAAGTTATCGCTGTAGAAGACCTGAATCTGCAGGTTCGTCAAAATGAGATATACGGCTTTTTGGGACCCAATGGCTCCGGTAAAACAACAACCATAAAAATGCTTCTGAATCTGCTCCATCCGACCAAGGGAGCGTCTTTTGTTTTTGGTGGCAGCGTTGACAATCCGGCTATTTCGGAGCGAATCGGTTACCTTCCTGAAGAATCCTATCTGTACCGCTATCTGACGGCTCGTGAAACCCTTGATTTTTACGGGCGTATTTTTGGTTTGCCCGCAGACATCCGAAAAGCACGTATTGAAACGCTGCTGGAAATGGTGGGATTGTCCGGCATGGGCAATCGTCAGATCGCTACTTTTTCAAAAGGAATGGCACGGCGTATCGGCTTGGCGCAGGCCCTGATCAATGATCCCGATCTGTTGATTTTAGACGAACCGACATCCGGCATGGACCCGATGGGGACGCGGCAAATGAAGGATTTGTTTGTGGAACTGGCCCGCCGCGGCAAAACGATCCTGCTGTGCAGCCACCTGTTGGCGGATGTGGAAGACGTTTGCGACCGGATTGGTATTCTTTATGGCGGCCGGATGCAGGTGGAAGGCACGGTCCGCCAACTGCTCCAGCAAAAGGATGAAATACAAATACGTACAGCGCAGTTGAGTGAACGGGCAGTTGAGCAAATTAAACGGATTGTTTCAAGCGAAGGCAGCTCGATTGATATCGAAAAACCGATGGATAAACTGGAAAGTTTTTTCATCAAAGTGGTGGCCAAGGCACGACAGGAGAAACAGCGAACCAGCGGTGCCGAAGCCGGCACGGGGATATCGGGCTTTCTGGCTGAAAAACCTGTTGTTCATCAGGAAAATATCCTGGATAAACTCGTTGGCGCTCATCCTCAAAAAGGCCCTGAGGAATCCGAAAGCGGCGACCGTGTCGAAACAACAAAACCGGCCCCGGTTTCTCAGACACAGCCGCAAGGGGCCGATTATAGTCTCTTGCAGCAATTGACCCGCCAAAAAACAGACGTTTCCTCGCCTTCGACCGAAACGGTTCAGAAGGAGCCGGAAAAACCTGCGGTCAAGAAAGATATTCTCGATGATCTGGTCAAGAAGAAACCTTCCGGCTCGACTGAAATAACGAAAACCGAGAAACAAGAGGATACTGAAAATGCATAGTATCTGGGCGGTTGCACGCAACACACTTGCTCAGGCACTGCGGATGAAAATAGCGGCCGTGGTCATCCTGCTGCTGCTGATCCTGCTGCCCCTCATGAGCATGGTGATGGACGGCGACGGCACATTGTTGGGTAAACTGCAAACCTTTACAAGCTATGGGCTTGGGTTGATCAGTCTTTTATTGTGTGTTTTGACCATTGCGATTTCAACCTATACGCTCAGCAACGATTTAAAATGCAAATATATTTTTCTTGTCGTCACAAAGCCAATCCGGCGTTTCGAATTAATCATGGGCAAACTGCTGGGAATTATTTTATTGGATGTTCTCCTGCTGGGCATCTTCAGCGGTATTCTGTATAGCTGCACACGGCTGATTCCCAAAATCACAGATGCTCCCGAAAACCAGAAATTCCAAGCTAAGGCGGAATTTTTCACGTCACGCATTGGCGTAAAGGCCGAAATCAATCATGACCTGATCAACCGTCGAGCCAAAGAGCGATATGATGAATTGACATCATTGGGCCAGATTCCTGAAGATATGCCTTATAATCGTATTATGAGCGAATTGGCCGGCCAGGAAAAAATGAAAGCCAAGAGAGTTGATCCCGGTCAGACCAAGGAATGGGACTTTGAGAATGTTCGCGTGAAAAATGCGGACGATCCGAATACGTTTATATTTGTTCGTTATAAATATCAGACCGCTGCACCCCCGCCCGACGAAAAAGTGTATGGCTTGTGGCAGGTTGGAGACCTTCGTCAATTCAAAGCGGGAGCGGCTAAGATGAAAACGCCCATTTATCGTGTTGAACGAGGCGAGGTCATTCAGGTAACCCATGAATTCGCAGTACCCGCGAATGCGATTGCCGAAGATGGTTACATCGGAATCGGCTTTTTCAACAGTACCACATTGAACCAAACCGCCATCATTCCGGAAGAATTGGAACTGCTTTACCAGACCGGAGACTTTACGGCAAATTATTTTCGTGCAGTTTTGATGATTCTTGTGCGATTGGTCTTTCTGGCTGTAATCGGCATTTCACTGACGACATGGCTGTCTTTTCCGGTTGCCGTTCTTGTCTGCATCACAATTTTCTTTATCGGGCTGACAAACGGGTTCATTCTGGATGCAATTGGGGGAGTGGGAGCTACGGCGGGAATGATATATTCGATTCTGCTCAAGCCCTTACTGTGGTTGTTGCCGCAGTTCGACGGAATTTATAATCCCAATGGTTATATTGTTGCCGGACGGACAATACAGTGGGCTTTTCTTGCGACAACGGCGCTGATTACTTTACTCGTAAAAGGATTATTGATGCTTCTTGTCGGAATTGGGATTTTCCACCGCCGTGAAGTTGCACAAGTTGCTGCGTAAAGGGGATTCATGAAATTAAAAGACTGGACAATTATCTTTTTTTGTGTCGTTTTGGGCGGCGGCCTGTTAACCCTTGCCACCACGCGAATGGATTCCATTCATACCGCTCGCAAAGACATGGGGCTGGTTACGAATACTTCACTGGATGATACCGCGCCGCCGTCACTGGCTTTCGCGACAGTGGCCATGGGGGCGTTTCGCGGTTTGATTGTCGATATTCTCTGGATGCGCGCGGACAAACTCAAGGAAGAGGGGAAGTTCTTTGACGCCAAACAACTGGCCGAATGGATCACCACGTTGCAGCCGCGCTTTGCGGCGGTATGGGATTTCCATGCGTGGAACATGGCCTATAACATTTCTGTCGCAATCCCCAACACCCAACCCGAAGAACGATGGCGATGGGTTCGCAACGGCTATGAACTGCTGCGGGATCGTGGGATTGAATTAAATCCCAAAAGTATTCTGTTGTATCGATCTCTGGCATGGATATTTCAGCATAAGATTGGCGGAATCTCAGATGATGCCCATCGGTATTATAAACGAGAACTGGCGCTGTCGATGCGGTCCGTATTGGGGAATGATCCCTCCAACGATTATTTTCAGTCTTTGACCCGACAGCCCGATTCGCTTGATGACCTGTTTTCTGATGACAGTGTTACAGCACCGTTCCTGAGA
>Ga0272442_10011112_pt1 | contig 11017 bp, 14 predicted proteins | sample SSMForm2O_FD_200262 | JGI IMG/M metagenome (GOLD analysis project Ga0272442, IMG submission 200262) | Marine sediment archaeal communities from Little Sippewissett salt marsh, Falmouth, MA, United States - SSM-Form-2O | ecosystem: Environmental > Aquatic > Marine > Wetlands > Sediment ... | reverse complement strand
TGTCTATCGTCCCGTGCCCCGTCGCCGAACTCGCCCCCACTCCGCTCGCTGCGTCCGTCGTGACCGTCGCCTTGGTGCCGTAGGTGAGATTCAGACGCGGGCGGAACCCGCCGCCCTTCTCGGTGGCGCAGATATCGAAGAACGTCCTCGCAATGGGGTTGCAGGGTGCTACGTCGTGCTCGGTCCGCAGACAGAACGCAGTAAGGCCCGACACGTTGATCCATCCCCGGCCCGTTGCGTTCAAGGTGAAGACAAGCTCGCCCGTCTGCGCGTTGTACGCCGTGGCGTTGGGCGCACCGCCGGAGCTATATAGGTTGTGGTTGAAGTCCCCAACGGCTAGGGGCGTTGATGGTTTCCCGGTCACGCCGTGCATCAAGACGATCTCGATGCCGCCCGGAATGATCCGCCAATCATCCGTAAGGTATGCGGAAAGGGTGCCCTCCGTTACCGTGGCGTTGTCCGGCAGGCTCGATGTGTCGAAATACAGATAGCCCCGGTGATAGCTGATCGTTGTGCCGATCTTCTGAACCCCCAGGCGAATGATGGTGCTAGTCGCGTCCACGGTGTCAGCTATTGCGGCCTCTCGTGCGTTGGAGTAGTGGCCCGACGTGGACGCCGTTAGGTGTCCGTCGTTGGTGTCGCCGTAGATCGTGGTGCTAGGCGTTGTGGCCTCCTTCCTTGGGGCGCGCCCGGCGGGTAGTCACCGGCCCCATTTCCCATAGTGGCGCGTGCTCCAACTCCGCAAGCGTGGACCTCTGGCGCGGTAGCGGTTGGATGTCCAACGTGTACGGCCTCAACAGGACCGCCCGCCGCTCTCGATGCCCTCTTCCCTCTTCCATCGCTCGCCCCCTTTCGTTATCCTCGCCCTGCTTGATCCGTCCGAGGGAATCCCTCGGAGGAAGCGCCCCCCGGCTCTAGGGTCGGGGGTGTCGCTGTCTGGGTGCGGAGGGGCGCAAGTGAGCGCCCCCCCGTCCGAGGATCAGAGCAGAGCTGCCACGCTCGCTCGCCTGTTACCATCGAGTCTCCCCTGTTACACCGCCAGCCCCCGGAGTCGTCGCTTGATCCGTCCGAAGGAACCCCTCAGAGGAAGGGCGCACCGCGTTGCCTATGGAATGTCCGACCGTTCCCGATGGCGCGCCCTCCGTCTCCGCTCTGTCCTCGTCCACGCAATAGCCCAGCGATTGATACGCCGGGCCGATGCCCCACCGCTCGAACTCGCCACGCCGGAAGACACCGGCAGCGATCAACGCCTCCTCCCACACCACCCGCGCGCGGCCTTCACGAGCGAGCTGATTCCGCAATCCGTCAACCACCGCAGGTCGGGCGAGCAATTCCTCGCCGATCGCTTGGAGGTTGGGGCCCGTGCATCCGATCCACCTCGCACACTCGCCGCAACTGAACCCACGGCGACCCGCCGTTAGCCACACCTGGAAGAACGCCTCCTCCAAGTCGGTGAAGATCAGGGCACCGCCGTCGTCGTCGTTGCGTCCGGTTTGTCTCTCGTCTCGGTCGGACATTCCTACCCTCCTTTTGGGTATCGCGCGTCTCTTCCAGGGCAGACGCCTCTCCCATCTGCGCCGTCTTTCGTGGTTCCAACCCGCGCAGCTCGCCCCGATGCGGGCGGACCGCGTGAAGTAGGCCGATTCCGAGCCCCTTCGACAGGAACCGCCTGGGGGCCTGCGGATTCACTCAATAAACCTGCCGAACGGAGCGCCGCCGCCACCACCAGCACCCCCACAATCGGAGCGATCAGCGCCGCGAATCGAGCCGCAAACCAGGGCGCAGCGACCGCCGCAGCCCCTCGCCCGCCTGCCCACTCAACAAAACGCCCGGAATAAGCCTTTGCACCTGCTTGTGGGGTTGCTTGTGTGTGGTCGAGAGCTTCGATGGCGAAAGACCCCACGGACGATCGCCCGCGCCGCGTGACTCGGTAGACACCTGCCCGCCGAAAGGCCGGAATGATCGCCCCTTGAACTGAACCGAGCGGAACCCCGGAGAGTTCCGCCAAGCTCCGGGCGTCGATCAGCACCGGAGCACCCCGCCGCCGTCGTCGCCCTTGGTGGTCGCGCGTTGCCCGTTGCAGCTCAGCGAGCACCCGGAGAACGGCCACCGATCGAACCGCCGCCGGAAGGTTGCGCAGCTCGTTCGCTGGTCGAAGTGGTCGCGGATGGCGCATCACGAGACACGCGAGCCGCGCCTCGTGCGGCGTGATGATCGGTTGCCCGTCGGCGTCGAGGATCGCTAGTAGGCGTTCGGCCACGAGCCCGCGCGGGTGACTGTAGCAGGATCGCACCGACGCCCGGAGCGCTGCCGGGTTGTATTGGTCGCCGTTTTCCCACCTCGCCACCGCCGCAGATATGAGGGTCAGCGCTTGCGACTCGGTGAGCCCATCACGAGCGCAAGCGTAGGCAAGCGCGACCACCGCCGCGTTGCGATGCCCGTCACCGACGCAGCCGACCCGGAGACGGCGAAGCGCCCCCGTCGAGAGGACGCGCCCCACCGTCGCTTCCCCGATGCCAAGGGTCTTGGCAACACGGGTTGCAGACTTGTCGCGGCCGCCGACCTTGGCATCTTCGGATGTCGAGGTTCCCGATGTCCGCATATCTGCCCGGGTCGCCTGTCTGCCCTTTTCCCCCGCGTCGATCGCTCGAACGCCCCCCGGCACCGCGTCAGTCCGTGCGAGTCGGGAACGGTAGCACGCGCGCGGCGCGGGGGGCTTTATCGCTGGTAGTCGCTGGAACAGCTCGCCCGTTGTGAGGGGCGCATGGCTCGACGTGGAGACGATGAACGGCGTGAACGTGGAGCCGTCGGCGAGTCGTCGCGGAAGTCCCGGCAGCCGGAAGCGGTGAAGCGCGGTAGCCGCGTGCGGATCGGCCCCCACGATGGACGCGAGCCGCCGAACGAGTCGCCGCCGCCGGTCGAGTTCCGCCGCACGATTCCCACGCCCTAGGCGGGTTTGCCTCACCATCAAGGCGAGCTGGTGCCGTCCCGGGGACGTCTGAACAATCGTGTGCGGCTCGATGCCGATCGCCTCCAACCGCCGGAGCGCATCGGCCAGCGGCGTTGAGTCAAGGTCGAGGACGATCGGGCCAAGCGTTGCCGCGTTCTCTGCGCCAAACCCCCTCACCTTCCGAGCGCGGACAGGAAGGAACGCCGCCGGGCACCAGTACACCGCTTGTGGCCCCGCCTCCGCGATCTCTTCCAATGTCTCCACCAGGCCCCGGAAGTCGCCGCCCGCGATGCCCCACGAAGGCCACCGCACGCCAGGGGTCACGAGCTGGAAACGGTGGTAGGGCGGGGCGTTTCCGAAGTTCCACAAGCGCGCCAGGAACCGCGCAGCCGAAGGCGCACCCCCGCCTCTTATCTGACCCCCGAGGCGGGGACGTGGGAAGCTGCCGAGCCTATTATCGCCGGGGGTCGTGGCACCCGGCCCGACAGCGTGCGGATTGCCTCGGTCACATCGCGCCACTTGGCATGGGTTCGCTGTTGCGGTATACTGGCTCAACGCTCAGCGCTCCTTCTAAGGAGGAAGCACGCCGATCCGCACGCGTGCCGGAGGCGTAGGGTTCCTAGCAACGCCTTGCGCAGCCAACGGAGCTGAGAAGATGAGACGCGGCCCGCCCTCGTGGTGGGTCGCGTTGTTTGTACGTCGAGAGGTTCGTGGTGTGGCAAAAAAACGAGAAGCCGCCCGACCATCGAGCGGCGTTTGTGTCTTCGGTTCCAGCTTCGATTCCCCACGATAGCGCCCCCTAGCAGGCGGCTTGTACAATCCGCATAAGAGGATGATAACATAGAATCCCGCCACCTACAACAGCGCCGCGATGCGGGAGAGGCACCATAAAGGGCCCAACGGAAGGGGCGTTGCCCGTCTGTCCGTCCGCCTGGCGTGATGAAGTTACGGCCCGGGGTTGTGCCGCGCGTGCCACATGGCGAGCGATCAGCGCCGCCACACTGGCCGCGCCTTCGTCGTCGAGCCACCGGCCAAGCGCTCCGCGCCTTTGCGCGTCTTGGGTGTTGGCGCGTGGGCTTGACAAGGCGCGCCGGGGGTGCTAGAGTGTCCATCGACGGTCCTCCTTGACGGTCCTCCTTCCCGGATCGGGTCGGTCGTCGCAGGCACCTGTTGGCGCAGGTGCCATTCCTTTTAGTATCGCTTTTCAGTGGGGTTGTATCGACACCCCCCCCGTAGAAACCGCGCACCACCATAGCACGCCGCCGCCATCCAAGCAAGAGGTGACCCGGTGACGGGGTGCGCCCCTCGCTTCCGTCGTCGCCCCCCTGTTGTATCTGCCGCCCCGTGTCGCTAGGATAGGCGCGCGCGCCTTCCACCTCCTAAGCGGAAGCGCGCGGGGGCGCTCGCTCTTGGGTCTTCCATCCTGGGCGGGCGTTCCAATTGAGGGACGCACGCCCCCCCGTGCATCCCTACCGTGGTTCGACGCTTTCCAGACAAACGGCCACGACAACCCGCGCTGATCGGTGTAACCTTCCACACTATGACGACTATAGAAGACCTTGCGCGGATGCTCTCGGTGTCGGTGCGCGGCGTTCGCCTCCGGGTTGACGCACTCAGCAGCACGGTCGCGCCGTTCATCCGTCAAGGCCCAAACAATCGTAGCCTATTTACGGGTGCCGCCGTGGGGATGCTTCGACGCCTAGAGGAAGTGCGGCAAACCCAAGGAGTAAGCATTCGGGGCGCTGCGTCAATCGTGAGGCGTGAAGAGGAGGAAAGGCGCGAGCAGAGCGACAACGCCGCGCAAGTCAAGGGGCGCGACAATCTAGCAACCTCCGAAGCGTGCAAGGAGTTGGTGCGGGCGAAGAATGAGACGATCGAGCTTCTAAGGGTGCAGGTCGCAGAGCTGCGCGCCCAGGTGGAGCGCTTGCTACCTCTGGCCCTTCCGCGCCCGCGTCGGGGGCTCTTGGCCCGCCTCCGTCGTCGGGGCGACTAGCGGCCCTCTGAGCGCATCCCGGGGCGTTCCCTTTTTGGGGATGGAATATGCCACAACCCGCGCCGGGTCGGTTCCTTTTTTGGGGGTGAAACATTGCACAACCCCCGCCGGGGCGTGCTCTTTTTGGGGGGTAAACGTTTACTTACGGTCGCCGTATGTGCTATCCTGTCAGCGGTTCCCCTCAGTTGCCGCCCTCTGAGCGCGTCCGCGTCTCTTGATGCGCCCTCGCTTGGAGAGTGATAGCCCGGATTCTCGTGATGAAGTACTCCACGTGCTCGATGTCCTCAGGGCTCAACCCTTTATCTCGGACAAACTTCTGCCCTTCATCGAGTGCCCTTTCGATCCGCCCCACAAAGCGCGGTATCTTGTCTCCGTTGGTCGCAGGCTGGCTTGCTTCCGATGCGCTGGCCTCCACGCTTGCAGCATCGCCCCCCTCTTGGGGGGGCTCTGCTTCGTCGATGGTCTTCTGTGCCCGCCGCATCCCATCGTACACGTTGCCAACGCCCGCAACGTAACCGCGCACGAACGCCTCGGTATTGGGGCAACCCCCCGGGAAGACATCCGCCTCCCACGAGTCGCCGCCAGGAGTGGGCAGATAGTCAAGCACGTCAGGAACAGGGAGGATGTCCGACAACCGCGCACGATGCCCCTAGTGAACCTCGCCGGGGCACTGGTGAAGATTCCCGCAAACGAGCGCCGCCCCTTGGGCACTTCCGGGGGCGACTAGTGAACCTCCGGGGCGCACTGGTGAACTATTCCGCACGCGCCCTATGCGATCGCCGGTTGACGAAAGGACTTCAGCGCCTCTTCTAGTTCTTCATCGACGATGTGAGTGTAGATCTGCGTGGTTGCGACACTGACGTGACCTAGGGCCTTTTGCACGTGGCGCAAACTGGTCGTGTCTCTGTAGAAGTCCGTGGCGAACGAGTGGCGCAACGTGTGGGGGTGTACGTTCTTCTCGATGCCCGCTTTCTCCGCATAGCGCTTCACCATGCGTTGAACGTAGCGCGGACCTAGCGCCCCGCCCGCCTTGGTCGTGAAGACGATAGCCGGAGCCCCGGCGCAGTCGGCGAGCTGCCGCTCGCGCCAAGCAATGAGAGCGGCTAGGTTGTCTTCACTGGTCCATAGGGTGCGATCCTTCGCCCCCTTCCCTTGCCTGACCATCACCTTGCCGCTGTTCAAGTCGATGTCACGCCACCGAAGGTTGATCGCCTCGGACAGTCGGAGCCCGGTGTCGAGCATCAACCGGAGAAGCATCCGGTTACGGTGCCCGGTCAGATATCGCGGGTTAGGCTGCGCTAGAAGTGCCTCTTGTTCTGTCTCTGTCAGGACTTCCGGTATCTTCTGGCCCATGCTGGCCTCCTTGGGAGGTCGCCTTTGTGCCAGTTTGCGGCCTCATGCGCACACTATAGCACGCCGCCGGGGGAGTTGTCAACAGGCGGAAGCACAAAGCGGCGTGATTCACACCCCCCGGAGGCGTAACAGGTGTTACGCGCTGCGACGATCGCCGAGCGATCCGGTGCGCGTCGGGTGTCAGATTCTAGACAGGCCCCCTTCGGAACCCGCGTAGGGGTCGGTATGCTATATCCTATGGATGCCAGAAAACGCGCGGCGGCGGCGGTGCGGGCGATACGAAGCGAAGAGGAAATAGCCGCACACGCCAGGAAAAAGGCCGGGAAACACATAGATGCTACCATAGCATCGAGCGATGCTATGGTAGAAAGGGGCAGATCTGCGGAGAAGATCGCCCCCACATGCTACGTGCTGACCGAAAAGACACCACGATGCCAGGGCGGTCCGAACCGTCACCGCATCCCGGTTATCCGTATACGGTAGTGGGAAGTAGTCGCTCCATATGCGTGGAGCAACCATACCGACGGAACGCCCTGCCGCACGTCGATGCGCTGCCCGCTCCGATTCCTCGCCCGCTCAACTAGTGCGGTCTAGTGTCGAAAGTGCGCAGAATGAAACTATCGAAGGGCGAAGCCAAGAGGAGCCCCGTCGGGTGGAGTTCCTGTTAGTGGCCCCTCTGGCCCCGCTTGTGTGCATCGAATCGGTTTGCGGCCCCTCTCAGTCGATCAGGGGGCGTGTCATCTATCATGGCCCCCGGCGTCGATGCGTTGCCATCGCTGCGCCTATGGTCGTTTCGGGCCATCCAAGCACAATGGCCCCAACCTGCCCCCGCCCTTTGGTACCCCGGGGCCCGATGGAGGCAATAGCGGCCCTCTGAGGGCATCGAGCCGCCCTCTACGCCTCCGGGGCCTCTTGGGGGGGCCAGTGCCAACCCTCTAGCCGCCACTCGCCCTCCGGGTTCGGTGCAAGCTTGCCCGCATCGTCACGGCAGACAGCGGCAACGATCGCCGCGCGGGGAATGGTGCGCGCCCCCTTGTCATACGGAAGATCCACGATAACGCGCGCTTGCATCGCTACTTCCGGGGGTAGCCCCTCGATTCTGTACCATGCTTGGACGTTGTACCCCGCAAACCGTTTGCGCAGCGGTTGACTGTCAGGCCATCGACGAACGAACCGCCGGAAGGCGTCGGGGTCTTCGTTGCCCTCTGCGCACGCCTCTAGGAAGGCCCCTAGCACTGACTGAGCTGCCGCTATTGCCGCATCGTGTGGCGGCTCGTATTGTAGCTCTAAAGCTCGCCACTGTTCATAGGTCAACCGCTCTGTATCGTTCATTCTCGCCCCCCTCTAGCGCCGACAAGGATCTCCCCGCCGTGGGCGGAAAGCTCGCCCGCGCACGCTCGCCCCGCTCAACTGCGCATCCGTTGAGGCGTTGCGCCTTTCGTCTCATAGGTTCCACGCTTCCACGTCCTCGCTGCCCGCCGTCACCGGCTCGACGGTTTCCGCGTCCCCTTGCCCGTCGTCGTGGTGCTCTCGGTCGTCGTCGGTTGAGAAGTCCCACGGCTCAAGGTCCGAACTCATCGCCGCTTCGATCGCCGCATAGGAGAACGCGCTATGGTCGTCTTCCGTGAACTCGCCGAAATACTCCGACAGGAACACCGCTTCCGGCATCCTTGCTCGCTCCTCTTTGAGGTGCGCAATCGGAATCCGCGTGCATACCCCGTCCGGCTCGTGCGGGTCGGTGAGCACAATCCCCGGAAGCATCGGAGCCGTGACCCGGACCTTGTGCCAGGTCGCCGGGTCGCCATTCCTCCACGCCTCCGCGAAGAACCCGAACGGACCCCGGGGCGTCGAGAGCAAGACGAGCGCGCCACCTGTCACGGCCAGCATCGGCGAAAGGGCGAACAACACCCCATCGGGGACGCGCGCCGCTTCGTCCACCACAACCAAATCCGCCGTGTAGGTCCGCGTGGTGGATTCCTTGCCGGGTAGTGCGATGATCCGCGAGCCGTTCGCCAGTTCAATGGTGAGGATGGTTTCGCGCTTCGTCGGGTTATCCGCTTCGATGGCCCGATACGGCCCCAGCACCCGCCGGAACAGCTCGCCCGATTGCCGGAGGCTTGGACTGTACAACAGGCACACCGCGCCCGGCTTGGTGACGGCCTCAAGAAGCACCCGCAACGCGGCGGCCTCCGTCTTCCCGCCCTGCCGTGTGCAGTTCAAGCAGGCCCGCCGCTTGGGGGTTGTGAGCACGTCCACTTGCCAAGGGTCGAGAGCGAACCCCAACCGCCGCGCCCATGCCGCCGGGTCACGCCGTGCGCGTAGGTCGTCAGCGACCCCGCGCAGTACCCCCGCCGCCCTGCTATTCTTCGTCGCCCTCACCGCCTAGGGCATCTTCGAGACGATCAAGGACACGAAGGGCGGCTTCGTCGCCTAGTTCTTCGTCGAGCACGTCAACGAGCGCCACGCGCAACGCCGCCACCCCTTGCGCGTCAAGGTCGCCCACGCGCACATCACGAGAATCGCGCCACCGATCCGGCCTCCGATTGCGGAGCCACAACGAGCACGCGCCCACGTCGGGCAACGCCACGCGCTCCACCTCGCCGCCTACTAGGCGCTCGTGATACGTGAAGCCAAGCGCCCGCCGAAGTAGCGCGCCCTCCACTTGGTCATCAACGGGGGCCTTCCCTTCTGCGATCGCCTCAGCCAATTCGGGATGGTCCGCCTTCCAGTTGCGAAGCGTTCGGCTCGTGATGTCCAGTTCCCCGGCTATCTCCTCTTCAGTCATGCCCGCACCAGCGAGCCACCGGGCGAGACGCGGCACCCACCGCGCCGAGTATGCGGAGCGCCCGCTCTTACTGCCGTTGCCGCTCATTGTCCCCCCTCGTGAAGTCGCCGGGGTGCTCGCTTGGCCTTCCGTCGCTCTGCTGGTGTCGGGGCCCCCAAGCGCGCCCATCCCCGCCGCCGTGCTTCGTCAATCTGCTCGCGCCGCTTGCGTCGTCGTCGGGTCTTCTTCGACGGCTTCCGGGCCTTCGCCATCCGTTCAGATTCACCCCCCGGCGGGGCCTTGCTTCCATAGGCCCGCCCCGTTCCGAGCCACTAGCGGCCCCTCTCGTTCGATCGTGTGGGGCGCTGCGCCGCCCGCCGTCGTTCTTCGGCCTCCAGTTCAGCAAGCGCCGCCTCGCACTCCGTCACGGGTTCACCGAACGGAGCAAGCCGCCGGATGCGCCGCCGTAACGTTGCGGCATCCACGAGCACCCGCTCGCCATCAAGCCGCCGCATTCGCGCGCGGAGGTTGCCTTCCTCGGAGGTGTCCAACCCCTCGAACGCCACGCCTTCGGGTATCATCGACGCGCCCTCTGTGCTTCTGTCAGATAGTTCACCTTTCCATAGCCCGCCTTGTCTAGGCGCGGACCGAGAGCACGGAACACCCGCGCAAGGACGGCGGACGGGTCAGCGCTTGCCATACCATAAGTCAATTGCACAACGCCCCCGCGTGCCGTGTACTCTGCGAGCACGGGCGCAATCTCCTGCAACGCCCCCTCGATCTTCGGCCAGTGCTTCGCCGCTACCCGCTCCACTTCATCGACCAACACAGCGAGCGCCGCCTCGTGTGGTGCGATCAACTCAGCGAGCGGCGTCTCGCGCAGAGTCTCGGATATCACAGCATCGAGCGCCGCCGTGTCTGCTTCGAGTCCCGAAAAGTTCCGCCGCAATGCGCCTCGGTCCTCATAGAGTGGGGTCAGCGCTGCGCTCACGACCTCTGCCGCGCTCTCCTCTTGCCGTTGAGCCGTTAGCGCCGCCTCTCGCTCCGCTACTGCCGCCGGGGATGAAGTCGCCCCCGCCTCCGCTTGGAACGCCCGCGCCGCCTTCTTCGCCTTGGCCGCCGCCGTTGCGTGTGCGTCTCGCTCCGCTTCGAGCGCAGTAATGCGCGCCTCGATCGCCTCCAACTCGCCCCGACAAGCATCGCGCGCCTTCGCCCGATCACGCCACGCCCCAACCTGCCCCCGTATGCGTTCAAGCGCGGAACGTGTCGGGGTTGCCGTCGCCGTGTCCGGTGCCGCCTTCGCTGTCATTCCCATCGCCCTCCTAGGCTCCTGTTACGTTCTTCCATTCGTCGCCGATGTTGGCTTGTATCTCCGTGATCGGTCGCCACTCGTTGCCGATATTGGCGAGGATCAGGCCCACGTCTTCCCAGGTGTCGCCGATGTTTGCTTGGGGATAAGCTGGCTTGTCGGCGAGTTCCAGGTAGGTGAAGGTCAGCTTGGGCCCCCGCGTTGCGTGGTGGGCGTAGAAGTTCACGCTATGACAGCCCGTAACCCCCGCGATATCGCACCCGTCCAAGTCGGTGTCAATTGCAATCGCTAATTTCGTCAGGCCGCCCGGAACGATCGACGCCCCCGGGATTGCATACGCTTTGTAGCCCTGAGCGGACGTATCCACACCCGCCGCCGCTATTCGTTCATACGCCGAAGGCGCTAGGTCGGTCTTGGTCAGCGCCGGGGTCGTTCCCGTCGAGCCCGGGTAGTCCGGTTGCCCATCAAGGATGCAAAGCGTGGGAGCCCCTACCGCAACCCCCGCCCAATACAGAAAGACCGTACCCGACACCACATCCACAGCCGCCGAAACGTCCGAGGTGTCGAAATACAGATAGCCCCGCATTATTACCCCATCGCCCCCTAGAGGATCATTGGCGAGATAGAAGTAGGTTCCCGTGGTGTTGA
>Ga0272442_10011111_pt1 | contig 11017 bp, 8 predicted proteins | sample SSMForm2O_FD_200262 | JGI IMG/M metagenome (GOLD analysis project Ga0272442, IMG submission 200262) | Marine sediment archaeal communities from Little Sippewissett salt marsh, Falmouth, MA, United States - SSM-Form-2O | ecosystem: Environmental > Aquatic > Marine > Wetlands > Sediment ... | reverse complement strand
TCCAATTATTCCTTTGCAAAAGGATGTGCCATCTCCGTGAAGTATTGATAACATGAAGATTCCGCGGGATCCGGAGATTCGAATATAAAGGTACTGGGGATGCGTGTTCTGTTTTATGACATTGATCATGCGAAGCGGGTCCGGGCCGCCCTACTTTTGAAGGTGCAAACAAAACGGCATTCATGAAAACAGGCTTGGTACTATCCGGGGGTGGGTACAGGGGCATAGCCCACATTGGTGTTTTAAAGGCGCTTGAAGAGGCTGGTATCGTACCGGATGTCATTGCAGGCACCAGTGCAGGGGCAGCAATTGGCGCACTCTATGCTCAGGGTATTCCGACAGGGAAGATGCTTTCCTTTGTCAAGACCCTGGAGTTGCTCAGTTTTGGGAATTTGGCCTTTGGTAAACCCGGGTGGGTGGATCCGGATAATTTTCACGATGCCTTCAGCGAGTTGTTGCCGGAGGATGACTTTGGGGCACTCCGCATCCCGATGAAAGTGACGGCCACCAATATCCTGACCGGAAAACTGGAAGTATTCCAGGAGGGCCCCCTTATCCGACCGTTACTTGCATCGGCAGCCTTCCCTGGTGTTTTTGCCCCTGTGGAAATCGGGGAAGGGTACTATGTGGATGGCGGGGTGCTCAACAACTTTCCGGTAGACCTGCTTCGGGAGGAGGCCGATTATCTGATCGGGGTTTACGTCAATCCTTTCGAACAGATTGACCGGAAGAAGGTCCGTCACTCTGTTCATGTCCTGGAACGGGTTTTGAAGATTAAGACAGCTACGGACTCCATTAGAAAATTCGAACTTTGTGATTTGTTGATATACCCACGGGAGTTGCGAAAGTATAATACCTTCCTCGAAAAGCAGCTGGACACCATTTTCCAGCTCGGATATGAGGAAGCCTGTCGGCAAATAGAAGCCGCTTCGGGATTGATCCCGGTTTCAGGCAAGACATAACAAACCCCGCATTGCAGCACCTATGGACATTGAGTAAATTGCATTGCGGGGTCTTTTGAATCGAAGAGGTGTTTCAGCCTACTTCAATTATTTTTGGAGGCCTTTTTTTGGCTTCTTCTTTTTTCATCAACCTGAAGCTGAGGATACCGTCCTCATACTTCGCTTTGATTTCCTCTTCCTTAACGGTTTCAGGAAGCATCATCGATCTTTCAAAGGAGGTGTAGTTGAATTCCCTACGGGTGAACTCATCTTCTTTTTCCTCTTTGGAATGTTTTTTTTCAGCGGAGATATTCAGGCATCCGTCTTCAATGGTCACATTGAAATCTTTTTTGGCAAACCCTGGAGCAGCTAATTCAACTTCGAAATGATCTTCGGACTCTTTAATGTTCATGGCCGGTTCTACGGTTTTCCCATTCCAGAAATCCACATTCATCATCCCTGTTTTCCACATGCGGTCGTCAAAAAAATTGTCCAAATCAAAGAAGTCCTGGCTAATAAGGCTTCCAAAAGGTCTCCTTTTAAATTTTACTATAGTCATAAGGCATGGAATTTTGAGGTTAAACAATCCGTTTATTTACCGCGAATTTACTTCCTTGGGAATCCGTTTGAAATGATCCAGATCAGTATGGGCACTCCTTTAAGAGGAATTAACGTTAAAATAAATTGCATCGCCCACTTTTTACCTGTCGTAAATTTTTCCGAACTTGCGCTCCCCTTCGGGATATTAGCTCAGTTGGTTTAGAGCGCTGCCTTGACAGGGCAGAGGTCACTGGTTCGAATCCAGTATATCCCACATCAAACAGAAAACCCGCGCCTGTCAGCGCGGGTTTTTCATTTCGGCAAATGCCGAGCTTGCTTGGGCATTTGCAAGAAATGAAAAACAACAATCCGGCAAAGCCGGATTGGGTTTTCTAATTGCAGGAGCGGGAAGCCCTGGATCACGCCGAAGGCGTAATCCAGTGAAATTCCAAGTACCAAATTTCAAATTCCAAATTCCCGGGTGCTAGAATAACTTAATACACACCCAGGCCACCGCACCGCCTGGCTCCTCGCTGCAAAAGGTCCACCGGACCTTTTTGCGGTCGCTCGGCCCTCTATTTGCAGGAGCGGGAAGCCCTGGATCACGCCGAAGGCGTAATCCAGTGAAATTCCAAGCACCAAATTTCAAATTCCAAATTCCCGGGTGCTAGAATAATTTAATACACACCCAGGCCACCGCACCGCCCGGCTTCCCGATAGTTAGATGGTACAAATTCTAGGGAGTGAGTGTTCTTGTGAGGGATGTGATGGTCAGCGGTTCGGGACCCTGGTCAGGGGTTTAGAGCTATAAGACAAAACGGTTGTAAAACAACTGAGATTACCCTCTGGCCTCAAAGGTACTCCAGCACACGTTCCAGCGCCATCCCTCTGGAAGCCTTGATCAATACCGTGGCCGGCCCCTCCAGAGGATGATCCCTCAAATGGGCAGACAGGGATTCAAAATCCGGGAAGCACTGGGCTGAAGATTCAGTGTCCGAAAATGCCTTTCCCACCAACAGGGCCTGGTCAATACCCAGGGAATCGCACAGTTCTGCAATCGCCTGATGCTCATGGGCGGAGGCCTCTCCCAACTCGAACATGTCTCCCAGAATTGCAATTTTTTTGACGGTTTTCCGCCTGGCTAAATGGCTCAAAGCGACAGACATACTGCTTGGATTTGCATTGTAGGCATCCAATATAATCTCGAGGTTGTTCCTCTTAAGAAGCTGAGACCGGTTGTTTTCAGGGATGTAGGCTTCAAGGGCTTTTTTAATATCTCCCAGGGGAACCCCGAAATGTTTGCCCATCAGGACTGCTATGGCACAATTGCTGAAGTTGTAATCCCCGCTCAATTGGGTTTGTATGGCAGTGTTTTCAGCCTTAAGTCTAACAAACGGTTCGGCCCCTTCAAATTCGATGGCATAGAAGTCAGGGTCTGAGGTGCTGAAACCGATGGTTTTGGGATAGCCCTGAAGTTTTTGCCGCTGGATCGGGTCGTCAGCATTCAGGAAGATCGACTTTCCCCGGCTCAGGAGATGATCGTACAATTCGCTTTTACCCTTGATAACCCCTTCAACCCCTCCAAATCCTTCGAGATGGGCTTTGCCATAGTTCGTAATGTATCCGAAATCGGGCTCTGCAAGCTCACTAAGAAAAGCAATCTCTTTTTGATGGTTCGCCCCCATTTCCACAACAGCCATTTCTGTGGTCGGTTTTAATTCCAGGAGGGTCAGGGGTACTCCAATATGGTTGTTGAGATTTCCCCGGGTAGCCAGGGTGTTGTATTTCTGGCTCAGGACAGCCGCAATGAGTTCCTTGGTAGTGGTTTTGCCATTGCTGCCCGTGAGTGCGATTACCGTAGCAGGGCATTGCCGGCGGTGATGGGTGCCCAGTTCCTGCAGGCACTGCAGTGCATCCTGCACCAGTATTGTATTTGGATGCTTGTTGTACTGTTCCTCATCCACAATCGCATAGGCAGCCCCTTTAGCCAGGGCATCGCCAGCGTATTTGTTGCCATTGAAATTTGGTCCTTTCAGGGCGAAGAACAGGCTGTTCTGCGGGATAGCCCTGCTATCGGTAGTGACCCTGGGGTGTTTGAGGAATAGGGCGTAGATTTCTTCAAGACTCATACGGGTAAATATAAAAAGCCCTGACCGAAAAGTCAGGGCTTTTTATACAATCCTGCAGAATATTATTTTTTTACTTTCTTCCCGCGGATCGTCTTGTTTTTGGATTTGGATTTCGAACCTACCCTTGACATCGCACAACGGAACCCAATGTAGTCCGTGGCCATGTATTGTGGAAGGTACCTCCGCTGTGCGGGATCGAGCCAATATGCCCGATCTCTCCAGGATCCTCCCTTATAGACCCGAACTTCATCGTTGATAAGGGTCGTGCGGTAGTTGCTCTGGTCATATTCCCGGATAAGTTTGCCTTCTTCATCCCTTTCCACCTTGTGCTTGGGTGAATTGTACATGCTCAGCTTGCTCTCATCTTCTTCATCACTGAACTGGTCAAAGTACCTGGAGGAACTTGGGTCCCCGTCCCTGTAGCCGCGGTTATCGCTCTTTTCAAAATTCGTCCGAAGATAGGTGTCTTCGTCATTCACCGGAACCATTTCCACTTCACCCGGTAGGTTTACTGCCACGATTTTACCGTTGGGAAGGGTGTCGTAGACAATGCCATCGGAGGGCAGTACCTTGACCTTTCCATCTTCTGCTATGGCCTTCTTCATAAAGACGTTCCCGCGGTAGTAGTTGAAATCGCTTACTTCGTCATCCACAATGGGGCGGTAGACATCTGCAACCCATTCGGCCACATTTCCTGCCATGTCATAGAGTCCATGATCGTTCGGCTTGTAGGATTTCACAGGGGCGGTGATATCTGCACCATCATCAGACCAACCGGCAATCCCGCCGTAGTCTCCCTTGCCCTGCTTAAAGTTGGCAAGCTGATCTCCCCGTCCGACCCTTTGGCCGTTCCGGGTGTAGTCCCCTTCCCAAGGATATTTTTTACGGCCGCGGTAATTGTTGTATTCCCGGGTCCCCACCAGTGCCTGGGCCGCATATTCCCATTCGGTTTCAGTGGGCAGCCGGTATTCAGGCACAAGGATCCCGCTGCTTCGCTTGGCAAAGACTGCTGCTGAATCTTGCTTTTTCTTACCCATAAGGGTGTCGATTTCACCTCCGTAAACGGATGTGGGGTTGTTCAGGTAAGCCTCCGTGCTGAAAGTACCTGCAATCTCACCGTTCATCGCCCTGTATTTAACGTCCTCAGCCAAATATCCTTCCCGCTCCAACATCGCCTCATTAACCCGGTCCGTACGCCATTTGGCGAACTGGGTGGCTTGTATCCAGTTGACCCCGACCACAGGATATTCCGCATAGGCCGGATGACGAAGGTAATTGTTGGTCATGGTCTCGTTATAGCCAAGTCGGTTCCTCCAGACCAGTGTGTCTGGCAGCGCCCCCACATAGATATTCGCGTATCTCGGATCTTCAGGTGGGTAGACGTTTTTGAGATAATCCAGGTACTCAAGGTACATTACGTTGGTCACCTCCGTTTCATCCATATAAAAGGACTGCACGTGCTGAGTGGTTGGCGTATTGTTCCAATCGTGCATGACGTCATCCTGTACTTTTCCCTTGGTGAAGGTACCCCCCTCAACAAAGACAAGGCCCGGAGCAGTTTCCTGTTCCTTGAAATCAGAGTTGTACTGGAACCCGCCTTCTTTGGCATTTATCTTCCATCCGGTTGCCCTGGAGACGTTTTTGGAGTCCGAGGACTTCTTGCAACTTTGCATGTTCAGGGACCCAATGACTAGGGCTGCCGTAATGAATGCGCTGATAGGTGATTGTTTCATTTGTATTTAGGACTTAGGTTTCCGATCTGGCCTCAAAGGGCCTTGGATTGGTTCAAATCTTGATGGTATTCGGCTACTTAAACGGGCAAACTTTTATAATATTTTACATGTTTGCCAAAAAATCATCTCAACGATTAATTCCGAAACGGGATTCGTTTCCATTCATAACGGGGAATCGGAAGGTCTAGTATAAGAATACGCATGTTTTTGGTACGCGTTTTATCGATGGGAACAGACGGATATGGGATTTGAGATTCTGTCAAGTCATTTGCAGCATGAGCCTGTTTGCGACTTTACTCGATAATTCAGGTGTTTCGGCATAAGATTTTGTGAAAAATCCCGTTACCACATGTATATTAGATGCCCTATTGGGCAATGTCCAAGAACACATTGTAAACCTCCAGACCGGAATTTACTCGAACAAAATGAAAAAGCTTTCAATACTATTTCTGATCCTTAGCGTAGCCAAGGCGACAGGTCAGGACCAGGAACGGGTTATTACCACTGCAGTCCCTTTTCTGACCATAGCAGCAGATGCAAGGTCTTCGGCCATGGGAGATATCGGGGTGGCGAGTTCCACAGATGCATTCTCCCAACAATGGAATCAGGCCAAGTTTGCCTTTGCCGAACGAAAGTCCGGGGTCGGTATCAGCTACACACCTTATCTGGAAAGTATCATTACAGATGTTGCGCTTCTCAGCGGAAGCTATTTCAATAAAATCAACGATCGAAGTGCTTTTGCATTTTCCCTCCGCTACTTTACGCTTGGAGAAATCGAACTGAGGAATACCTTTATCGAAGAGGGTGTTCTGGTAAAGCCCAATGAACTGGCTATTGACGGATCCTATTCCCTTAAATTGAGCGAGGTCTTCTCTATGGGGATCACGGGACGGTTTATCAGTTCCAACCTCGAAATCCCTCAACTTGGGAATGCCGTGCAGGATGGAAACACCTTTGCCGTCGACATTGGGGGGTATTATAGGGGCAGGGAGAAGGCTTATGACAATTTTGACGGCCGCTGGGTCTGGGGCTTCAATGTCTCCAATATCGGACCCAAGATCCGATATGATGATGCCGGGCAGGAGAACTTCATCCCCACCAATCTGGGCCTGGGGGGTGGATTTGATTTTATCTTTGACTTTGACAATGTACTGGCACTTCGGGCCGAATTCAATAAACTGCTGGTTCCTACCCCCAGGGACTTCAATGGAGATGGTGTCATTGATGCCACGGACAATGAGGAATACCAGAAGATCGGTTGGTTTGAAGGGATGTTTACTTCCTTCACCGATGCCCCGGATGGTCTGAGTGAGGAGTTGAAAGAGATTACCTGGGCTTTAGGGGCCGAATATATTTTCAGGGAAGCCTTTATGCTTCGTGCGGGGTACTTCAATGAAAGCGAGGAAAAAGGGTTTCGAAAATTCTTCAGCCTGGGAGCGGGATTCGTATACAAGAATGCGGAGATCGATCTTTCCTATCTATTTTCCACCGCACAGGTGCGCAACCCGCTGGAAAATACACTTAGATTCTCTCTCACCTTCAATCTGGGCAGGGAGTACTACAATGACTGATCCACAAATGTTTTTTACGACCCGCCTTTAGGCGGGTTTTTTGATACATCTCGTGGTTACTTCTTTTGATGTATCTTTAAGTATGGAGAAGCGGCATCTGGGATTTGACCTGATGATTTACGAGAGCGCAGATGAGCTTTCGGCGGATGACAGGGAACTGATGAGCAGGGCCCGTGAAGCCCGTGAAAGAGCCTATGCCCCCTATTCGGGATTTCATGTCGGAGCTGCAGTGCTCCTGGCTTCCGGAGACGTGGTTGCCGGCAACAATCAGGAAAACGCCTCCTTTCCCTCCGGGCTATGCGCAGAGCGCGTTGCCGTTTTTTATGCGGGTGCGGCACATCCCGGGATTCGGATCCACTCTATTGCGATTTCGGCTTCGGGAAGGGTTCAGGAATTGAGCATTCCGGCCGCACCATGCGGGAATTGCAGACAGGCGATTCTGGAATACGAACAAAAACAGGGTTATCCGATAAGGATCCTGATGCAGGGTGCACAAGGGAAAATCTATGAATGCCCCTCGGTGGCATCCCTTTTGCCGCTCGGTTTTGATGGCAGCTTTCTCACCTGATCCGGGGGCATGGCAAAGGGCCATTGTTTCTTTGGGTTCTAAATGTTTTTCCGAATTGATTTAATGTTTATTTTTGCTCTCCAACGTCGGAAAAATCGGGGAATTCAATACCTTTCCCCACCCTGTAATGACTGAAATAACCCCTTCATGAAAAAAGTTACCAAAGAAGTCTACCTCAAATGGTATGAGGATATGCTTTTCTGGCGAAAGTTTGAGGACAAACTCGCCGCTGTATATATCCAACAGAAGGTGCGTGGATTTCTGCACCTTTACAACGGGCAGGAAGCTGTCCTTGCGGGTTCACTTCATGCCATGGAACTGGGCAAGGACCGTATGATCACTGCATACAGGAATCACGTACAGCCCATAGGAATGGGGGAGGACCCAAAGAAGGTCATGGCTGAGCTATTTGGCAAGGTCACCGGTACTTCCAAAGGAATGGGGGGTTCCATGCACATCTTCTCAAAAGAATTCAATTTTTACGGAGGGCACGGTATTGTCGGCGGGCAGATTCCATTGGGTGCAGGCCTGGCCTTCGCCGATAAGTATTTTGGCAGGGATGCCGTTACCTTATGCTATATGGGAGATGGTGCCGTGAGGCAGGGAAGCCTGCACGAAGCATTCAACCTGGCAATGCTCTGGAAGCTTCCCGTGGTCTTTATCTGTGAAAATAACGGTTATGCCATGGGTACCTCAGTGGCGCGCACAGCGCACACTACAGACATCTGGAAGCTGGGGCTGGGATATGAAATGCCATGCGGTCCTGTAGACGGAATGGATCCGGTGGCGGTTGCGGAAGAAGTCAGCAAGGCCATAGAACGTGCCCGCAAGGGTGAGGGTCCTACCTTCCTGGAGGCCAAGACTTACCGTTATCGGGGACATTCAATGTCCGATGCCCAGCATTACCGCACAAAGGATGAGGTCGAAGAATATAAAAAGATCGACCCGATCACCAAGGTCAGGGAAGTCATCCTTGAAAAGGCCTACGCCTCAGAAGATGAACTCAAGGAGATAGACAACCGCGTTAAGGAACATGTGAGGGAATGTGAGAAATTTGCTGAAGAATCTCCTTTCCCACCCAAAGAACAATTATACGACGTGGTATACGAACAGGAGGATTATCCGTTCTTGGAACATAAACTTTAGGAATCAGATGGCTGAGATAATCACAATGCCCCGACTTAGTGATACCATGGAAGAAGGAACCGTGGCTAAGTGGCTCAAAAAAGTAGGTGATAAGGTAGAGGAAGGCGACATCCTTGCTGAAATCGAGACGGATAAAGCCACTATGGAATTTGAATCCTTCCATGAGGGAACACTGCTCCATATTGGAATACAGGAAGGAGACGGAGCGCCTGTAGATGCACTGCTGGCCATCATCGGGGATGAAGGTGAGGATATTAAAGGATTGCTCGATGGACAGACAGCTACCGCCGTTTCTGAAAGCGTAGAGGTTCCGGAGTCGACAGCTGCTGAGCAAACTGCCGTGCCTGCAAGCCAGGCTGCAAATATTCCGGAAGGCGTTGAGATTGTGACCATGCCTCGCCTGAGTGATACCATGGAAGAAGGCACTGTGGCCTCCTGGATCAAGAAAGTGGGGGATCAGGTCGAAGAAGGCGATATTCTTGCAGAGATTGAGACCGACAAAGCCACCATGGAGTTTGAGTCCTTTTACAGTGGGGTCCTCCTGCATATTGGCATTCAGGAAGGGGAATCCGCTCCTGTAGATGCCGTTCTGGCGGTGATTGGTCCGGCAGGAACGGATGTTTCAGCGGTGTTAAGCGCCGGTGCTTCACCGAGCCCTTCAGCTGCCCCGACAGACCAACCGGCTGAAGCTGCATCTGATCCTGTTGCTGGGAGTGCGCCTGCCGCCCCTGCGGGAACCAGTGAAGGAGGCCGTATTTTTGCCTCCCCCCTTGCGCGAAAAATGGCAGAAGAGAAAGGGATCAATCTTGCAGAAGTCAGCGGGTCGGGCGATCAGGGCCGCATAGTAAAGAGAGATATCGAAAATTTCACACCCAAGGCAAAACCTGCGGCAACTCCTGCACCGGAGACGGCCCAGAAGCCTTCTGCCCCCGCCATGCCATTCGTGCCGGCTGGAGAAGAAATGGTGGAAGAGGTGAAGAATTCACAAATGCGCAAAGTGATCGCAAGGCGGTTGGGAGAATCCAAGTTTACGGCCCCCCATTACTATCTGACCATAGAGGTGGATATGGCGCAGGCGATGGTTTCAAGATCCAGGATCAACGAATTGCCGGATACCAAGGTGTCATTCAATGATATGGTAGTGAAGGCTTGTGCCATGGCGCTCAAGAAGCATCCGCAGGTGAATACCAGCTGGAACGACAGCACCACAAAATACAACAGGCACATACACATTGGGGTGGCTGTGGCCGTCGAAGACGGGTTGGTGGTTCCCGTTCTGAAATTTACAGACCAGATGAGCCTGACCCAGATCGGGGCCTCGGTCAAGGATCTCGCAGGTCGTGCACGGAACAAGAAGATTACCCCTGACGAAATGGAGGGGAGCACCTTCACGGTTTCCAACCTGGGCATGTTCGGGATTTTGGAGTTCACCTCTATCATCAATCAACCGAATTCTGCCATTCTGTCCGTTGGTGCCATTGTTGAAAAACCCGTGGTGCGCGACGGGCAAATCCAGGTGGGGCACACCATGAAAATTACCCTGGCCTGTGACCACCGCACCGTGGATGGAGCTACAGGTGCTCAGTTCTTACAAACCCTGCGCGCATATCTCGAGCATCCGGTAACCATGCTGGCATGATGAGATCCCAGCGCATCCGGTCCTGCCTGTTCCCCCTCGATCGTTCAAAGGGGGGGCATTATTGGATTTTAGCCGTGACCTTATTATTTATGGTAAGCTCCTGTGGCAGCCTTCGCAATGCATCTGATGCAGGCTCCGAAACTGAACCCGTCACAACGGTCAGGTCCTCCAGCAGGGACATCAGTGACTTCAGCGATACCGGAATACTCCAAGAGCAGATGCACCTACTCGCCTCGGACGAGCTTAAAGGAAGGGACACGGGTTCTGAAGGGATTGAGACCGCCGCCCGGTTTATCGAGGAAAAACTGGAGGCGTATGGCATTGCGCCCTACTTTGAGACGTACCGGGATACCCTTGAAAACTCTAAAGAAATCGCCTACAATATTGTGGGGTTTTTAGAGGGATCCGATCCGGAACTGAAAAGTGAAATTATTGTGATCGGTGCCCACTATGATCATATCGGTATTGTGGCATTGAAGAATGGGGATGGGATAGCCAATGGGGCCAATGACAATGCCTCCGGTACGGTGACCGTGCTGGAGCTTGCCCGGTATTTTGGAGGGAGGAAAGCCCCGGCCAGAAGCCTGCTTTTTGCCTTTTTCAGTGCAGAAGAGCGGGGTTTGTTGGGTTCCAAGGATTTGGCCGGAAAACTTAATGCGCAGGCTATCGACCTATATACCATGCTCAATTTTGAGATGACCGGGGTGCCCATGAACGGAAAAGAATATTTGACCTACATCACCGGATACC
>Ga0272442_10011110_pt1 | contig 11017 bp, 5 predicted proteins | sample SSMForm2O_FD_200262 | JGI IMG/M metagenome (GOLD analysis project Ga0272442, IMG submission 200262) | Marine sediment archaeal communities from Little Sippewissett salt marsh, Falmouth, MA, United States - SSM-Form-2O | ecosystem: Environmental > Aquatic > Marine > Wetlands > Sediment ... | reverse complement strand
CCAGCCACAGCTCGACGGTGCCGACGCTGCCGCCCGCGGCCGCAGAGACCTTCATCTTGGTGGTATTTGCGGTCGTTGTGAAACGGCAGTCCGAGTCATCGTTCACGTCATACAACTCCCAGTCGCTATCCTCCGAGAGGAAGATGTAGTGCGTGGCCTGCGACTGGTTCATCGAGTTGAACTCCTCCACTACCACCCACACGCCGCACGACGTCGCCGTGGGCATCTTGGCCCAGAAGGTGAAGTCGTACGACTGGTTGCTGGGAACGTCGAACGTGGACGTGTAGAGGGTGCCAGTAGTGCCCGAGAAGTCCGTCTTGGTGAGGTAGGCCGCGGCGTTGGCCAAGCCGTCGAACGAAACGGTGTGGCCGCCATCCTTGTCCCAGGACCAGTCGCTGCCGAGGGTCCAATGCGTTGGAGAGGTGCCCTCAGACTCGGCCGTCAGCCCGAGCGTACCGAGCTCGAAGCCCGGGTTGGGAACCAACTCAGCCGTCCAGGCGTAGTCGGCGACCTCCTTGAGGTAGTCCTCCATTAGAGTGGTGCCGGCCCAGTAGAAGCCGAAAAGGCCGTCGCCGCCTCCCGCTGAATCATCGGCCACCAGCCAGGACCACTCGGCCGTGTTCTGCCGTGCGTTGTAGCCCGGATCCGCTTGGGAGCAGCGCATCGGAGCGCCCAGCCAATGTGCCTGGACATCGGCGTGGTTGAAGTAGGCCGGGCTGCGGCGCATCTTCGCGCACGTCTTGGTCGGGTCATCATATGGACTGTCCTCGTCGTTCCCGTTCGGGCCGCTCCACCATATGGCCCACATGATGTCGTCGTTGTAGCCATCGTCCTTCAGCTTCTTCAGACATCCCCCTGGGTCACTGCCGTCAAGCCAGGACACCGGATATCCATCGTCCACTTCGCCGGATGAGTACGCCAACCAGTAGTCGTCCCACGAGGCATTGTGGAAAGGATTGACCATGTCGTCCCAGTCGATGAGTACGGCCGCATTGCTGGGATCGTCGTACGCTTGAGCTTTGGCCACACACTGCTCGAGGTCGTATCCCCACATCTTCCAGTTCGTGTCGTAGGTGCCGTCGTCGATGGTCCGGCTGTCGACGAAGCCCATGCGGACCTCATCGTGGCATCCGCCGACGACGCTGCACGAGAAGTCACACTCGTTGGCGTCATCATCGTAGAGTACTTCGCAGATGTCGTCAAACAGCTCCCACGTGTGTGGATCGCGCGGGTTGTACCGGGAAGCCAGCCGGCCCGAAGGCCAGCCCGAGAACAGCCCGCTGTCGTAGCTGACGTAGATGGTGGCACCAGGCCCTATGCTGCCCCCCAGCCGCGTGATCACATACGAGCGCAGGGCGTTTGCGTCGCCGTCACTGCTCCACGCCGTGTGGTCGCCATTGTTGAAGTGGTCACTGGTATACTCATCCAAGCCCTCGGGCCAGTAGTCATACGTCATGCCGGCCGGTGTGGTTATGGAGTAGTCCGTGTCCTCCGTGTACGTCGTGGGGGTCTCGGCCCCGTCGGTGACGACGATGTTAGACTCACCCGTCCCGGTGCCGGTGCGGACTGCATAGCACAACGCCGCGTTCATTCTGCGGAGCTTCAGCATGTCCAAGTGAACCGTGTAGTTCTTCTCGTGGTCCATCGGCGTGATGTACACTAGCAGCTTCTTGCAGCCGGACTTCAACCGCGTACTCACGAAGATCTTCTTCCACGTCGTCGTGGCGGGCGTAAACCGGGTCCACGTCTGCCTGTCGAAGTTGTTGTCGGGGATGTAGTGGTCAGCTGCATCCAGCTGCGCCACCTTCAGCATGAACGGGGGCGCCGTGCCATCGGCCTCCTTGTAGCAGAGGCGCAGCGTGAAGATGTCCCCGTCGGAGCACCCCTCACTCGAGAGATCATCAGACATCCAGGAGGCGTAATCGTTGTTACCCGTCAGATCGTAGTCGCCCACTGTGTACTTCAGGACCCCGCTGGTGCCGTCCGGACCGTTGGCGCTGTCCCACTCGAAGTAGCTCATCTCACCTTCGGTGTCTTGGGTCTCCCGCTCGTTGTCGAAGCCCCAGCCGGTCGTGTCACTGGCGAAATCGCCGTTTGAGAGCCAGTTGCCTCCGCCGCTGGGCCCGTCGATCTGGGGCTCGTCCGGATGCGCAATGGCCGTGCCGCTGCTGAACTGCATGCACTCGCTACTCACCTTGTAGCACTCACCGATGTCGAAGGGCGTGTTGCTGCCCCCGTCATCGTCCCACGTCAGCGGGTGCGCATTTGAGCACTCGAAGATGGTGGGCGCTATCGCCACGTAGTTGTCGTCACCCGGATCCCATATGTGGCTCGATAGGTCGCTCTCAGCGGAGTAGATGTCGTCGGGGTCCAAGTTGCCAAACGATATCTGACTCACATTGAGCTTGTACTCACCCATCGTCTCGACAAGATCCTTGATGGGGTCGTAGTCGTCGCCGTCCGTCAGGTCACCTAGGTGGGAGCAGTCGTAGGAGTAGTACCCACGCCAGCCGAAGTCCGGGTAGTCGACGATGTCGTACTCCTGTATGATGGCGTAGTCGTACGTACCGACATTCATAAACGACGACACCAACTGCTTGAGAGTCTGTATGCCGTAGTACGCACCAGCGTAGTCACCCCCGCCGATGACTACATCATCGCCAGAATGTACGCTGACGACATACCCTTCCGCCCCGCTGTTTGGCAAATCAGCCCAGTCGTCATCCAAGTCACGGTTGTCCAGCTCCGTATCGATGTACCCATTGTCGCCAGGTCCGACCATGACAAAGTAGTCGTGGTCCTCGTCGCTGGACATGCTCGCCAGCGTCACGATGTCCAAATCGCTCTCGTCCGGCTTCTTGACGTCGTTCTCCGCGAGCCAATCCACGAAGTCCTCAGCCATGTCGTTGTAGGCATCGGTGAGAGACGGGACCGCGATAGCCCAGTTCGGAGCGGGCCAGCCATCCCCGCTGTCCCCCACTGCTATGGAGATGACCCCATACCTATCGCCCCACTTGGGCCGCGGGCAGAGGTCCTCATAGTCCCATGCCCAGACACACGACGAGGCCGCGAGCAGTATCGCGACCCCACACAAACACAAACGTCCCCTGTGATCCTTCATGCTGCCCATTGGAACCTCCAGTTCCGAACGTTGACTCCCTCGTCTCAGACGTCCATCCCCGACAGAGTCACAACGGGATGCCCTGCCCCTGCTCCCCACAAGCAGCGGCGGGCCAGGCCGGCACCTCCCTTCTCTCTTCCCTTCCTGTTCAGGGTACAGTGCCAGTGTACGCAAGGGCCCGCCGGGCGCAAGTCAACATTTCATTAGCACTTGTATCCGGTTGGGGCCCAGTAACTTAGGGGACAGACCCGCTACATAAGCCTGGGCGAAAATGCGCGGACCTTCACCGCTGCGGAAGCATAACGAATTGGGGCAGAATGGGTTAGGGCGCTAGGGCTCGATCTGGACCTTCAGGGCCGAGGGAGGCAGGCCGCCTTCGAGGAGGGCGGGCAGGTCATCCAGGGGCGCGACGAGGCTCACGAGCGGGTCGACGCTCACAACACCCGCCCGCAACATGTCCAGCGCCGCCGAGAACTCCGTCGCCAGAGAGAAGCTCCCGACGATCGTCAGATCGCGCTTGTATACCTCGAACGGTGAGAGGGAGATGCGGGCGTCGGGCGGGCAGACGCCGAAGAACATCACGGTGCCGCCGCTCTTTGCGTACGGGAGCATACCCTCGACGACCGACGGGACGCCCGTGGCGTCGACGACGAGGTCGAAACCGTGGGGGGGCGGCGACGAGACGTCGTCGCCCGGCTCACCGACCACGGCCGCGCCCAATTCGGCGGCAAGCGCCCGGCGCGCCGCGTCGGGCTCGATGCATGCGGCCGTCACCACCCCGGACCGCAAGAGCGCCTGCAACATCAGAAGGCCAATAGGCCCCGCACCGAATACCAACGCAGTCGAGCCCGCCGCCGGGTTCGCCCTCCTCACGCCGTGCAGCACGCACGCCAACGGCTCGGCCATGGCGGCTGCAGCGAACGGGATATCGCCGATGGGATAGACCACCGCACACGGCGCGATGCACGCCTCGGCAAAACCGCCGTCGACCGTAACGCCAAGCGCGCCGAAGCTTTCGCAGTGATTCCGCCTGCCTATCCGGCAGAAATGGCAGCGGCCGCAGGAGATGACGGGGTCGGCGGCCACGCGGTCGCCCACCCGCACGCTCGATACGCCCTCCCCCACGGCGTCCACCTCGCCCGAGAGCTCGTGCCCGCCCACGAGCGGATAGCTGGCGATGAAATCGCCGTGGTGGATGTGAACGTCGGTCCCGCAGAGGCCGCAGCGGCGCACGCGGATGCGCACCTCTCCGGGCCCGGGCTGTCGGTCCGGGATGTCCCGCACCTCGATGTCCCCGGGCGCGCGCCACACCGCCGCCTTCACGCCCTACGTCTCCGCGTCCACACCGGGCCGCGCGCCGACCCTGTGGACCTTCAGCGTGTTCGTTATCCCATGTACGTCCAGCGGGAGCCCGGCCGTGATGAGGACGACGTCGCCCGGGTCGACCAGGTCCTCGGCGACGGCCCGCCTGTCGGCAAACTCCTCCATCTCCTCGAAGCCGGCCAAATCCTCGCAAAGCATGGGCACGACACCGCGGTAGAGGGCCGCGCGACGGGCCGCCCGAGCGTCTGTACACACCCCGTAGATGGGGCACCGCGGACGGCGCTTGCTTATCTTCAGAGCCGTAGAACCCCACGTCGTGAAGGCGAACACGGCGTCCGCCTCCAGGTTCTCCGAAGCCGAGGCCACCGCGTCCGCTATCACGTCGGCGAAGCTCCAGTCGGGCGGCTCCGGCTGCTGGTAGCGCTGCCACGCCGCGTCCTGCTCCGCCTCCGACGCTATGGCCGTCATCATGCGCACCGTGGCCGCCGGGTATCGACCCACCGCCGTCTCGCCCGAGAGCATCAGCACGTCCGTGCCGTCGTAGACCGCGTTGGCCACGTCGGTCGCCTCGGCACGCGTCGGCAGCGGCGCCCCGATCATCGATTCGAGCATCTGCGTCGCCGTGATGACCAGCTTGCCCGCCTCGTTCGCCGCCCGGATGATGCACTTCTGAAGCACCGGCACGCGCTCCGGCGACACCTCTACGCCCAGGTCGCCCCTGGCTACCATCAGACCGTCGGACACCTCGAGAATCGCCCGCAGGTGATCCAGCGCCTCCGGCTTCTCTATCTTGGCGATCACCGGGATGTCGAAGCCGCGGCCGTCGAGCGCCTGCTTGACGCGCGCGACGTCACCCGGCGTGCGCACGAAGGAAACCGCCACGTAGTCCACGCCCGCCTCGGCCGCCATCAGAAGATCCGCCATGTCCTTGTCCGTCACCGACGGCTCGCCTACCTCGACGCCCGGGAGGTTGATGCCCTTGCCGCTCGAGACAGCCCCCCCGCGCAACACCTCGCAGCGGACGAGACCGCCGTCGGCCGCCTCCACGCGCAGCTCGACACGGCCGTCGTCCAGCAAGATGCGGTCGCCCTCGCGCACGTCGCCGGCCAGGCCCGCGTACGTCGTCGCCAGCGCTCCCGCCGGGAGCTCTGCCCCCTCCGGGCCCAACACCACGCGCCCGCCCTCCTCCAACCTCACACCACCCTCGGGCAAAACCCCCAGCCTTATCTTCGGCCCCTGAAGGTCGGCAACGATCGCGATGTGGCAACCCATCGATTCGGCCACGCTTCGGATGCGCCCGATCATGAGCTCGTGCCAGGCCCGCTCAGCGTGGGAGAAGTTCAGGCGCGCCCCGTCCATGCCGGCCTCGATCAGCGCGCGCAAAGCCTCCTCGGACTCCGTCGCCGGGCCTATCGTGCAAAGCACCTTCGTGCTGCTGTCCCTTATCTCCATCGGACCTTCTCCTCGCCTCTTGCGGCTAGGATAGACCCGGCCAACCCCTCCCACAAGCCGCAAATGGCCTTGTGGCGCAGGCCGGGCCCGGCCTAGAATGCACGGGAGATGTTACCCCAGCTCGTGCCGGAGGCCGGATGAGAACCCCGCGCCTGCTGATCATGATCGCGCTCGCGCTCTCCTGCGCGCACAGAACGGAGGGGCCCCTCGTGTTCCGCGTCGCCAGCCCCGACTTCGACCCACACTTCGCCTACGTCGAGGACCTGACCGGCGAGGCAAAGGCAACGACCAAATCCTTCGAGGACGGGTTGCTGCGTCTCTCGCCCAAGAACCCCCTGCAGAGCTGGCGCATTGTGGTCATGTACCCCGCCGCCACCTTCGGACGCGTCATGCTCACCGCGGACAACGGGGGCGCAGGCTACCGCGGCGACGAGGGCGAACTAACGCTCGAGGCGGAGCTGCTGGTCACGGCCTCGCGGCGACTCGCAGCGCGGGTCGCCTGGGCCGAGTCGGAGGGGTGGGACCTCGACACCGCAGCGGCCGAGCAGATCGCCGCGCAGGGACAACGTGCGCGCGACGACGACCCCGACTCCCTCGCCGATACGCTCGATCGCACGCTCTGGGCCGCCGAGAACCTCGAACTCGACATAGCCGACGCAGCAACTCCGAGCGCAAGGGGCGCCAGCGTCGTCGTCACCGTGACCGACCCGCAGGGGCAACCCGTACCCGGCGCCCACGTCGAACTCACGCCCGACTCGCCGGGCCTGCTCATCGGAAACGGCGCACCCCTACCCATGGGCGGCCCCGTCGAGGAACCTATACTCCAATCCTTCAACTACATAACGCTCCCCTTTTACCTGCCGCAGCTCAAAGACGCCCGCGTGGGGCTCACGGGCCTCCAGCCCCGGCACGACAACGCCCGCTTCCTCGCCGAACGCGGCCTGGCCCTCAAGGGACACCCGCTCGTCTGGCTCTTCGACCCCCACACACCACAGTGGCTCTCCGACCTCTCCTACCAAGAGCTCAAGGAATACGTGGACGAACACGTGTACTCCATCGTCGTGGAGTTCGCGGGGGAGGTCGACTGGTGGGACGTTATAAACGAGGCGCACTCGTGGGCCAACTCGCTTGATCTCGGGAGCGAACAACTCGTCGAGATCACCGGCGTCGCCGCGGCGGCCGCCAAAAGGGCCAACCCAGACGCCACGGTCGTCGTCAACACCTGCCTCCCATGGGGCGATTACATCGCCTGGCGCGGCGACGACTCGATGATGACCCCGTATGAGTACCTGCAGCGGTGCATCGACGCCAGCGTTCCCTTCGACGTCGCCGGCATCCAGATGTACAACGCCTACGCCTCGCCATTCCCCTGCCGAGACCTCACCGCCATGTCCGACTGCCTCGACCGGTACAGCCGACTGGGCAAACCCATCCACGTCACCGAGTTCGTCGTGCCCTCCGCCGGCGGCGAGTTCGGCACCTGGCACGGGGACCAGTGGTCGCCACAGCTTCAGGCCGAGTATACCGACGGCTTCTACCGCGTGTGCGCAGGGAAACCCTACGTCGAGGCCATAACCTGGTGGAGCATCGTCGACCGCGACAAGGAGTGGGCGCACACGGGTCTGCTGTTCACCGAGACCGAGCCCAAACCGGCGCTCTCGGTCGTGCGAGGGCACATGGAGCGCTGGACACGGCCGCCCGCCGGGCGCACCGGCCCCGACGGCACCGCCGTCCTGCGCGCATGGGCCGGGCGCTTCCGGATCACCGCAACCGCCGAGAGGGGCAGCGCCGACGGCTCCCTCACACTCAAGCCGGGCGAAGCCGCCACCGCCTCGCTCGCCCTGGCGGGCCGGTAGCCGCCTGATGAACACCCAGCGGGCTTTGAACAGACGTAAGCCCGGTTTGCCCCCACTTGCGTCTGCGGTTTCCACACTCCATACCCGCAAAAAAACTGAACCCCCGACCCCCCCGAGCGTAATTGGGGTGAGGAGAGGCTCCTGATGCCAGACGAGGGCCGGGGGGCGAGCACTCAGGACAGGGCCCTCGAAAGCGACGGAGGCAGGGCCCCCGTGAGCGACGAGGAGCTGATGGCTCTAGCCTTGGCCGGCGACAACGCCGCCTTCGGGTGCCTCGTCCAGCGCTACGGCGATCGCCTGGTCGGGTTCTGCTACCGCTACCTCGGGGTTCGACAGGCGGCCGAAGACGCCGCCCAGGCCACCTGGCTGAAGGTCTACCGCGCCAGACAACGATACGACGGCCGGTCCGGCTTTGCACCCTGGTTCTACCGCATAGCCGCCCACACCTGCATCGACACGCTCCGCAGGCCCAGGCCGGCGCTGCTGGAAGACGCCGACAGGGTGGCCGAGACCGAGGCGCTGGCGGCAGGGAAGATGGCCGCACCGGACGAGAAGGCCATCGCCGACGAACGCGCCGAACTCGTCAGGCGGGCACTGCTCAGCCTGCCCGACAAACAAAGGCTGGCACTCGTACTAAGACACTACCAAGGCCTGGAGTACCGAAGCATCGCCCGCATCTGCGGCTGCACCGTCGGGACCGTCAAGTCCCGAGTCCACTACGGGCTGGCCGCCCTGCGTGACAAACTCGAACGGGAGGGCGTTCTCGAAGAAGAGACGGGCCAGCACCCTTGAAGACAGCGGGAGGGCGTTCTCGAAGAAGAGAGCGGGCCGCGGCTCCAAAGACAGGGGGGCGTGCTCGACAGCAGACGGGGGAAGTGCTCGACAGCGACACGACGTCCCAGGCGTGAAGATACGATGTCACAGACGCACAAGCGCCAACACGCACCCTTGATGACTAGACAGTCTCGCAGGTTCGCAGACGCTGGACCTGAAAGAATACAGACGCACTTCTACATAATGACTGTCGTCATAACGCACGACTCAAAGGAACACGGACGCACGTCACGATCAAGACAGTCGTGAGAACGTAGGAACTGGACAAACGCGGACGTCCTTGACGATAAAGACGGTCTTGCGAACGCAGGGCCCGGACGAAACTGCACGAAGGGACTGATTCGGCAATGTTGTGCGGCAGGGCAAAAGGACTTCTGGCGGGCCTCATCTACGGCGAGCTCTCGGAGGAGCTGGCCGCCGAGGTACGCGAGCACATGCGCGTCTGTCCGGCCTGCGCTGAGGAATACCGCAGGCTCCAAGAGACGTGCCGGGCGCTGGACTCCGCCACGGCACCCCAAGCTTCGGAGGCGCACAAGCAAGCCGTAACCGATATGCTGGCCCGCGAAGGGGCCGCACGAGACGTCAGCTGGTCCGACGTGTGGGGCGTGTTCGTCCAACTGGGGCGCGCGTCGCTCCCGCTCGCCTACGGCCTCGTCGCAGTCGCCGTCTCGGCGCTGCTGCTCTCGAGCCGATCGCACCTCGTCGGCGTCGCCCCGAGCTATCTGCTCATAATAGGCGCTGTGTGGGGCGGATCGTATACAACCGTGTTCCGCTTCGCCGCCGGCAGCGGCGGCGGGGGCGTCCTGCGACCTACCGAGGCCGCCCTGCTGCTCCTCCGACAAATGCGCCTGAACACGCGCGGCATCTTCTACGCCGGCGTCGGCGGCCTGACCTTGGCCGTCTTCTTCGCACTGCTCATGCCCGCACCGGCCGCATATGAACTGCCGAACCTGCGACCCTGGTACTACTGGTCCTGCCAGCTTACGCCTTACTGGCTCTCTTACTGGATGCCGGGCGCCTACGCTTTCGCCGCAATGATGCTCACGGGCTTCGAGCTTGGCAAGCGCATCACCCACGCCAAGGGTATGCACGCCTTCCTCGCGGGAGGCATCTACTCCCTGGCGATGGTGCCCGGCATCATCACTCAGTGCGTGCCGTTCAAGCCCGCCACCTACCTCGCATGGGCCTTCGGGTCGCTGCTGGGGGCGATGGCCGGCGCTACAGCCGGCGTCTTCCTCGGAGCAAGGGGGAGAATAGAGACTTAGAGCCGTACGTACATACAAGAAGAACAACCCGGCCCTACCCTGAGGCCGTCGCCGACCCTACCACGAACCCGGCGGCGGCCTCTTCATCGCTTGAAGGGGAGTGCCCCGTCGTCGTGAAGGGTCACCCGTGGCCCACGGTGCGCCGGAGGCCCAGCGACCGGCGCGCCCGGATCCCATTGCGCGCCGAGGATGGGAGGGTAGGAAGACCCCCCCATAATGACCAGCCTCATTCGCCGGACCCCGGTGTCAGCATCGTCCGGGAGAAGCGGGCCCGCATTGTCACCGTCGACACAAGGAGGTACTTCGCGTCACAGAGACCTTCCGATGAGCACTGCCCTCACGAGGAACGCCCTGAGGATCCGTCCTGGCACCAGAGGCACAGAGCTCATGTGACCCCTTAGGGGCACACCCTACAGACGGAGGCGCAGCTCCACACCGCGGGCGCAGTTCGGGAAGCCCAAGAGAAGTGTCGACGTACTCTCGTCCCAAGACTCCAAGACCTCGACGGCGCCGCCGTCGGCATCCGCGGCAGACACCACGGACGGGCGGCCGGCGCACCGGACGCGCATGGCGCAGCGCGTCCCCGTCGGGCCGCTGACCACCAGGCGCCAGTCGGGGCTTTTCCACAGGTCCGTCTCGACCTTGCCCGCCACGGCGATGACCTGCGGGCGCCCCGGCGGAGGGCCGTCCACGCAGCGGACGAACGCCTGTTCCCCCGGCCCAAGCACCATACCCTTCAGCACCGGCAGCCCCGCATCGAAGAGGTCCACAAACGGGCCCGAAAGCGACATCTCGGACGTCAGCGCGCTGGCGACCTCGTAATCCCCCCGGCGGACGCGCAGGCCGCCCGGCGCCGGTAGCGCCCCACGCACGGCCGTCTCGTACGCCCCGCGCCATAGGCCCCACATGATGCCCTCGCCCCGCGCCGTCGCCATCTGCGCCGCCGGCACGCCCAGGAGCACCACATGCCCCCTGCCGACCTCGGCATAGAAGAACGCCGCCGCGTCCGGGTCGTCCTCCATCACGCCCAGCACAGAGATGCGCGGGTCCGCCGGCGCGTACGTCGTCAGGCCCGACGCCGGCAGATTCCAGTCGAATGGACTACGGGCCCGTCCCTCCCCATCCCACGCCGCCTCGAAAGCCGACACCGCCCCAGAACGGACCCC
>Ga0272442_10011107_pt1 | contig 11018 bp, 5 predicted proteins | sample SSMForm2O_FD_200262 | JGI IMG/M metagenome (GOLD analysis project Ga0272442, IMG submission 200262) | Marine sediment archaeal communities from Little Sippewissett salt marsh, Falmouth, MA, United States - SSM-Form-2O | ecosystem: Environmental > Aquatic > Marine > Wetlands > Sediment ... | reverse complement strand
GTAGGCGTGGAGCGGCTCGACGAGATGGCGGCCGTGGCGTCGCCGGGCGCGGCACACATCGCCGACCACGACGCACAGCCGGCCGCCAGGGACCAGCATGTCGTAGCAGCGCTGCCACACCTTGGCGAGTTCCTCGAGGAACTCGTGGCGGCCGTCGATGTGGCCGAGCTGCGCGCCGTCCTGATCGCCGGCGTAGCGTTTGAGATTCCAGTATGGCGGGGAGGTGACCACGAGATGCACTTGTGTGTCGGAAGGCAGCCCGCTCATCTCGCGGGCATCGCCGTGGTAGATGCCGTGGGTCGTCTTGAGTGCATCGCCGTGCTCGGCCCAGGCTTCGCGCTTGGCCTGGAGCTTCTCGTGGACCTTCGGCTCACCCTTGCGCCGTCGGGTCGCGGGGCGCGGCGGAGCCGAGGGCGCGAACAGGGCAGGCCCAGTCTGCACAGCGTGCTCGTCGCCGTCCTTTTTCATGTGGTGGACCCTCATACCTCGGAAGCGCTCCCAAGAATAGCAGGTCCCGCCCGCAGGCGCAACTTCGAGCCCGGGCAGAGACGGTCGCCGGTCACTGCGGCGCCGCCGATGGTTTGACAGGCGCGCGGCCGGGGGCTATCGTTGGGGCGGAAGGTGGCGCGGTTCCGGGCAAAGACGTCGAGGAGCTTGAGGTGAGCGGTGGATCGAGGTGGGTGGCGGTGGCTCTCGTGGCGGCGGGCGCTGTGGCCACACGGGCCACGGGCGGCGAGGCGGCACGGGCGGAGCCGAAGCCGCGGGTGGTGGTGATGACGGATATCGGGGGCGATCCAGACGATCAGCAGTCCCTCGTGCGGTTCCTGCTCTATGCGTGCGACCTCGAGGTGGAGGGCTTCACGACGGGCTTCGGACACGGCCACGATCGCAAGACCCGACCCGACCTGATCCATAAAGCTATCGATGCCTACGGCAAGGTGGTGAGCAACCTCCGAACACACCGTCCCGACTACCCGTCCGCCGAACGCCTCCGAAGCCTCGTGAAGGATGGCCACAACGGCGACCCGCACACGGTGGGGCCGGGGATGGATTCCGAGGCGAGCGCCTGGATCATCCAGGTGCTCGACCGCCCCGATCCGCGCCCCGTGTGGTTCACGATCTGGGGCGGGCCGCGCGAGCTGGCTCAGGCCATCTGGAAGGTGGCCCAGACCCGCACGGCCGAACAGCTCGAGGCGTTCAAAGCGAAGATCCGCGTCCATTCCATCGCGGACCAGGATCGCACGGCGAAGTGGGTGAAGCAGCACCACCCCGACGTCTTCTGGATCTTCTCGTACTGCTTCCGGGGCATCTGGCGGGGCTACGACCAGCAGATCGTTTCGCCCGACTGGCTACGCCGCAACGTGCTCGAGGGCCACGGCCCCCTCGGCCCTGTCTATCCGCCGAAGGCCGCGGGCAAGGCGGGGGTGAAGGAGGGCGACACGCCGAGCTTCTTCTACGCCCTGCCTGACGGCCTGAGCGACCCCGAGCACCCCGAATGGGGCAACTGGGGCGGGCGGTTCCGCCGCAGCGGCCGGGGCATGGAGTATGTGGACGCCGCCGACCGCTGGGGCGGGCGCCGCGAGCCCAACGCCACCATCGCCCGCTGGCGCACCGCCTACCAGAATGCCTTCGAGGCGCGGATGGACTGGTGCGTGAAGCCCTACGCCCAGGCCAACCACGAGCCGAGGGCCCTCCTGAACGGCGACGCCTCCCGCAAGGTGCTCACCATCGTGGCCGACCCGGGCGACGAGGTGAAGCTGAGCGCGGCCGGCTCGTCGGACCCCGACGGGAACGCGCTGCACACGCGGTGGTGGTTCTACCGGGAGGCGGGAGACTGCCCGGCCGCGCCGGTCCTCCGCGGCGCGGATGCGACGGAGGCCGTGGTGGCCGTGCAAGCCGCGGCCTCGGGCCGGTCCATCCACATCATCCTGGAGGTCACGGACGACGGGAAGCCGCCGCTCACGGCCTACCGCCGCGCGATTCTGAGGGTCAGCGGCGAGCCGGTCGGGCCTGTCAAGGGCAAGCCCGTCACGAAGCTCCCGCCGCCGCCCAGGGAGACGGGGCCGTGGGCCTTCTACCGCGGGGTGAACGTGGGCGGCACATCCGTGACCATCGACGGCAATCGGTGGGATGGCGACGACGCGGCGGGCTTCGCCTGCACGAACCGCAGGCTGGACAGCCCCCACGTGGTGCTCGACCCGCCGTGCGACGCCGGCCGCGAGAAGATGATCCACGCCTTCCGCTGGGACCGCGAGCCGCGCCTGCGCCTGGCCCGCGTGCCCAACGGCCGCTACGCCGTCTACGCCTACGTGTGGGAGGAGACGAGCCCCGAGACGCTCACCCTCTCGCTCAACGGCCGCGTGGTGGCCCGCGACCACAACAGCGGGGTCAAGGGCAAGTGGCAGCGACTCGGCCCGTGGTATGTGGACGTGGCGAAAGGCGCCATCGAGATCACCAGCCGCGGCGGCGCCGCCAACGTCTCCGGCATCGAGATCTGGAAACAGGCCAAAGGACATCAACCCGAGAAGCCGTAGCGAGGGAACCGCGATGAGCCAGCCGTGCAGCCGACGGACGTTCCTGAAAGCCGCGGGCCTGAGCAGCGCCGCGCTGGCTGGGCTCCGCACAGCGGCCGCACCCGCAAAGAAGCCCAACATCCTCTTCGTGATGGTCGACGACCTGGGCAAGGAGTGGCTGAGCTGCTACGGCGGCGAGGAGATGAAGACCCCACACCTCGACCGCCTGGCCCAGGGCGGCATCCGCTTCGTCCACGCCTACTCCACCCCCAAGTGCACGCCCACCCGTGCCACCCTGCTCACCGGCCAGTACCCCTTCCGCCACGGCTGGATCAACCACTGGGACGTGCCCCGCTGGGGGGCCGGCTGCCACTTCGACCCGAAGCACAACGTGACCTTCGCCCGCGTGCTCAAGACCGCAGGCTACGCCAACGCCGTCGCCGGCAAGTGGCAGATCAACGACTTCCGGGTGCAGCCCACCGTGTTGGCCGACCACGGCTTCGACGACTGGTGCATGTGGACGGGCTACGAGACGGGCAACCCGCCCAGCGGCAAGCGCTACTGGGACCCCTACATCCATACCCGCGAGGGCAGCCGGACCCACACGGGGAAGTTCGGCACCGACGTGTTCGTGGACTTCCTCATCGGCTTCATGCGCCGCCACCGCGAGGAGCCGATGTGCCTCTACTTCCCGATGTGCCTCACCCACGGGCCATTCACCACGACGCCCCTCGACCGCGAGGCCGAGGGGAAGCTCGAGCGCCACAAGGCCATGGTGCGCTACACCGACCACGCGGTCGGCCGCCTCGTCGGGGCGCTCGACGCACTGAAGATCCGCGACCGCACCATCGTCTTCTTCACCACCGACAACGGCTCGGGCGGCGGCGTGACCGCACGCATGGCCGGCCGCGCCGTGCGCGGCGGCAAGGACAAGCTCACCGAGAACGGCATCTGCGAGCCCTTCATCGTCAACGGCCCCGGCCTCGTGCCCGCCGGCGTGGTGAGCGAGGCCCTCACGGACTTCACGGACATGCTCCCCACGTTCGCCGAGCTGGCCGGCGTGCCGCTGCCCGAGGGCCTCGTGGTCGACGGCAAGTCCATCGCCCCCGTCATTCTCGGCAAGGACAGGGACGGGCCGCGCGAGTGGACCATGGCCATGGGCGGCGGCGTGGCGGGCCTGACCGAGGAGGGCGTGGTGCCCGCCCGAGAGTACGCGCCACGCGTAGTTCGGGGCCGACGCTACAAGCTCTGGGCCGCCGACGGGAAGGCCTCGAAGCTCTTCGACCTCGCGACCGATCCCGAGGAGAAGACGAACCTGCTCGACAGCGCCGACCCGAAGCACGCCGCGGCGCGGAAGAAGCTCGAAGCCGTGCTCGCCACCTTCCCGCAGAAGGACGCGGCGCCCCGCTACGACCCCGTGCCGCCGCAGCCGTGGGACCGGAAGATCGGCGGGAACAAGAGGACGCGCAGGAAGCCGCGGAAGCGTAGTTGACAGGCCCCAGAAGACCCAAGACTGCCTCTACTGGGGAGCTGCGCGAGCAGCAAGGCAAGCACATCGACGAGGCCCACGAGCAGCCCCGCATGCAGGGAGCCGAGATGAAGCGACGTGTGCTGGGTATCGCCTCGTGGCTGGCCGCGTGGGGGCTCGCCGCCGGCGCGGCCGAGATGCGCGTGGCGGAGGACTTCGACGCGACGTGGCAGGAGGGGCGGTGGGCGTTCTCGAACGGCGCGGAGTTCCCCGGGGCACGCGGAAGCTTCGGGCGGGCACGGGACGCGGCTCACGGCGGCCAGTGGGGCGGGCGGCTGCGCTTCGACTTCTCGGGCGGCGGGAACTACGTGGCCGCCATCCTGCCGCTCGATGGCGCGCCCGACGTGGCGGCGGTGCGCCTGTGGGTGAAGAAGCCGCGCGGCCATCGCCTCACCTTCCGCTACACCGACCCGACGGGCCAGACGCTCCAGAAGGGCTTCATGGCCCGCGACGGGAAGTGGACGGACGCGTTCATCGCGGTCGGGGGCTGGACGGGCTCGTGGGGCGGCGCAAACGACGGCGTGGTACACGGCCCGCCGCGCCAGATCGCCATCCTGGCCGAGAACACGGCGCGGCCGCACGGCGAGTTGCTCTTCGACGACGTTCGCCTGATCGTGGGCAAGCCAGGGAAAGGAGCGGGCATGGTGACGTCGGAGATCGTGGCCGCGCGGTTCGCCGCGGACGAGGGCTGGGGCTGCCGCGGCGGCGGGGCACTGGCCGGCCGCACGTGGCGTTTCGACTTCGCGGCGGGCGCGCCCTCGGTGGGCATCGCGCCCAGGGACGCCTCGCTGCTGGGCGAGCCGCAGGAGTTCCGCATCCGCGTGCGCGGCGCGGCGCCCGGCCATCCCGTGCGGCTCCAGCTCGCCACGCACTTCATGACGTTCGAGAAGACCATCGGCGAGTTCGCCGGCGACGGCGAGAGCGAGATCGTCGTGCCCGCACCGCCCAGCGAGGGCTGGCGGTGGTTCGGCGGAGAGAACGACGGCAAGCTCCACGGCCCGCTCCGCATTCGCGGCATCTTCCTCGACGCCGCGGGCCGCAAGGACGCCGGCCAGCTCGAGCTCGTGGACATTCGCGTGAAGACGAGCTGTGCGCCGCACCGCTGCTGCGTGCTCATGGCCGAGCGGCGCCGCACGGCCCAGGGCGCGGCCTTCGTGGCCCTCGCCCGCAATCTGGCCCCCAAGCCGATCGAGGCGACCATCGCCCACACCGTCCGCGACTGGAAGGGCCGCGTCCTCATCCAGGGGGCCGTGAAGGCCACCGTGCCCGCGAACGGCCAGCCCGTGGAGACGAGCGTCGCGCTGCCCGCCGGCGACCACCGCTTCCTCGAAGCCACCTTCGAGATCGAGGCCGAGGGCCAGCAGGTGCCCGCGGCACAGGCCTGCCACGTGGCACCCATCGAGCCCCACGGAAGCGCCGAGCCCGACCCCGCCTCGCCCTTCGGCATGGGGCTCTACCTCTACCGCTACAGCCGCCACCCCGCGAGCCTGGCGGAGATGGACCGCGCGGCCCGAATGGCCCGCGACGCCGGGGTGAAGTGGAGCCGCGAGGAGTTCAGTTGGGCGCGCATCCAGCCGAAGAAGGGCGAGTTCGACTGGTCCTTCTACGACGCCATGGTGGCCACGGCGAAGCGCCACGGCATCAGCGTCTACGGCCTGCTCTCCTACTGGTCGGCGTGGACGAAGCCCTACACGCCCGAGGGCATTGCGGACTACTGCCGCTTCGCGGCGGCGGCCGTCGACCGCTACCGCGGCGACATCGTGCACTGGGAGGTATGGAACGAGCCGAACATCTTCTTCTGGCAGGGGCCGCGCGACCTGTACGCGGAGCTCCTCACCGAGGCCCACGCGGCCATCCGCAAGGCCAACCCGAAGGCCCTCGTGCTCGGCTGCTCGACGGCAGGCATCGACCTGGGATTCATCCGCCGCACGATCGAGCTCGGCGCCCCCTTCGACGTACTCACCATCCACCCCTACCGCGAGCACCTGGACGACCGCCGGTTCATCGCCGAGCTCAAGGAGGCCGCCGACGTGGCCCGCCGCCCCGACGGCACGCTCCGCCAGGTGTGGATCACCGAAATGGGCTGGGCCACCCACGTGCCCCACAACGCATCCAGCCTGGGATTCCGCGTGACCACCCAGCGCCACCAGGCGCAGCTCCTCGCCCGAGCCTACATCGGCGCCGTGGCCTCCGGCGTCGCCCCGAACATCTCGTGGTACGACTTCCGCAACGACGGCACCGACCCCTTCAACTTCGAGCACAACCTGGGCATCGTGACGCGCGACTTCGAGCCGAAGCCCGCCTACCGGGCCTTCGCCACGGTGACGCGCCTGCTCAAGGGCACGCGGGCCGACGGGGAGCTCGACCTCGGCCCCGACATTGTGGCCTTCCGCTTCCTGGGCAAGGGGGGCGAGGCCGTGATCGCCCTCTGGTGCACCGGCGACGACCGCCAGGCCGCCGTGCCCGCCAGCAGGCCCGCCACCCTCGTGGACCTGATGGGCAACGAGGAAACCCTCGAGCCCGCGGACGGCAGCGCGGGCGTCGCCCTCCAGTCCGAGACCCCGGTGTTCCTGGTCGTGCCCGGGGCGCCGTAGCACGACGCGGCTACACGGCTCTCCACGACCCTCGGTCGAAGAGGGTGAGGCGGGGGGGGGGCGAGCAGCGTGACACGCCTCAAGGAGAAGCGGCAATGGCCCAGGCATCCATCGTGCTCATCGGCGCGGGCAGCGCCAGCTTCGGGCGCGGCACCGTGGCCGACGTGCTCGCAAACGACGGCCTGCGCAAGCACGACGTGACGCTGTGGCTGGTGGACACGGATGCGGCGGCGCTGGAGCGGAGCATGCGGGTGGCCGAGCTCATCCGCACCTACCGAGGCTCCGACCTCACCCTCCGCGCCACGACGGACCGCTGCGAGGCGCTCCCTGGCGCCCACACCGTGATCACCTCCGTGGCCACCCGGCGGATGGAGCTCTGGGAGCAGGACTTCCGCGTGCCGCTCAGCTACGGCTTCAAGCACTGCCTCGGCGAAAACGGCGGCCCCGGCGCCCTCTTCCACGCCCTGCGAAGCTACCAGCTCATCCTCCCCATCTGCCGCGACGTCGAGCGCCTGTGCCCCGACGCCGTGGTGCTGAACTTCACGAACCCCGAGAGCCGCGTGCTCATGGCCATGTGCCATCTCACCCGCGTGCGCGCCGCCGGCCTGTGCCACGGCGTGCTCATGGCCAGGAACGACGCCGCCCGCTTCCTCGGACGCGACCTTGCCGACCTGGACATCGTGACGGGCGGCCTCAACCACTTCTTCTGGATCCTCTCCATCCGCGACCACGCGACGGGCGACGACCTCTATCCCCTGCTCCGCGAGCGCGCGGCCCGCCACGCCTCGCCCCTGGTGCGCAAGCTCACCGAGATCTACGACCTGCTCATCTTCCCCTCCGACGACCACGTGGGCGAATACCTGGCCTTCGCCACCGAGTTCACCGGCCTCCAGTGGCCCTACGGGCGCGAGCGGCAGGCCGTGGCCGCCCACGACGAGCCGCCGCCCCCCGACTGGCTCGAGCCCTACCTGGCCGGCGACCAGCCCCCCGACGAGAGCCTCGCTCGCCCCGGCGGCGAAATTGCGGTGGACATCGTGGCCGACATCCTCGACGACACGGGGCGCTGGGAGCCCACCGTGAACGTGCTCAACGACGGCGCCTACGTGGCCAACCTGCCGCGCGAGGCCGTCGTCGAAGTGCCCGCCATCGTCGACGCCGCGGGCATCCATCCCCAGGCCGTGGGGCCGCTGCCCGAAGCCCTCGCCGCCTTCTGCCGCACGCAGATCTCCATCCAGCTCCTTCTGCTCGAAGCCTATCGCACCCGCTCGAGGAAGCACCTGCTCCAGGCGCTCCTGCTCGACCCGTGTGTGGAGAGCGTGGAGCGTGCGGAGACGATGCTCGACCACATGCTCGAGCTCCAGAAGGACTACCTGCCCGCCTTCGGCCCTGCCTGAGGCCCCGAGCGGCACGGCGGGGCCATCACGCGTCACACGTCGCCAAGGTCCAGCACCGGAGGGAAGGCGCAGGCGCGGCGACGGGGGTCGAGGCGCGCCGTCAACTGTGCTTTCGCCAAATGAGGCCCACGTGGTAAAATGCACTGATAACTCGCACCCCGCTTTCCGAGGGCACTCGATGAGACAGAAGTTCCTGGTCACCTCCGCTCTGCCGTACGTCAACGGCGTGAAACACCTGGGCAATATCATCGGCTCGCTGCTGCCGGCCGACATCTATGCGCGCTGGCGGCGGATGCAGGGCCACGACGTGCTGGCCGTGTGCGGCACCGACGAGCACGGCACCCCCTGCGAGCTGGCCGCCCTCGAAGAGGGAATGCCCGTCGATGAGTACGCCGCGAAATACTACCAGGTCCAGAAGGACATCTACGAGGCCCTCGGGCTGTCGTTCGACCTGTTCGGCCGCACCTCGAGCCCCCAGAACCAGCGCATGACCCAGCACCTGTTCCTAAGGCTCTGGGAGAACGGCTACATCACCGAGCGGACGACCGAGCAGCTCTACTGCCACGACTGCGAGCGCTTCCTGCCCGACCGCTACGTGATGGGCACCTGTCCCGCCTGCGCGAGCCCCCGCGCCCGCGGCGACCAGTGCGAGAGCTGCACCAAGGTGCTCGACCCGACCGACCTGATCGAGCCCCACTGCGCCGTGTGCGACGGCACGCACCTCGAGGTCCGCGAGAGCAACCATCTGTTCCTCGACCTGCCCAAGGCTCAGCCGCTCGTCGAGCAGTGGGTGGCCACGAAGACCCACTGGCCCAAGACGACCCTCTCGATCGCCAACAAGTGGCTCAAGGAGGGCCTGCGCGAGCGGTGCATCACCCGCGACCTCAAGTGGGGCGTGCCCGTGCCCCTCGACGGCTACCGGGACAAGGTGTTCTACGTGTGGTTCGACGCTCCCATCGGCTACATCGGCATCTCGATGGAATGGGCCGACGCCAAGGGGCAGCCGGACGCGTGGGAGCACTACTGGAAGGATTCGGCGACCCGGCTCGTGCAGTTCATCGGCAAGGACAACGTGCCGTTCCACACGGTGACCTGGCCCACCGTGATGATGGCCGCCGACGATGGCTTCGTGCTGGCGGACATGGTGAAAGGCTTCCAGTGGCTGAACTACGAGGGCGGCAAGTTCTCGACGAGCCAGGGGCGCGGGGTGTTCAGCGACCAGGCCATCGAGCTGTTCCCGCCCGACACCTGGCGCTACTACCTGTGCCTGGTAGCTCCTGAGAAGGGCGACAGCGATTTTGCGTGGACCGGCTTCCAGGCGGCGGTGAACGGCGATCTGGCGAACGTGCTCGGGAACTTCGTCCACCGCACGCTGACGTTCCTGAACAAGCACTGGGACGGAGTGGTTCCCGGGGCCGAGGGTGCGGGCGAGGCGGAGGCCGTGGTCCGCGCGGCCCTCGCCAGTGCGGTTCGCGAGTTCGACGAGGCGATGGAGGAGTGCAGCTACCAGAAGGCGGTGCGTGCGATGCGCGCGGCCTGGCAGGCGGCGAATGTGTATTTCGACCAGAAGCAGCCGTGGCACGAGGTGAAGACGGACAAGGCGGCGGCGGCGGTGACTCTGAGCACGTGCGTGCACCTGTGCCGCAGCTTCGCGATTCTCGGCTCGCCGTTCATCCCATTCACGGGGCGGCAGGTCTTCGCGAACCTGGCCCTCGAGGGGAGCCCCGAGGGCGAGGCGTGGCCGGGCATCGAAGACTCGACGTGTCTGGTGGGTCACAGGGTGGCGGGCAAGCCGGTGCCGCTGTTCAAGAAGATCGAGGACAGGCAGGTGGAAGAGCTCCAGGCCCGCTTCGCCGGCGCTACGGGATGACGAACGAGTAGCTTCCGGAACCCATCCTCTCGATCAGGCCGGAGCCGCGGCCTGCGGTGCCCCAGCCGCCGGGGCTCACGTGGGTGCATGGGGGCCATCCGTTGCCGGAGACCACGTGGTCGCCCTCGGGGAAGAGCACCTGGGCGGTGCCGTCGTAGGACAGGTAGGCGGCGCGAGCGGGCGCGCGGACCTCGCCAAGGCTCCAGAAGAAGCTGGCCGTGCCGTCGGGCGGGAGCGGCTGCTGGCAGCAGCGGGTGAAGCCGTCGGCCTCGAGGCGCACCTGGGTCCAGCGCTCCTGGCTGGAGAAGAAGGGGCTGAAGGTCTTGAAGCAGAAGGAGCCTGCGGGCACGGGCGGCAGGCCCTCGATCTCGAAGCCGTAGCGAACCGTGTGGCCCTCGACCCACGCCTCGAAGCGCACGGAGCAGCCGTCCTGGCGGCGGTGGTAGGTGGCTCGCGCCCCGTCGGGGGAGACTTGCCAGGGCACCCGCCACTCGGCCTCGGGGCGGAAGGGCCAGGCGTTGGCGCCGCCGAAGGGTCCCCAGTTCCCCTCGGGGCAGTCGAGCACCCAGAGGCTCCGGGGGAACCAGGGCACCTGGATGGCGAGGGTGGAGCATTCGGTGGGGACGAGGCGGATGGGCTCGTGGAGGTAGAGGTCGGGGCGGATGGCCACGGGCTCGGGTGGCTCGAAGCTCACGACGCGGTAGCGGGGCTCGTCGACCAGGCCGTCGGGCAGGGTGTCGCTCACGCAGCGGAAGCCGCCGTTGTAGATGCGCATCTGGTGCGACCACGAGAGGCGGTTTGTGGACAGGAAGGAGGAGGCGAGCGCGTGGGCGAAGCTGCCGCCGGCGAGCACGGCAGGATTGGGGTCGGCAGTGCCCTGCTTGCTGTGTGCGGGATGGACGACGCGGACCCATTCGAGGACGAGACCGTAGCTCCCGAGGCCGTGGGGGCCTTCGGGCGGCAGTGCGCCGACGGGCATGGCCACTGCGAGGTCGCGGTTCCCGGGGTTCGGGAGCACGCGGTCAGGTTGCCAGGCATCGCCCCAGGGGAAGAGGCGGCCGTCGGTGCCGCGCCAGGCGGCCTCCCACTCGTCCTCCGTGGGCAGACGCTTGCCCAGCC
>Ga0272442_10011105_pt1 | contig 11018 bp, 7 predicted proteins | sample SSMForm2O_FD_200262 | JGI IMG/M metagenome (GOLD analysis project Ga0272442, IMG submission 200262) | Marine sediment archaeal communities from Little Sippewissett salt marsh, Falmouth, MA, United States - SSM-Form-2O | ecosystem: Environmental > Aquatic > Marine > Wetlands > Sediment ... | reverse complement strand
CAGTATGCATGTCATGCCGGACAACGATCCGGCATCCAAAAATTAAAAAAATAATTTCATGTACCCTTTCTTTGCGCGCCCAAAGAAAGGGTACCCCGTAGGGTGGGTGCAGCGAAGCGAAACCCACCGGATATGCGATATTCCATGCATGGTGGGTTGACACCCACCCTACAGCGGGTTACCTCACGAAACGTTTGTTCACGGCGGCGGCCCGAACTCGCACATTCGGGCGCTCAAACAGCATGACGACCCAGCCCCGCTCTCATGCGTCCGGCTCGGCGGCGAAACGATGGGGGTGAAAGTCAAAACCGAAATACAAAAAGCAAACCTTATATTGTCATGCCGGACCTGATCAGGCATCCAGCCCCGTAGGGTGGGTGCAGCGAAGCGAAACCCACCGGATATACGATGTTGCATGCATGGTGGGTTGGCACCCACCCTACTTCGGATTCCCTCGCAAAGCGTTTGGGCACGGACAAAAAAGTTGACAACATGACCGCCCTTTTACTAATGTGAGGACACTTTTCACAAGCAACCGACACGGAGACGGGGCAACAGTCTGAAACGTGTGCGCAGCAGTACCGACTCGATAATCACTTTTCATACAGGACGGGACCATCATGAAACTTGACGCGCTTTTCAGTGCATGGCTGATCTGGTTTGTCCTGGGCGTGGGGCTCGCGTTCCTCGAGCTCATCCTGCCCGGATTCATCATCATATTCTTCGGCATCGGCTGCCTGGTAACGGCAGCGCTGCTGCTGTTCGTGCCCCTGTCGCTTGCCGCTCAGCTGGCCGTGTTCCTGGCGGCGACCATTATCAGCCTGATCCTGCTGCGCAAGTGGCTGATGCGCTGGTTCAAGGGTGAGGCCACAGGAGCGGCCGAGAAGGAATTCGATGACGCACCCATAGGAAAACGCGTCAGCGTACTGAAAACCATTGCCCCGCCCAACCCGGGCCGCATCCGCTACCGCGGCAGCGAATGGGATGCCGAGGCCGATGCTTTGATAGAATCCGGAGCCACCGTGGAGATCACGGGCTATGCCGGCAGCTCGCGCCAGTGTTTCACGGTGCGGCCTATTCAATAATCATTCCAAGGAGAACGCCATGACCCCAGCATTTGTCGCAGTAGCAGTCCTTGCCGTTTTGGTAATAACGATCCTGCTGAAAACAGCCGTTATCGTGCCCCAGAGAAGCGAATACATCATCGAACGCCTGGGTAAATACAGCGCCTCGATCGGCGCGGGGTTCCACATTTTGGTGCCGTTCATCGACAAGATCGCCTACCGCTATTCCCTGAAGGAAGAGGTGATGGACATACCCAGTCAGACCTGCATCACCAAGGACAACGTGACCGTCGAGGTCGACGGGCTGATCTATCTGCAGGTGATCGACAGCAAGCTCTCGGCCTACGGCATCAACAACTACCGCATGGCCGCCTCGCAGCTCGCGCAGACCACGCTCAGGTCATGCGTGGGCCGCATCGATCTCGACAAAACCTTCGAAGAGCGCGAGACAATCAACAGCCAGGTGGTCGAATCAATCGACCAGGCAGCCCAGGCCTGGGGCGTGAAGGTGCTGAGATACGAGGTCAAGGACATCGTGCCGCCCCAGTCGGTCAAAAACGCCATGGAGGCGCAGATGACCGCCGAACGCGAAAAACGCGCCGCGATCGCGCGCTCCGAGGGCGACCGCCAGTCGACCATCAACCGCGCCGAAGGCGACCGCCAGGACGCGATCCTGCGGTCCGAGGGCGAAAAGCAGAAACTTATCAACGAGGCCGAGGGCCAGGCCCAGAAGATCCTGACCATCGCGCGGGCAACGGCCGAAGGCCTTGCAGCCATCGCCCAGCAGCTGCAGGCGCCCGGCGGGCAGCAGGCAGCCAATCTGCGGGTTGCCGAGCAGTATGTGGGCGAGTTCGGACGTCTTGCGCAGGAAAACAATACACTGATCATCCCGGGCAATGTAGCCGACATCGCGTCCATGGTCACGACCGCCATGACCGCGTTCCAGAAGGTAAATCCGGACAAGGCAGAATAGTACTGCCCTGTTGGTATAAAAAACCGAAGGCGGGCGCCCTACACGCGTTCGCCTTTTTTGTATGTCATGCCTAACATTGATCCGGAATCCAGGCATTACAAAATTGTTGTGTACCCTTTCTTTGCCGCCAAAGAAAGGGTACCCCGTAGGGTGGGTGCAGCGAAGCGAAACCCACCGGATATGCGATGTTGCATGCATGGTGGGTTGACACCCACCCTACAGCTGCTCAGACAGCATGCCGCCGGCACCCGTGACCACGGCTTTTGTTCGGCATCGCTGCAACGGGGTTTTAAAACATATAACCTGAACATAAAGGCGCGATGCCGTAACGGTGTCAGGCATGACATGTAATGATTGTATTTTATGATTTGGGTTTTGACTTTCAACCCCATCGGAGCGCAGCCGAGCCGGGTGCATTATCAAGGATACGGTCGTTATGCTGTCTGAGCGCCCGAATGTGCGAGTTCATAACGACCCCTTGAGAATGTGCCCGGCGAGGGAATCCGCCTCAGGCGGACGCGATCCGCCGGGGCGGCTTTCTTGGGGGTACCCTTTCTTTGCCGCCAAAGAAAGGGTACACATCAAGCTGCGAAACGATGGGGGCTAAAACCTTAAAGGCCATAAACTAATAAAAACAAAATTGAAGGCTGTTCGGAAATGCCCGGATGCAAGGCGCGCGAAGGCATGAGGAATGCGGCGTACTCTATCGTACGCCGCAAAGACGAATGGCGAGTGCAACGCCGCAGACGGACTTTTCCGGACAGCCTGTGGCTACATGCCCAGCCAGACATAGCGCACGATGAACAGCACCGAGACCGCGTACACGATCCAGTGCACCTGACGGGCCTGCCCTTTTGCGAGCTTGAGCACTGTGTAGGCAATGAACCCGAAGGCGATGCCCTCGGTGATGGAGAAGCTCAGGGGCATGATGATCATGGCCAGATAGGCCGGAATGGCCTCGCTCATGTCGTCCCAGGGCACGTTCCTGATGCCGCTCATCATGAACGCGCCCACCACCAGCAGCACCGGGGCGAGCACGGGATAATGGCTCATGGTATGGGTGACGGCCGGGAATTCCGGGCTGAAAAACACGGTATAGTCGACCTGCACGGCAGAGGCGAACATCTCCATCAGCGGCGCGCAAAACAGGGCCAGCAAAAACAGCGCGGCAGTGAACATATTGGCAAGGCCGGTGCGCGCGCCCGCGGCGATGCCGGCCGAGCTCTCGATATAGGAAGTGACCGTGGAGGTGCCAAGGGCCGCGCCCACCACGGTGCCGGCCGCATCCGAGAACAGGGCTTCGCGCGCCCGCGGCAGGCTGCCGTCCTCGCGCAAAAATCCTGCCTGGCTGGATACGCCCACAAGGGTCCCGACCGTGTCGAACAGATCGAGAAAAAAGAAGATGAAAATCACGCCGATCACGCCCGGGCCCTGCAGCAGGCCGGCGAAATCCATCTTGAAGGCTGTCGGTTCGACTGACGGCGGCGCCGAAAACACACCATGGAAGTGGATGGTGTTGGTTGCAAGCGCGAATGCGGCGGTCACGAGCATGCCGATCAGAATGGCGCCGCGCACATGGCGCACGAGCAGAATCGAAATGACCGCCAGGCCCAGCAAAGTGAGCAGCACCGGGGTGGATGAAAGCGGCCCGATCTTTACCAGCGTGGGGCTGCTCATGATGATCAAACCGCCGTACTCGAGGCCGATGATGGCAATCAAAAGACCGATGCCGGCGGCGATGCCGTACTTGACACTTTCGGGCACGGCCTTGATCAGGGCCTCCCGCAGGCCGAGGAAGGATAAAGCGATAAAGGCCAGGCCCGAGAGCATGACCGCGGCAAGGCCCTGCTGCCAGGTATAGCCCATGCCGCCTGCAACCGCGGGCGCGCACACCACGAAGGCGAAAAATGCATTGTGGCCCATGGCAGGGGCAAGCGCTATGGGATAGCGCGCAAGCAGGCCCATCATGAGCGTGGCCAGCGCCGAGGCCACGCAGGTGGCCACCATGACCGCGCCCTTGTCCATGCCGGTCGTGCCCAGTATGGCCGGCTGCACAAAAATGATATAGCTCATGGTCAAAAACGTGGTGATTCCGGCCAGGGCCTCGCGGCCAACGCTCGTTTCGTTGCGCTCAAGCGCGAAAAAGGTACGAATGCTTTTCATTGAAACATCTCCGGTTCTTGCATGCGGTCATCGATCCGGCCGCGCACGGACAGGTCGCGGCACTGTCTTGTATTCGGCGCATGCATGCGATAAACTTGATTTTTTTTTGCCTCGCCCGCCCTGCCCCGCACGCTGCGCAGGCGCTATTTTCCTTGACATTACAGCCTGTTTCCTTTATCGTCAATATCTTTACTGCACATATCATCACATCATCGTGTAGCCGGCCCCCGCGGCCACCTGACCGGAGCGAAAGGAGAACGCATGGAAAAGAAGAAAATGATTCCCAACAAGCTTCCGCCGGAGGTGTACACGGCGCTCGAGAACATCGTCGGCCCGGAATACATCTCCCAGGACCGCGCTGTGGTCGAATGCTACAGCAACTTCTGCGTTGACTCCACCGGCGCACTGAAAAAACACGCCAAGGACCCCAGCAATATTCCGGCCTGCATCATTTTGCCCGGCACGACCGAGGAAGTGCAGGCGATCGTGCGCGTGTGCAACCGTTTCAAAATCAAGTTCATACCGTTCACCAACGGCATGATCACCTTTAACGGCCCCACCACCCCCGAGCCCACCGTGTGCGTGCACGTGAGCCGCATGAACAGGGTGCTGGACGTGGACGAGCACACCATGACCGCTCGTTTGCAGGCCTACGCGGACTATGCCCAGGTGCAGGCCGATGCCATGAAAAAAGGCCTGTGGAACGGCGGCTCCCCCCTGGCCACCACCCTGTGCAAGCTCTCCTCGCAAAGCGCCTTCGCCGGCGTGTGGCAGACCGACCACAAGTACGGTACCCTGGGCCGCAATATCGTCAGCATCAAGCTGGTGACAGCAGGCGGCGACATCCTGGTGACCGGGTCCGACACGGTTGCGGGCGTGGATGATTTCTGGGAATACGGGCCCGGGCCCGATTTGTTTTCGCTCGTGCGCGGCAGCGGAGGTACCACGGGCATCGTTACCGAGATCGTGGTAAAGCTGCACGCCTGGCCGGGCGGCAAATCCCTGCCCGAACCGCCGGCAGGCAGGCCCTCGATCCATACCTATGCCGACCCCAAGCACGACACCGGCCCTGCCCCGCAAAACTACAAGCTCATGTGGATCGAGTTCCCCGACTTCGAGACCGAGCTTGCCGCCCTGCGCAAGATCGGCCATGCCTGCATCGGCCAGGGCCTGAACGCCACAGGCGTCTACAATGCCTACTACTGCTCGCAGACCCAGGACATGACCCTGGAGCGCGTGGAAAACAAGTTCTTCCCGCCCTATAACTGCTACGTTATCATCGGCGGCGTAACCAGCGAAAAACAGATCGCCTACGAGGAGGCGGTGGTGCGCGACATTATCAATGAAACCGGCGGCACCTTCCTCGGCCCCGACCACAAGCCCGAAGTGCTCGAGGCACTGGCGCCCTGGAACCTTGACTGCATCCGCCACGTGACCGGGTTCCGCATGAACCGGCATTCCTACTGCGGCTCGAACATACTGGGCGGACCCGTGGACACGGTCGCGCGCAAAACGCGCCAGGTATGGTCCAAGGCCATCGAAACCTTCGGTGAAACCTACGTTACCGACCGGGGCGGCATGGACGATACGCCCTTCCTGTATTCATCCAACCACGGCGGCCGTTTCTGGCTGACCGAGGCCGACGTCTATCCCGACCAGACCAATCCCGAGCTGCTGCAGAAGGGCCAGGCCCTCGTGGTGTGCGGCATCATCAACACGATCGCCGACAAATACGGGCCCGGCGCCAACGGGCTGGGCGTCTCGATCGAGCCGGTGACCTCATTCATGCCCGAGGTCGGCCCCAATGCGCACCTTTTGTTCCGCGGCATACGCGACATGTTCGACCCCAACGGCCTGTGCGCGCCCGGGCGCCAGATATTCTCGAAGGAAGAATACGAACAGTTTCCGGAACAGGCCCTGGCCGGATTGAACAAACTGCGCCAGATGCACGGCCTCAAACCCATTGAACGCTGAGCGACGATAACCAACCTATCCCGAGAGACGGAAGAGAGGAATACCCATGGCACTGCAGAAAAGCGATATCGAAGCGATCGTCGGTGCAGGCAATGTGCTCGACGATGAGGCCACACTGGCTTCCTTTTCACGCGACCAGAGCGCTGTCGAGCCGCGGCGTCCCGACATGGTCGCCTTTGTTGAAAGCGTGGAGCAGATCCAGAAGATCGTGGGGCTTGCCAACGAGACCCTGACCCCGGTCACACCCTACAGCTCGGGCCTGAACCTGCACGGCGCCTGTATTGCCGACCAGGGCGGCATCATCATCAACATGAGCCGCATGAACAAAATCCTGGCCCTGGATGAGGAAAACTGGTACGTGATCATCGAGCCCGGCGTGACCTACGCGCAGCTCCAGGACGAACTGACCGCCAAAGGCTACCGCATCATGGTGCCGTTCGGCGCGCCTCCGGGACGCTCGGTGCTCACCAGCTACCTCGAACGCGATCCTGTCCTGGCAGCGCCCAGTTTCGAGCACGGCAACTTCCTGATCATGGACACCGAACTGGTACTGCCCAACGGCGCCCTGTTCAAGACCGGCAACTGGACCTCGGGCGGCGACCCGGGCGCACCTGCCGGACCGATCAGGAATTCGCTGTTCCGCATGTGGACCGCGGCCCAGGGCACGCTCGGCATCATGACCAAGATGGTCCTGCAGATCGAGCCGATACCCGACAGAAAGCTGTTCTTTATCCCGCTGCAGGCCGTGGCAGCAGCCGCCAAGGTCCTTAAGCAGATCCAGTACCGCGAGATCGGCACCGAGTGCCTGCTGCTCAACAATTTCAATATGGCGGCCATGCTCAATGACGAATGGGACGTGCCCGCGAGCTTCCCGTCTTCTCCCGGCGCGATTGACAGCTTCGAGGCACTGCGCAGCACGCTGCCGCCCTGGATGCTGGTCGTGTCACTCAACGGCCTGCCGCGCCGCCCGGACGAAAAGATCGCCTACGAGGCAGATGCCCTGCGCCAGGTCTGCGATGAAATGAACGTGGAGCTGATGGAAACCATCCCCAATATCACCGGTGCTGAAAAACTGCTCGAAGCGGAGATGCTGCGGCCCTGGAGCATATTGAAAAAATTCAATTTCAAGGGCAGCGTCCGCGACCTGACATTCAAGTGTCCAATTAATAAAGTAGCCGAACTTATTGATATAGCTTGCGAAAATGTTTGCCATAGCGGTTACAACTGCAAGGGGATCGGCATTTACATACTGCCGCTCGAGCGCGCGCGCGCCCTGCACTGCGAGATCGACCTGCACTGCACCACCGGGCAGGCCGGCGCACTCAGGGACCTGTGGCTCACGACCGCTGAAACCCTCATGAACAACGGCGCCTACTTTGACCGGCCCTACGGCCCCTGGGCCCCCATGGTGTACGGACGCGCTGCAAACTACAGCGCGATGCTGAAAAAGCTCAAGAAGGACACTGACCCGAACAATATCATGAATCCGGGAAAACTCTGCTTTACGCATTGATGAAGCCTTTATTTTATCTTCACGGGAGGTATAGACACGAATGGCGACTGATTACGATGTAATAGTGATAGGCTGCGGCCCGGCCGGCATGATGGCCTGCGGCGAACTGGCAAAGCGCGGCGCAAAGGTGCTGGGCGTCGACAAGAAGCCCAGGCTGGACATCAACATCCGCACGGCGTCCGGGTACTGCTTTCTGGACCAGAATTTCAACCATGAGTACATCAAGCGCACGCCCCAGGGCAAAAAAACAAAGCTCGAATACACTGACACGGGCTTTACGGTCACCTACGGCGGCAGCATGGAGGGCATCCATCACTCGCACATGTTCTCCGACACGGGAAAGCACTGGCAGGCAACGGTCACCAAGAAGCCCTTCTACCACATCTTCAACCCGCACCTGTGCCACTCCGACCGCTTTGCCTGGGCTTCCAAGACCAGCGCCGAGTTCATGACCGAGACGCATTTCCGCAACGTAGAGCAGGATGCAAACGGCGTGCGCGTAAAGGTGCGCCGCAATGGCCGGGACATCTACCTGACCGCGAAAAAAATGATCGCGGCCGACGGCCTGTGCTCGCGCGTGGCCAAGGTGACCGGGGCAAACGCCTCGCGCACGGATTTCGGCATGAAGGGCCCGACGATCGAATACGAGCTGACCAATGTTGACTGCCCCTACGACCGCGGGGACATGTTCTTTTTCGGTGCCAAGAATTTCGGCGGCCGCGCCGGGGGCATTATCATGGTCCCCAGCTGCCATGGCGAGGGCATTTTCCGCATGGAAACCATGTCCATGCTGCCGGCCTCGACCGCGACCGACCTGATCGAGTATTTCACAAAAAAAGGCCCCTACGCCACGTGGTTCAAAAAATCCGAGGTCATCGAGACCAGCGGCGTGGTGATCGAGTTCCTCTCGCCCATGATCGTGCCGCATCTGGGCAATATCCTGTTCGCCGGCGACTCGGCAGCCTACGGCGAATGCCTGTACCAGAGCGCGGTTATGTGCGGATACAAAAGCGCCGAGTGCATGCTGCAGGAACTGGACGGCAAGAAAGGGTTTGAGACCTACACCGGGTGGTGGGCCGATCATTTCAACTGGGTGCGCGAGCCCAAGGCCATGGCCGACTATACCAAACGCGTGCTGTTCCCGCGCTTTTTCACGGTCGAGGAGCTTGACTTCCTGTTCGACCTGTCAAACAAGTACCCGATCGTCATGGAGGAGGCCGAAGCCTCGCCCTACACGTTCTCCACCATGATGATGGAATCCTTCATGCAGCTGCCGGGCGTATCCGACGAACTCAAGCAGCGCATGCAGATCATTATCGACGCTGACATGGCCCAGGTGGCCCAGGTCGTCGGCCAGGTACAGAAGGCCTGAAGAACGGACCTGCTCACACGGATACAGCCCAGGCGCCCCGATTGCGGGGCGCCTTTTTTTTAAGTGCTCTTCCCTCAGCGCCCTTGACAAAACAGGCGCAATTCTGCACTATGGGTGCTGGCCGCCAACAGGCGGCCGCGTGCACGAAAAACACCGTTCCCATGAACTCTCAGCATTCGGAGACCCTGCATGAACCAGATCAATGTCGGCCTGATCGGACTCGGAACGATAGGAACAGGCGTTGTCAAAATTTTGCGTAAAAACGCCTCCCTGATCGCCCAGCGCACCGGCTGCCGGATCGAAATCACGAAAATTGCCGACCTCGACCCGGGCCGTACACGCGGCCTGAAACTGCCCCGGGGCACCTTCACGACCGATGCCATGCGTATTGTCAGGGATCCCTCGATCGACATCGTTGTCGAACTGATCGGCGGGCTCGAGCCCGCGCGGACGCTGGTGCTCGAAGCGCTGCGCCACGGCAAGCACGTCGTGACCGCCAACAAGGCCCTGCTGTGCAGCCACGGGCCCCAGCTGTTCGCCGAGGCGCGCGACCGGGCCCTGTCGCTGGGGTTCGAGGCCAGTGTGGCCGGCGGCATTCCGATCATACGCGCTGTCCGGGAGAGTTTCGCTTCCGACTCCATACAGGGCTTCTACGGCATCCTCAACGGCACGGCCAACTTCATCCTGAGCCGTATGACCGACGAAGGCGCCGATTTTACCACGGTACTCAAGGACGCACAGAAACGCGGCTATGCCGAGGCGGACCCGACGTTCGACATCGAGGGAATCGACACGCTGCACAAACTGTGCATTTTGATCTCGCTGGGCTACGGCATAACCATCGCGCCCGGCAAGGTCTTCACCGAGGGCATAACCGGCATAACCGCCGCCGACATCGAATATGCCCGCGAGCTGGGCTACCGCATCAAGCTGCTGGCGATCTGCCGTGCAGCCGACGGAAAGCTCGACGCCCGCGTGCACCCGACGCTGGTGCCCGAGCAGCACATGCTCGCGCGCGTTGACGGCACGTTCAACGCGTTATTTATGCAAACGGCCGATGTGGGCCCGACCATGTTCTACGGCCACGGAGCCGGCATGCTGCCCACCGGCAGCGCTGTTGCGGCAGATATCATGTCGGCCGCGCGCGACATTTGCTGCGGCTGCCCGGACCGCCTGCTCCTGCTGCCGGCCAACCGTGCCGATACAACACGCCTGCAGCCCGTGCGGGAGATCCGCTCGCGCTACTACCTGCGCTTTACGGCCGACGACAGTCCGGGCGTGCTGTCGCGCATCTCCGGCGTGCTCGGCCGCAACCGCATCAGCATCTCATCGGTAATCCAGAAGGGCCGCACCGCACACGGCGGGACCGTACCGATCTTCATGCTCACGCACGATGCCTGCGAATCGGACATGCAAAAGGCCATGCGCCAGATCGAGCGCCTCGCCCTTGTCCGGCAGAAGACCATGCTGATCCGCATTGCCGACGACCTGTGCAGAGAATAAATGTCTGTGTAGCCGGCAACACCGGGGACGAGAGCCGACGCAGTGGACTGCAGCATGCCCATGAATGACTTCCTTGAAATAAAGCTGCACAGGAACAAACCCACCCAGCGGTTTCGCTGCACACTGCTGCAGCGTGAACCGGGCTGCGCCGTACTGCTCTATGTTGCCGACGGCCCCGGGCAGATCGCCGACATACTCATAGCGGAAGGCTCCCGTACAATTGCCCACTACCGGGAGGACCTCCCCTATGTTGCCTGGCGCATGTTCGACGCCGGCGAAAAGCTGATCGGCACCCTGTTCCATGTCTGCGCGAACGTCTCCATCCAGGTGGACCGCCTTGTGTATGAAGACCTGCTGCTCGACATCTGGGTCGCGCCTGACGGCTCCCTGCGCATTCTCGACCAGGATGAACTGCACGCCTGCGCTGAAGCAGGCCTGGTAAACGCCCGGGAGCTC
>Ga0272442_10011102_pt1 | contig 11019 bp, 16 predicted proteins | sample SSMForm2O_FD_200262 | JGI IMG/M metagenome (GOLD analysis project Ga0272442, IMG submission 200262) | Marine sediment archaeal communities from Little Sippewissett salt marsh, Falmouth, MA, United States - SSM-Form-2O | ecosystem: Environmental > Aquatic > Marine > Wetlands > Sediment ... | reverse complement strand
CATGTTTTGATGGAACAGATGATGGATCAAATGGAAATCAGCATCCTGATGATGACGACGACGTCTATTTAGAAATATATGTAAGCGATGATTACAAAAGACCGCCGAAAATAAGAATGTATAATATTGAAAAAGATTTTGGAAAAGTTACTGTTGGAGATACAAAAAAACAAACTGTTGCATGGTTTTCAAATGATGGAGAGCTTGATGCAACTGGAAATGTATCATTAGTAGGTGGTAACGTCGATGAGTTTGAAATTTATATAAATGAGGGATCATTTATAATTGAGCCGGGATGTGGTTTTGGTGTAGCAATAAAATGCTCTCCAAAGACAACAGGAAGTAAACAAGTTACTCTTTTTGTTGATGGAGATTACCCTTGTGAAGATTTTACATTACAAGTAACGGCTCAAAGTGTTCCAAAATCAAGAACTAAAAATATTCCTTTGATTTTACAAAGCATTCTGGAAAGGTTTAATTCCTTTCCTCTCTTTGAAAGACTCTTTAAATTTTAAATCTAACTTTTTTTCTTTTCTTTAAATATCAAAATTGATCTATAAAGCTTATATATCACATAAATTGAATAATTATCAAAGCCTGAATTTGGTGATAAAATAATATGATATCTAAAGAAAATATTCTAAAACTAGAAACAAGAGAAAAAATTTATAGATTAATATCTAAAAATCCTGGCATGCATTTTTCAGAAATATCAAGAAAGTTAAACATTCCTAAAACCACATTACTTTATCACTTAAATAATCTAGAAAAACTAGATTTAATAAAACAAATAAGTAAACAAGGATATAAAAGAATATATATTTCTAATAAATTGAGTAATAGAGATAAACAATTATTAGGGTTGTTAAGACAAAAAATTCCTTGTAGGATTTTTTTACATTTGATATTTTCATTTACTTGTTCAAGAGTTGAACTTAGTAAAGATTTGGAATTGCACCATGATACTATTCAGTATTATCTTGACAAGATGATGGATCTAGGCATTATTGAAAAAGCGCCAGTAGAAAACAATATAATTTTTGCATTTTCTGATGATAAAAGACGTGCAGTAGTTGAAAGAAAACCTGTTGGCCGAGAGATTTTTTATAGACTTAAAACAAACACAGGTGTTTTGATTTCTACTTATAAGCTAATGATTACTCATAAAAATAGTCTTGCTGATAAAGAATTAATTGAGACATTTTTAGAGTATTATAAAAACCTAAATAGGTTAGGAGCAATCGGTCATCATTTTAGAAAAGATGCAAAGAAAAAATATATTAAAAAAGATGGTGAAAAAAACGCATATCTTAGAATTTCAAATATTGATGAAATTTTAGATTTTGTTACAGATATTTTTAAGCCACCCTTTGTAGCATAAATATTTTTTTGGTTTTATTACGGAAAATCGTTCTATAAAGCTTATATACAAATAAAATACATACTAACAAATAAAAATAAATAAGTAGGTGAAAAAAGATGAAGAAAAAAATGTTATGCATTGCAATTGTAAGCCTATTTTTACTGACATGTCTATCATCTTTGTCAGCAGTAGGCAACAAAATAAAAAAAGCTAGTGATACAGATTCAACTATTGAATTGAGATTAACTGTTAAAGATCTTCATGCAATTATTTTAAAAAGACCATTTTATCCTCCAGCATATTTGGGTTATGGCGCCCAAATTAACGTTGAAAATGTTGGAACAACTACTTTGAAAAAATCTGAATACCCAAAATTAGAATTGCTTTACACTACCGAGTTTGAAGGATTAGAGTTATATAATGAAACAGTTAACTGGTGGTTATGTATGGATGAAGTTGTAGTTGAACCTGGACAAATAGTAGCTTTTTCACATTCATGGGATCATGATCAAGAGTATTTACCTCCGAAATCAAAACTTACAGCATTTGTAGATTCAAAGAATCTTATTCCAGAATGGGAAGATTATAATAACAATTATTGGGAAGAAATTGGACCAGATGTTAAATCAAGGAATCGTTTTTTTAACAATGAACTCCTATTAAAAATCTTGAATAGGTTACCGATATTACATCAACTATTAAACCTATAAAAAAACTCTTTTTTTCTTTTTTTATAAATTTTTTTGATTAGTTAAATTGCTAAGCTAATCCTTTTATTTCTGCTGCACAACCTTTACAAATTTTTCTTATTTTACCTTTTGTTTCAACATGTTCGATATCATCAAGTCCGTGTTCTTCGCCACAGACACAACACACAGCACAACCGTTAGACATATTTTTTTTACCTCCACCAATTTTTATGCTCTATAACACGCTCATCTGTTAAATAGTTTTATTTTGATTTATACTTTTCAAGTTTTTTATTTGCCATACTATTTGTTATTTTAAAATAAAGATATACAACTACTAGCTCTAGACCAAAAATAAGAAGGAAATATCCAAATGTTGCACCGATTTTTAGCCAATCATCCAAGTTTGTAACATTAAAACCAAAAGTTAGAGCAATAGATCCGATAAAAGGAATAAACATAGCTATTATGACAAGTGCAAGAATTTGTATTAAATCTCTGTTTTTGCCCATTTTTCCATTTTCCTTTAATTAGAACCTTATTTTTATAAATCTTTTATTTTTTCTTTTATTTTTGAAATAAAAAAATAACAATTTTCTAAAATTTCTTTACATTCATCTTCATCTATTTTTACTCCAACGTCATAATCTGCCTTTAATCTCATAGTTTCTGCCTGAGCAAGAATATGACCCATTTTTCTCTCTAAAAAATTTGGTTTAACAAATTCTTCTCCAAATTTTTGTATGACACCTTTATGACTTTTAGGATATACCTTTTTAATGATAAGAAGCGCCTGAGCTGCATGAAACATTGAATAATAGGCTCTTGATATTGATTCTCTATAAAATCCTTTATTAAAAAGAAGATTTGCCGCATCATATTCTTCTTCAGCTTGATCAATATATTCTTTATACGGCATGAATAGAATCTCCTCTTACATTATGTAAAAAAATAGTATCTCTTTTAAGATCCTTTGACTTCATGGTTTGAACTGAGATATACTCCCCTGTTTCCATTAATATATCAAAGGCTATTGCTGCAAGTTTCATCTGATATTTAAACGCATTTTTCTTAACTATGACAATTACATCAATATCTGAATTTTTATTTGCTTCTCCCCTAGATACACTCCCATAGATTAGTATATCAATTAGATTGTCTTTAACTAAATTCTTTGTTTTTTTTGTAAATTTTTCTATTGCTCTAAGATGAGTTTTTTTCATTAAGTTATTATTTTCCATATTCAATCTTACTAGAGATTAATAAAATAGATATACTTAACAATTATCTAAATTAATTTTTTAAAATTAAATCTTTAGAATTTAGATTTTTTATCAATTTGCTTCATTCAACAATTAAATCCTTTGAATATTTATCTGTATCAGCTAAGAGAAATTCATCGCTCATACTAAGACAATCAACAGGACAGACATCATTACATTGACTGCAGAAACAACAACGAGCAAGATAGATTTTTATCTTTTTTTCTTTTTCTTTGAATTCAATTGCTCCACATGGACAAACGCGGATACATAGTTTGCAACCAATACATTTTTCTTTGTCATAAACTATTTTACCACGGAATTTTTCAGGAGTTGCAACTGGCGGGTTTAGTTTAGCTTTTCCAGCTCCGACATCAGCTAGATATTTTGTTGTATTTTTTGGTGCGTATTTTGCTGGAAACTTGTTAGTCCATGGTTTTTTAAACATCTGAAGAAAAGCAGGCCCAAGCATTGAAAAACCCATTAACGCATCAGCCTCCTTGTTTTTTGAACGCTCAGCTTATGGAGTTGCTCCTTTGTAAGCATGTAGTTTTTATTATTATTTTTTTCAATGACGATTACTCGGTTGGTGCAGCTCATACATGGATCAGTACTTGCTGCAACTATTGGAATGTCAGCAATTTGCTCGCCTTTAAGCATCGGAATCCAAGCAAGGATATTGTTATATGTTGATGCTCTGACCTTCCAAGTATATGGGTTTTCGTGTTCACCATCAAATTTTACATAATGAAATACTTCACCACGTGGTGCCTCGTCACGACCAACTCCTTCTCCAGCTGTTTTTTTGATATGAGCAAGTAGTTTTGGAATTTTTGGCTCAGATACCAGTTCGCCAGCTGGCGCCTGATCAAGCGCTGTTTCAATTAGTTCAATTGATTGTTTTACTTCTAAAAGACGAGCAATGATTCTATCATATACATCACCATTGACCTCCCCGGTGAGCAGGTCAGGTGTCATATAAGTCATATCCAGATCTCCATATGCTGCATAGGGTTGATCAACACGCGTATCTTTTTTAATACCGGATGCCCGGGCAGTTGGACCAACTGTGCAGAGTTTCAATGCATCTTCTTTTGTTAGAATTCCAACGCCTTGGCTTCTCATTTTAAAGGTTTTATCATCAAGAAATATGTGTCTGAGTTTTTCAAAATTATTTTTAAAATATTGAAGTGTTTCTTTTATTTTTGGAAGTTGATCAGCTGTTACATCACGTCGGACTCCACCAATTGTCAGTATTGCTTTTGTAACACGATTACCTGTTAAATATTCAGTTAAGTCAAGTGCTTTTTCACGCATCTCCCAGGTTAAAAATAAAACTGTATCAAATCCAATTTCATGAGCAGCAACACCTGCCCAAAGCAAGTGTGAGCAAATACGTTCAAGCTCAGCATGAACAACACGAAGGTAATGTGCACGTTCTGGAACATCAATGTCACATGCACTTTCAACAGCACGGCAAAAAGACATTGGATGAACAAACGAGCAAATCCCGCAGATACGCTCTGCTAGATAAATAATCTGTATAGCATTTCTTCTCATACCAGTCCATTCAATTGCCCGGTGAATATGACCAAGTTGAACATCGACATCAACGATTTGTTCACCCGAGATTTCAAACTCAAACATTACAGGTTCTTTGAGTGCTGGATGAATAGGACCAATTGGAATTTGATAAGTAGCCTTGGTAGTTGTTTTTTCATCCGTCATTTTTTCACCTCATCATGTAAATTTCTAATAAATTTCTCCATGCCTTTGTCATCTTTTCTCCAAGGATAAACATCCTCTGGGAAGTCTTCAGGTAAAAACAGTCTTCTATTATCCGGTATACCAATTACCTTTACACCAAGCATTTCTTGTTTCTCACGCTCAGTAATAAGCGCACCAGGGATATAATCACAAATTGTTTCAATCTCAGGTTTTGATTTTGGCAGGTCAACTGCAACGTTTAATGATATTTCTTTACGGTCTTTGCCATAATCTAGTGAAAAATGATAAACAAGTTCGATTACTTTTGGGAAATCATTACCAGATACAACTGCTAGATGAGGATACTGATAATCACAAAGATGTTTAATGAAAGGTTTAAAAATACTTTTATCAATTTTCATCCAAATATTGACAATTTCACTTTGTTTTTTACCCTCTTTTTTTGTTTTAATCTCTGCTTTGGTTACTTTAGTTTTAAACTCATCTTTGAAATATTTAACAAGGCCTTTTGCATCCAAGTGTTCAATTTCTTTGCTCATTTTTTAGCCTCCAATGTTTCAAGTTTAACCCATGCTTTAGCAACAGCATTAATAATTGCCTCAGGACGAGGTGGACAACCAACAACATGCACATCAACAGGAATAACATTATCAACAGGGCCAACAAGATTATATGACTCATAAAAAACATCACCAGTATTACCACAATTACCAACACAAATAACTACTTTAGGATCAGGCATCTGCTCATATACACGTTTAACCTTTTTTTCAAGCTGACGAGTGACAGGCCCAGTGACAAGCATCACATCAGCATGACGAGGAGAACCCACTAGTTTAATTCCAAAACGCTCAACATCATAACGAGGACATAAGGCTGCAACAATTTCAATGTCACAACCATTACATGAACCTGTGTTACAATGATATGCCCAAAGTGCTCGCTTAAATGCCTTTGTAAGACCTTTAGCCATAAAACATTGCCTCCGCAATAACCTATAATTAGAATAGGCCCTTGGTTTTGGTAATTATATATGCTATTTAAAAATTTACTTATTAAAAAATTATATAATTCTAGAAAAACCATATTGGAATATAAAAATTGATATAAAGAATAATATGGAGAAAAATAATCCATAAAGTCTAAATCTTTTATCCTTAACTAAAAAAACAATGAAAAATGCTAAACCTAATCCAAAAAATATTGATGAAACAAAAACATTAATTAATAAATCTCCAAATATTGCTCCTTTAAAAATAAATAACAACAAATAAAAAAATCCAATTATTCCTGCAAAAGTTAAAAGATTATAATTGATTTTTTTTTCTTTATTAATCAAAAAAGTATGTAAGACTAAAACAAAACCAACAAAAGATGCAATATTTCCCAGCCCTAAAAGAAATAATTTTTTATATGAGACATCAATCTTTCTTTTTATTGTTATAATACCTGATAATAAACTACAAAGACAAGAACAAAAAATAAAAATAATAAAAGCTAGTAAAAAATGATATGTGAGGATTATATCATATTTCTGAATTTCTTCTGGGACTTGATTTGATAACCATAAATCATCATTTAAATTATTTGATTCTGTTTCAATTGTTATTTCCGTATATTTTACATTTTTTATTGAATAACCATCAGAAAAACCATAAAAATCATATCTATTTTCTTTATTAAAACCTTTAAAAAAATTTGTTAAATTTAACGAATCAACATTACATTCTTCATCATAATAATAATCGATTTTGATATCTTCATCTGGAATAAGATTTGAGTTATAAGTAATATAATTTAAAATATGAAGTAATATTGGTATCTTTTTCTCTTTATAAACACTAGTAAGTTTCATTGGGTAATATATTTTATCTGTTGGAAAATTAATCCAAACACCTAATGCATAAAAAGCCTCATTATAAAAATGAGAACCCCCATATTGAGGATCAGCATCAATCAAAAATTGATCTATATCTGAAATCCAGGTGACAACAAAGGAATATTCACTGCCAACATATTCATCTAAAATTGATAATGAATCATTTGAAAAATTTATATTTTTATCTAACAAATATTCATTAAAAACTTCTGTGTCAATAGTGCTTACTAACTCAGTTGTCAAACCCATCTCTTCAATATGTTGATGTATTGTTACTCTTTCATCATACCCGCCACCCTCACCTAGAGGCATTGCAGCAAATCCCAAATCGGTTGTATGTGCATCACCGCTAGTAAAAATACTAGAGGATATCAATCCAAAAGGCATAATATGAAGCTGAGAAAAATACATCCAACTAAATGAATCTGAATTATAATCTTTAGCTATATCAATAATATTTTTTCCTCCAAGTTCAGGAATTTCATCTAGAAGATCAATATTTACATTTTCTGGATTTGAAGGCACAGGAAATAACCAGGCAGCACTTTCACCATCAAATATTTCTGACGCTTTGATATTTATTACAATCATTAAATCTTGTTTGCCATTATTATAATTAATAATACCCATTTGTTTTTCTTCTGGAAGTAAAGCCCATTCATCATAAGATGAAAGTTTAATAAAAGCTCCACCATCTCCGATATATGATGGAGTTAAAAGGACAATTATAAACAAAAGTGAAAAGAAAAATGTAAGAATATTATTAATTTTCTTTTTCATCGAAAAAGACAATCAAAAATTAGTATTTAATAATTATTTTTTAACAAATACGTGGAACCGGATCGCCAATTGGTTTATGCAAAGCTCTTTTACCACCGACACTTGTTTCTAATACAACACCTTTAACTTTGTTTGTTGCCTCACCAATAATCATAGCATTTTTTCCTAGAGGATGCTTTTTAATTACTGACAATATTTCATCATCTTGTTCTTTTACAACACCGATTACAACTTTTCCTTCGTTACCAATTTCAAGTGGATCAATACCAAGCATATCACAAGCAGATTTAACACCTGTTGGAATTGGAATAGCTTCTTCATCAACTAAAATTCCAATTTTTGATTTTTCACTAAATTCATTTAGTGTATTTGACAGGCCACCACGGGTTGGATCCTTTGCACTTACTAATCCACCAACTCTGAGTGCTTTTTCCATCAAGCCATTTATTGGAGCAACATCAGATTTGATTTCTGTATCAAAACTAATACCTTCACGATAAGACATCAATGCGATTCCATGTTCACCGATGCTGCCGGAAAGAATTATTTTATCACCAGATTCAATGTTTGAATCAATAAGCCAACGACTATTAAACTTCCTAAAACGTTTTACAGTTTTGATATTATCATCTAATAGATTTGTTCTTTTACCAATGCCACTTGTATTAACCATGAACTCCTGAATTGCTCCTTTTTCAACAACTTTAGTATCACCAGTTACAATTGGAACACCCGCACTATCTGCACACTTTGCCATGCTCTTAACAATAGTTTGAAAAGTTTTACCAGATAGTCCTTCTTCAATAATAAAACCAGCTGACAGACCAATAGGTTTAGCACCAAGAACTGATACATCGTTAACGGTTCCAGCAACAGCCAAACTACCCAGATCTCCTCCTGGAAAAATCAAAGGTCTAACAGTGTGAGAGTCAGTGCTGAAAACAATATCATCAACAACCGCTGCATCATCAAGCATAGACAAAGAAACCTCAACATTAGATTTTTTTCCAAAATATTTCAAAATACTGTCTTTAATGAAATTATCCATTAGTTCCCCACCTGCACCCTGTGCAAGCTTAATTTTATCTGACATTGTAGACATTCTTGATGCATAAGCTTTATTTAATCTCTACGGTTGCATGAGAAATATATGTGGCAAGACTATGTCATTGCAATTGTCAGTGTCCTTTTCGGTTTTATATTATTGCCACAGTTGAAGGATTGTTGGAAAGGACAAACAATTCTAAATGTCTATACAGCATTTCTTACAACAATAGGACTATATGTCCTTGGTATAACATTTTATACACTGGAAATGTGGATATCATTTGGTGCAGAGTTTTTCTCAGGGACAGTTTGGTTTTTATTGTTTGTGTTATCGTTTAGAAATAAAAAAAAAATTAAATAATTAAAACAAATAGCAAATAATATGAAATTCTTTAGTTGGTTAACAGCCATAATTATAATTTTACTATGTACATTATTAACCACAGTAATCAGTGGATTTGTAAGCTCAAATTTTGGTCTTGGATATAGTATGTTGATAATGTCAATATTTCCTTTGGTAATAATCTTTTATTTTATAGCCTGGATCCTAATGTGGAACAGTGGAAAAGCAGAGTCTCCCTTTAAACTAATATTAGAATTTCTTTCCTAATAAAACTTTTTTTATTCTAGGGTCAAGGTTTTTCTTAATTAAATCTGGAGATGTAATAACGGCATATTGTAAAGCATTAGAGCATTCACAGTCTCTTTTATATTTGATTTTTGGCACGAGTTTTTTAATGATATTTGAAATGTTTTTATCATTCTTCTTCAAGTTTTCAACAACGTTACTAACACTTACATCTTCTTTGCCTTCATACCAGCAGTCATAGTCAGTAACAGTTGCAATTCCACACAGACACATCTCTGCTTCACGTGAAAGTTTTGCCTCTGGTGCCAGAGTCATTCCAATTACATCTACATCCCAACTACGATATAGTTTTGACTCAGCCCTTGTTGAGAATTGTGGTCCTTCCATACAGATATATGTTCCTCGATGAACGTCTACTTTTTCATTTTTAGCAACTTTATATGCAATATCTGAAAGGTGCTTGCAGAAGGGATCTGCAAATCCAACGTGTGCAACTATTCCATCTTCAAAAAAAGTTGTTTTACGTTTAAAGCTTCTATCAATTAGTTGATCGGCAATTACAAAATCACAGGGTTTGATTTTTTTCTTAAGACTTCCAACTGCCGCAATAGAAATCAAGTATTCTACTCCACATTGTTTCATTGCAAAAACATTTGCTTGATAGGGAACCTTGTGTGGTGCTAATGGGTGGCCTTTTCCATGTCTTGGTAAAAAGGCAATATCTACTCCACTTATTTTTCCAAGTGTAATTTTATCTGAAGGACTTCCAAAGGGTGTATCAATTTTGAGCTCCTCTGGTTTATCAATTATTCCCATCTTGTAAAATCCGCTTCCTGCAATTATTCCAATTTTTGCTGACATAATAAGTGAATTGAATAGAAACATCTAAAAAAAGCTTTTTGTATTACACACTTGGGGGTTAAGGAGTTTGACTGAGAGTATTAGATCAAAAATTAGGACGGTTCCTCATTGGCCTAAAGAAGGAATTATGTTTCGTGATATTACCACTTTGATTAAGGATCCCGAAGGGCTTAGGGAAACAATTGATCTTTTGTATAATCGTTATAAGGACAAAAAAATTGATAAAGTTGTTGGAATAGAAGCACGTGGTTTTATTTTTGGTGCACCACTTGCATATCTATTGGGTTGTGGTTTTATACCTGTTCGAAAACCTGGAAAACTTCCTGCCGAGTGTGTCAGTGAAGAATACACTTTGGAGTATGGAACTGATAAAATCGAGATCCATAAAGATGCAATAAGCAAAGGTGATCGGATTTTAATTTGTGACGATTTGCTTGCCACCGGGGGTACTGCTTCTGCTGCTAGAAACTTGATTAAAAAACTTGGTGGAGTAGTTGTAGAATGTGCCTTTATTGTTGATTTAGTAGATCTAAATGGGAGAGATAAATTAAAAGGAGAAAATATATTTTCAGTTTGTGAATTCGAAGGTGAATAAGATAGGTTGTTGTTTTCTTCAAAGGTTTTTTAAGCCACTTATTAATTTTGCAGTTGCTTATTTATGTATGACGTGGTGGTAGTAGGAGCAGGACCTGCAGGACTTTTTGCAGCATATGAAATTGCATGTAATTCTTCTTTAAAAATATTAATTCTAGATAAGGGAAAAGATATAATTAATAGGCAGTGTCCTTCTCTTAAAGAGTTCCAGCGATGTTTCAAGTGTA
>Ga0272442_10011101_pt1 | contig 11020 bp, 4 predicted proteins | sample SSMForm2O_FD_200262 | JGI IMG/M metagenome (GOLD analysis project Ga0272442, IMG submission 200262) | Marine sediment archaeal communities from Little Sippewissett salt marsh, Falmouth, MA, United States - SSM-Form-2O | ecosystem: Environmental > Aquatic > Marine > Wetlands > Sediment ... | reverse complement strand
CTTTCTTATCCGGAACTGACCTTTACCATAAACAATGAAAAAACCAAGCCGCCATCCGGGACTTTCGGTTTGCCTACCGATGTTACTATACGATACCATCATGGAATTATGGCTCCGACAAACAGTGCTATGGAAGAATTATTTGCAGAATATGTGAACGGGCCAAAGTACTGGGGTAATATTAACAATACTCCACTTCACATTAAAAGGATCATCGTAAATTCTTATTTGTCTATTAATCCGATCTTCCCAACTGATTTTGAAGAAGGCTTTTATAACGGTGAATATGATAAAATCAAATTAGACCAGTCAAATATAATTGAAAAGGAATTTGGCAGTAATGCCACATTTATCGGTTTGAATAAAGCCATTGTGCCCAGGGCCTTTAGTAGTGTTACAGGCCCGGTTTATTTACAGCAAGGGTATTCTTATGCAATGTTTGCTATTGAACAATCAGGATTATTGCCTGCACTGAAAAGGGAGGGCCAGAATTATTCGCTATATGTAGAAAAAGATTTGGATTTGAGGGCAGATTCATCTTTACTTTATAATCCTGTTACAGAAAGATTTTCGGTTATCCAGGTCACCCCCGGGGGATCTTTTCAATCATTTTCGCCAAGTGCAAGCGATCTTAGGATGCTGATTCTTAACCATGTCGGAGTTGAGTTGCCTAATGGGGTAGCGAGGAAAGAATTCATTAAGAATATGGCTGGTAATTATATTATTATTAATAACGAAACCGGAGTGGTTAGTGGCACTGAACAAACAACTGATGGTTATAGCGGGTTAGTAGCTGCCGATGTAATTCCTAAAAAGATAAGTACAAATTCAGATAACGGATCTACTTATGAAATTACTGATTGGTTTAGCTGGTCAGCTACAAATTTATTTACCAGGATTTCAAATTCATTTCCCGATTTTTATTCACTTTTAGTTGAAACGGGTTTAGCTTTACCGCGTGAATACAGGTTTAGTTTTATTTCTGAGAATGAATTCTATACCGTTTTTGCTCCTTCTGACGAGGCAATAGCCAATTTCGATTTTAGTAGTTATACAAATGAAGAATTGAAAAATTTACTTCTGATGCATTTTGTCCAGGGGGATATGATTTTTACAGATGGGAACAAATCAGCCGGGTATTACGAAACAACAAGGATTGATGAGAAATCAACACCTTTTTCCACCGTCTATTCAAAAATATATATCAATCCGGAAATTGATGAAATTGTAATTCCAAAAACAAACGGAGAAAACAGTCTTGTCATTCCGGAATCGGAAAATACAAATATTATCACAGGGCGCAGCATTTCAGAGGGCTCAAGCTTGTTTCCCAACATGGTATCCAATGCCGTCGTCCACGAGATAAATTCTATATTGTTGTTTGAAGAATTGGACACTAAATAATATCTTTTCAGTAATTTGATTAATAAACCTAAGGTTTTTGAACGAAATGAAAAACATCAAAAAAACCATCATACTTATACTGGCACTTTTCAGTTTCATACAGGCATTTCCGCAAGACAAAACAATTATCAGGGGGCGTGTGGTGGATAAGGCAGATAAGTCAGCAATAATCGGGGCCAATATTATTGAATACGATAGTGAAGAACGTGTCGTGAGCGGTACCGTCACCGATGTTAACGGCAACTTTGTCTATACCATGGTTAATCCTGAAAATATAGTAAAAGTCAGGGTCATAGGGTACAACGAGCAGACTATTGAAATTGACCCGGCTTCGGCCATTGTAATTGAACTGACTTCATCGGATGTTGAAATCGCCGAAGTAACCGTAACCGCAGAGGCCCAAACCGGAAACAGGTTGACAAATATTGACGAACGCGATAAAGCCTCTTCATCCGTAAAAATCGACCTGGTTGAAATGCACGATGCAGGTATTGTCTCGGCTGCCGATGCTTTGCAGGGAAGGGTTACCGGATTAGATATCATTAGTGCCTCCGGCGACCCCGGCTCAGGTTCGCAACTGGTTATCAGGGGGCTCAGCGGGATGGGAAACAGCCAGCCATTAATTGTAATCGATGGTATCCCGCAAATGAGGGTAAACCGGAATGAGTTGGATATAAGTTCCGCTAACATGGAAGATATCAGTGAATTAATCAATATAGCCTTGCAGGATATTAAATCGATTGAAGTTCTCAAGGATGCTGCTTCAACTGCTGTTTACGGGTCGCGCGGCGCCGATGGCGTCCTCCTTATCGAAACCCATAAGGGGAGGATGGGGAAAGTACAGTTCGATTATACGTATAAATACAGCCTGAACTACCAACCGCCACCTATCCCGTTGTTAACTGGCGATGAATACATCATGCTTCAGTTGGAAGAGTGGCACAACAGCCAGGGGGTTTTTGATGTGCCGTCCGAAATTGCCTATGACAGAGATTATGCAGATTTCTACAATTATTCGGCAAATACCGACTGGCTGGGCGCCCTTACCCAAAATGGCATGACACACGACCACTTTTTTAAAGTATCGGGAGGCGGTGATAAAACCAGGTACTATACTTCGTTCAGTTATGTCGACGAAGGGGGGACTACCCTTAATACCGGTGCCAATAGGTTTTCAACAAGGATAAACCTTGATTATCATTTGTCGAATAAACTTATGTTTTCGATTCAGTTCAACTATAACCGGAATAAAATACAACGCAATCCGGGCGTCTGGACAAGTTACGGGGCTGTATACCCCAGGCGTGCTGCCTTTACGAAAGCGCCAAATATGAGTATCTGGGAATATGACGAGAACGGAAACCCGACAGGTGAATATTTTACACCTATTAACAGCTATCAGGGGAGTGGGGCTACCTTTTTTAACCCGGTGGCTGTTGCAACGCTGGGAAAACACGACGAAGTCTATAACTCCTTACAGAATACTTTTATTTTAAGGTACCGGATTAACGACTGGCTGACTTTCAACGAAACCGTATCGTTGCAATACCAGGGGCAAAAATCAAAAGATTTCCTCCCATATAATGCGATGGGGACCGATTGGCTGGATTGGGTTGTTAATAAAGCCGAAGAAGTCAACGGTATCAATTATTCTATCAATACCGAAAGCCAGTTGTTATTCACAGTCCCTATCAGGAATGAGAGTCACTACCTTGCTGGTTCTGCCGCCTGGATAACAAGGCAGACTGCCTCTGAATCGATTAATATCCAGAGTAATAAAACACCGAGTGTTAATATTCAGGACCCGGCTATCGATGCCCAGGTGAACTATATCGGCTCATGGTCGGGTGAATCCCGCGATTTAGGTGGATTTGTAAGCTTTAACTATAAATTCAAGGACAGGTACCTCATCCAGGCAAGCGCCAGGGCCGATGCTAACTCATCGTTTGGTATAAATAACCGTTGGGGCCTTTTCCCCGGTGTTTCTATAGGATGGCGGTTTTCTGAAGAATCATGGCTCGATTCGTGGGACTTCCTTGGCGAAAGCAAAGCCACCTTCAGTTGGGGGATTGCAGGAAGGCAACCGGGAAGTTCGTATGCGCGATTTGCCACTTATGGCTCATCAGGGAATTATATTGAAGGTGCTGCGGTTACGCCATCGAGCATCCAGTTGAGCAACCTGAAATGGGAATCGGTGGTTTCCTATAACCTTGCACTGGAGTTAAATATGTTCAAAGACCGTTTTTACCTCAAAGCAGAGACGTATTTTAAGACAACTTACGACCTGTTATTCAACCGATACAGCATCCCTTCATCCTCGGGTTTTTCTTCGTTAGGATATTTTAACGGTGGGGAACTGGAAAACAAGGGTTGGGAACTGATGCTTGATTATCAACTTATTAAGAAGGATAATTTTTCATTATCGTTAAATTTTAATACTTCGCATAATGTGAATGCATTTAAAGACCTTCCCGATAATTTTGTTACCGAAAGGGATGTGTCGATCGGCAACGGGCAGTATCCTAAAAGGGTTGTAGAGGGTGAACCGATCGGTTCGTTCTTTGGATTTAAGTACCTTGGCGTATGGCCAAGTGACCAGGATGTCAAAGCAACCGATGCTGATGGCCACATCCTTGTCGATGGCGAAGGGAAACCGATCCCGTTTTCATACATGGGAGTTTACAACTTCAAAGGCGGCGACGCTATTTATGAAGATGTCAACCACGACGGGAAAATTGATTTGAACGATGTGGTATATATCGGAGACTCCAACCCTGATTTTATGGGAGGCTTTGGCGCAAACCTGCGGTATAAAAACTGGGATTTCTCCTGTGCTTTCTATTACAGGACAGGATTTGATATTGTAAACATGGTTGCCCTTGACACGGAGGGGATGGACAACAGGGATAACCAGAGTAAAGCAGTACTCAGCCGTTGGCGTGTTCAGGGGCAGGATGAACCGGGGATGTTGCCGAGGGCGTACATGAACCACCCATGTAACAACCTGGGGTCTGACAGGTACGTCGAAGCGGGCGATTATTTAAGGTTAAACAATGTGAAGCTTGGTTACCGCCTTAGCAGAACTCTTTGTAATAAACTTGGAATCAGGAATGCCGCTTTTGCTTTAAGTGCCCGGAAATTGTTGACTTTTACAAATTATTCAGGGCAGGACCCCGAGGTGGGGCAAAATGCTTCCGACCCATTTTGGATCGGCCAGGATAATGCTAATACGCCACCACCAAAAATTGTTACGTTTACGCTTTCTTTTGGTTTCTAAACTTAATTGAGTATGACTATGAAGTTAAAGGTAAAAATCATCATTATAACAGTATTGCTGTCGGTACAGTATTCCTGCAACGAATGGATGGAGCTTATCCCGCCCAGCGAACTGATTCGTGAAGAGTTCTGGAAAACCAAAGAGGATGTTAATGCGGTATTAATGGGGGCATACCAGTCGTTTGCCTCTTTGGATGGCTCTTTGTTCCGATATGGAGAAATACGTGCTGATATGATCACCTATGACAATAACCTTGGCAATGACGAACGCGATGTGATGGAAGGCAATATTTATGCTGATAATTACATGTGCAACTGGAGCAGCTTTTACAGGGTTATTAATTATGCAAACGAAATTATTAAAAATGCCCCTTTGGTTCAGGAGATTGACAATACGTATTCCGATTACGAGTTGCAAAGCGTTATGGCGGAGGCATATTTTATCAGGGGGTTAGCCTATTTTTATCTGGTGCGGATTTTCAAAGATGTGCCTTTTGCCCTGGAACCGGCAGAAAGCGATGACGCTGAATTTTATTTGCCAAAAACAGACGGCGATGAAATCCTTCAGTATATTATCGATGAACTGAAACAGAACAGGATTTATGCCACAACCGATGGTTATGCGACCCTGGAGGAAGTCAAAGGAAGGGCTACAAAAGCAGCTTACGATGCGTTAATAGCTGATATAGCTTTATGGTTATTCGATTATGAAACATGTATCGAATATGTGGAAAAAATACAGCAAAATCCGGAATATACGTTAATGCCAAGCACCAAGTGGTTCGAGATTTATTATCCGGGCAACTCGCTGGAAGGGATTTATGAGTTCCAGTTCGATGCTAATCTGAATCAATCGAACAGTCTGTACGGGATGACAAACCGTTACAGCTACAGTTACGACCCCAGTGCGAAAGCCCTTGAGAAATTTGCGTTCGATTATTCATCCAAGGAGTTATACCGTGGCGAAGATGCTTCCATCAAAAAATACGGCGAAGATGATTATATTATTTGGAAGTATGTTGGCAGGATCGCTGACGGAAATACAGTAAGGACCAGTTCTGAGACAGGAAGCTGTAACTGGATCGTTTACCGTTATGCCGATGTATTGCTTATGAAAGCAGAAGCATTATCGCAATTGGAAAGATACAACGAAGCCCGTCAAATACTTGATTTAATACGCGACAGGGCAGATGTCGGTTCATCGGAAATTGCAAATACAAAAAGGTCGTTTGAAGATGCTATATTGGAAGAAAGGTGCCTTGAATTTGCCTTTGAGGGTAAAAGGTGGTTCGACCTGTTAAGGATGGGGCGAAGGAATAACTATGAAAGGAAAGCCGACCTTATCGAAATTATTGTCGAAAAAGTGCCTTCTACCCAGAAACGGATTTTGGCATCAAAACTTACTAACCCGCTGGGGTGGTATATGCCAATTGCGGAAAATGAATTGGAAAGTAACAATGCCTTGGTGCAGAACCCATATTATAAATTTTAGAAGATGAAAAAGATCATTATCATATTGGTTTATATTGCAGGTGTCCTGCTCATTTCTTCATGTAATCCGAATGAACACCCTCTCCCAAAATTCGAAGATATGATCGGGTTTACTATTTATGACTATATTGTTGAACATGAGGAAGATTTTTCGAGCTTCCTGGCAATTCTCGAAAAAGGCGGGATCGATAAAACATTGAGCGCCTATAATCCTGAAGGGGACGATTACACTTTGTTTTTACCTGACAACAATGCTATAAACAGTTTTATCCAGAAAAACAGCCAATTCGGATCCTTAAATGATTTACTGAATAATCAGGAATATGTGAATGTATTTTCCAGGTACCATGTTATCAACGAAGCAATTATGAGCGATGATTTCCCGTTCGGGGCGTTTGAAGAACCTACCTTATCGGAAGATTATCTGACTGTGACATTTGTAATTGAACCCGATACAGCCTATTATAAAATAAATAACCAGGCGCCTGTGATATTTCGGGATATCGAAACTTCGAACGGATATATCCACTTAATCAGCGAGGCTTTAACACCGGTAACGTTTACAACTTACGGTTGGCTGGAATTACATTCCGAAGAATATTCTATTTTCAAGGAAGCAGTCGATAAAACCGGCTTCAATACCCTTCTCGATATAAACCTGAAGGAAGCTGAACTGGAAGTCCAGCCGACTACACTTCTGCTGGAGCATGATTCAGTATATCATAAACATAACATTCTTTCATTTTCAGACCTTGTAACTAAAGTCAGCCCAAACAGTAATGATTTTACAAACAACCTCAACCTCCTGTATAATTATGTTGGGTACCATATTTTAACAGGGAACTATTTCCTCGACGATTTTGTGGGGGAAGCCACTAATTACAGCAACAATTCCGATATTCCGGTTAATATTAATGGGACCGGCTTCGATATTGTCATTAATAAAGGGAAAGAAGTTTTCGATACCATCGTAAGTGCAGGAAATGATACCACATATATCGATTATATTGGATTCTATTACGATATATGCAATATTGTCACGCAAAGTGGTTCCATACATTTTATCAACCGTATGATGAAACAACAGCGGCCCTCAAGGGCCATTAAAACATATCAGTTTTTTGAAGAACCGTTGATTCTTGAAAAACGTGAAGAAGTGGGGAGTTATATCCTGGAAGATCCGGATGCGATGGAGAGGCTGGATTGGACTGGTGCCGATTTATTCTATGTTAAAATGGCAGATGAGACCGGGACAGCATGGAGTGATGATTACCTGCAGATTAATGGTGACTTTACAATTTCATATACCATACCTAAGATCGTGCAGGGGAAATACTCTGCTTTTATTGGAGCGGAGGCAATTACTGCTGATAATGCACTGATAGAAGTATTTATAGATGGGAAAAAGGTTGGAGGTTTAATCGACCTGTCCTATGGAGGTAGCAGTAACTACCCATTTCCGCAGATAGAATTGGGGACAGTCGATTTTCTAAAATATTCGGAACATACAATTGAGATTAAATCATTGATCCCCGGAAGGTTTTTATGGGATTATATAAGATTCGAACCCTATTAATTTATTGAAGGATGAGAACTAAAACTGGCATACTATTAACCCTGATGGTTTTAACCGTGTTTAGCTGTAAAGAGCCGTGGGATGATCATTACCTGAAGCAGCCTGAAACCGTAGACGAAAATGTTTGGGATGCAATACAAAGAGACCCGGAACTGTCGGTCTTTGTTGATTACATAAAAGAATTCAGTTATGATACGCTTTTTGAAGGGAACAGCACATTTACCATTTTTACACCTGATAATGATGCTATGAATTCATTCCTCGATACAGGTACAGTTACCAGGGCGGTCATCGATTATCATTTTGCAGAAATGCATATCCAACCAGGCATAGTATCCGGGAAGCGGAAAATTCAAACATTGGCCGAAAAATTTGCCCTCCTGGAGAAATATGGCTCCGTAGTGCTTTTAGATGGCTTGGAACTGGATTTCGAAAGCCCTTTATATAGGAATGGCAAGTATTTTAAGATGAGCCATGTTGCAATACCAAAACCAAACCTGTATGAGTTTTTTGCCCTGACTAATCCAATTCTCAAGAGGTTTATTGATGAACAGGATTCGATTATTCTTGACAGGGCAAAAAGCCGTCCTATAGGTTTCGATCAATATGGTAATACAGTTTACGATTCTGTAACCGACACTATAAACATATTCGAAGAAGAATATTTTCCGGTAAAGCATGAATTCAGGAATAAAACTGCCACAATCGCTTTCCCACAGGCAGAGGTTTATAATTCAGCCCTCGAATTAATGGCAATTACTTTAGGGGACGATGCGATAGAAGGGGGTGATGTGTTTGACGATTATAGCGATATCCCTTATGATTGGCAGGAAGAGGTATTAATTCCTCAACTTTTATACCAGGGAGTATTTGAAAACATGATCGAAGAAACTGAATTTTTCCCACGTTATGAGGAAGATTCTGTAAAGCTAAAAAATATTTTAGGCGATAGTGTTGTAATCAGGTACACGATCGGGGAAAAGTCGATTTGCAGCAACGGTTATGCTTATGATTATGTAGATTATACTGTGCCCGATACATTATATATGGAAGAAACGGTATTTGAAGCAGAATGGCTTTTAAGGGCTACAGGGATTGACAAGTATGCCTGGTTCGAAGAGGAGGCTACCGTCACAAGTGATATTTCAATTAAGCCATCAAAGAATTTTATTTTAACAGCATCGGCCGATTCGATCATTATGCTGAATTTCCCTTATAAATATTCAGGGGAATTTATTCTTGATTTTAAAGGGCCAAAACTTTTCCCGAGAAAATATCTGATGGTTGTGGGTACCCATATCGATATCGGCGGTATTTATGACATTTATGTAAACGATGAGTTGGTAAAACACATGGACTGGTACGATTACAGGAGAAGGAGGGGGATATATAGCAGTGTCACCGGAAAATTAATCCCACCTGAAGGCAGGTATAATATATTTGACTGTTGGGTAGAAAGTATCCTGGAATACGGGAAGGCAAGGGTCAGGTTTGAGTACACGGGGCCTGGCAGCGCTTCAAGCAACGGGTTGATTATTGATTATTTGGAATTTATACCTGCTTCAAGGGTGGACGAGTTATTTAAATATTAATTAATTACAGCGGATGAAAAAACCATTCAATATATTGATTCATATGGCCCATTTTACGGGAATTGCAAAACGGATTGTCAGGATGAATTATTCCCTGGATAAGATTCAGATCATAAGAAATCCGCAATGCCCTGAAAACTATCCCATATATAAGCAAACCAGTAAAACAATGGATAATTTACTAACCTTTTCTTCGGGAAAACGAGCAATTCTGTTTTTAATATTATTATTGCTGACTTTATTTACTGCCCGGGCTCAGGATTCTTTATCAGTTAAAGGAGTTGTTGTTTCCGGCACAAACGAACCTGTCTCAAATGTCGCTGTCAGTATTGAAGGATCTTTCGATCTTCCGATATTGACAAATAACAGAGGGGAGTTTGAAGTAATTTCGACATCTCCAAATGATTGGCTGATAATTGCACCGGCCGGCGGTTATAAAACGAAGCGGGTATTCCTTAATGGGCGCACTGAATTGAAAATATACCTGACCAGTGAAGATATTGTTTCCGGCGACGATGAATTTTCAATTCTGTCCCAACAGAAGTTAAAAAGAGATATTATTGCTTCTTTCAGTGATTTAGAATTAAACACCGTAATACATAATTCTGCTATTACCATCGATCAGCACATGCAGGGCCGTATACCGGGTTTATTGGCTATTAACCGGTCAGGAGACTCCGGCAGCGGCGCGGTAACATTAATAAGAGGAGTGAACTCAATCAATGCAAATAACCAGCCGCTTTATGTAATTGATGGGATACCTCTATCTTCACAAGCGTTATTCGGGTCTAACGTAGATGGGTATTTCTATAATCCTTTATTGGAAATTAACCCACTCGATATATCAAAAACAACCATAATAAAAGACCCTGTTATTACAGCAGCATATGGTTCAAAAGCCTCTAACGGAATAATACTTATCGAAACACTTGACCCCAGTGCTACCCAAACATCGATTGAAGTTAATTTAAGGAGTGGTTATTCGTTGGCTCCCTCAAGGTATATCCCGCAGTTAAATGCAACCCAGCACAAAACTTTGATAAATGAACTGCTTTTTACTTCCGGTGGATTCTTAGAAGATTTGAAAGAACTGTATCCCAACCTGTACCTGACACCTGAAGATGACCGCTTCATCGATTACCAGCATAACACGGACTGGCAGGATTTAATCTATAATAACTCATATTTTAATAGTTTTAATATTAAGGTAAAGGGAGGCGATGAAATAGCACGGTATGGGCTATCATTAGGATATACAAATAACAAAGGGATAGTCAAAACTACAGAATTCCAGCAATATAACTTAAGATTTGTAAGCTTGCTTAATATTTTTGCCTGGCTTAAAATGAATGCTTCTGTGGCATTGAATATCAATAATTCTGCGATAAAAGAGTCGGCAAAGGTTAAAGAAACAAGCCCGATACTTGCCAGCCTTGCAAAGTCTCCTATGCTGGGGCCTTACCAGTACGACCTGGAAGGTGAAATGGTAACAGCTTTATCCGAACCGGATGAACTTGGTTATAGCAATCCCCTTGCTACAGTCGATAACTACGAAGCTGGCGTTAATAATTATAATTTTACATCGAGTATAGGTTTTTCAGTAACCTTGAACGAGGATTTGTTCCTTAGTACTGATTTCGGATTGAACTATAATGTACAGAAAGAAAACCTCTTTATGCCA
>Ga0272442_10011100_pt1 | contig 11020 bp, 11 predicted proteins | sample SSMForm2O_FD_200262 | JGI IMG/M metagenome (GOLD analysis project Ga0272442, IMG submission 200262) | Marine sediment archaeal communities from Little Sippewissett salt marsh, Falmouth, MA, United States - SSM-Form-2O | ecosystem: Environmental > Aquatic > Marine > Wetlands > Sediment ... | reverse complement strand
TTTCGTATAGAAGCATTATACGCAATCTAAAGGGGCATTTCGAGCCTTTTTATAAATCTCAGCATCGTGTGTCACCAGAAATCACGCTTATGTACGGACTAGTGTGAGATCGCCCTTAATTTCCATTTCCATCTTCTCGGCCAATGCATACAACCTACCGATGGCCTCTCGATGTGTTTCGCGCCCACCACGGTGGATGGTATAGAGAACTACTTGTTCCCCAACTGTGATCCTCCTGAAGGGGTCGCGCTCAGCCGCAGCAGTCAAAATTGCCACACAAATACCAATAGCTACGATAAGTGCACACAGTAAGGATACTCTTATCCTACTCATCGCTTTCTCCTTTCAAGAATTCGGATCGCTCTCTACCTGCGCTTTGTCATGTACATTGCCGCGTCGAGGGTGCGCTCACAATATCAGCATATCTGAGTTGGAAATACAACTGTCGACAAAATGGGAACTCTTACCCGATTCATGCTGGTGTCGCGCCTCGTTTTTCTTGCAAAATGCAAATCTACACCATTCCCCCCGGTTCGTCAAGAGAAAGCTGAGAAAATTTTCGTGAATTGCAAGATATGCGGGTTAGGAAATAGGTGATCGGATCATCAGAGGATTGGGGATTGTCGCATTTTGCTCGCAATCGTGGATTCTTCGACAAACGCCTCGAAATCGCGTCCGACGGGCGCCTGCATGAGATAGACCATACCCGGCGGCAGAGATTCCGGCGACGTTGGATGGGCGCTGCAACCCGCCACCACGAGCATCACGACGATATATCCGAAATTCCGCAAGGTGAATCCGTTCGTCCGCCGCATTGAATTATTCTCCCTTCTTTTTTTCTAAATAAACCGTCGTGCCTTCAATTTGATAGTCCATCGTATCAGGAATGAACACATAATAGGGAAAGTTGAATCCTTTGCTCGAATTGGATTCCACTTCGATGACGTCGTTGCCGGCAAGCTTGAGTTTCTGGATTTTCGCGATGGTCATATTCCGGGCCGTTGCCGCGAACAAGAAAAGCAACGTCATCAAAAACATCCGGAATTGTAAGCGTTTAGTCATCATCTCACCTCACCACGAGATAACCTCCCATTCGATCGGCGCGATCGGTGCTGCCGAGCTTCTTGACACTGAGCGGAATCATCACCATATTATCTCTGAGATGGACGCAATCGAAAGAACTACTCTCGACGGCATACCCGTCATAAAACGAAACCGGACCTTTAATCACCTTGCCGTTCGTATCCACAATGGCGCATCGGCCCCGGTTATTCTCCGTAGTAAAAACGACACAGACATTGCCGTCTTTCCGTTTCGCTAATCTGATTTTCCTTATCTTTTCGTCATACAACGGGTGCGGCCCGGACACTTTCAAGCCGCTGGGCTGGATCACCGTGCACTGGCCCTTGAGATCCTGGTCGATATAGGCCAGCAGGATATCGTCGTTATCCAGAACGACGGATTCGATGCCGTTGATCAGTTTGAAGTGAAACGTGTGCTCGCCGACAATGGTGTTGTTAAAAACGTCAATCACCTTGGTCTTCGATCCGCTGCAGTTATAAGCCAGGTTAATCAAACCATTGGACAGAGTGGCCGCACTGATAAAATTCGTCTTGCCCTTGTTGCTGAATATTTTCGGTCCGTGGATAATATTGCCCGACCGGTTGACAATGACGTATCGCCCATCCCCCCTCGGCTCGACGAGGCGTTGATACGCAATCAGCATCGTCTTGCCCCCCGAAAGGGGAGTGACGGAAACGTCCGTGATCTGCTCGTCATCGAACCGGGTCTGCCCTTTGATAATCTTTCTTTGATCATCGACAACCACAAATCCACCGTCGGAGGCAATAAGAACCCTCCCATCGGAGAAGGCCTTGGCTTTCTGCTGGTTAGTACTGCCCTGCGTGTAATAAACCGTCGGGGACTTCTGCAAACTGGTCGTAAAGAACGTCCCTTCCCCGACGAGCTGTTCCGCCGGGTTGCGAATCCTCCAGCCGACAAAGACCTTCCCATTATCAAGCTTCGTCGCGACAATATGGCCCGGACACCACTCCCGGACCAGAACCACATTTTTAATGACGGCAATCTCCGGCGGCGTCACCACTTTGGCTATTTTCCGGTCCCGGCCGATTTTGGGAATCGCCCTCTGCCCAACGGACCGAGAGGCCGGCTGGGAATAACTTAAAGGGTTGACACCAACGACGATCAGCAACGCTGATGTGAAGAGTAAGGTTGTCTTTTTCATTTTCTTCTCCTTAGGGAAAAATCCATTGAATATCTCCATTTCATTTGACGTGTGATCGCTTACGCCTTTCACTCACGATCAATCTTTAGCGCCTGACTTTTCCGGCAGTAATTCCAGCACCGCATAGACCGGACAGTGATCGGAGGTGACTTTATCCTCGATCACCCGTGTCGTCAACACCTTCCAGCGACGGCCCGGCTTGAATAGTATATAGTCGATTTTTCGTCGCGGCCCGGCCGAAGGAAACGTGGGTTGAGGATCGTTCGGATCGGCACACGTCCATTGACGACGCAGAAGATTAATCGGATCGCTGCCCGGAACCGCGTTCAGGTCGCCCGCCAAGATGATTGGTAGATCGACGTCCGCATAAAGTTCATTAATCCGCTCAGCCTGCCTCATCCGGTCGGTTTGGTCCCGCACGTGGTCCAGGTGCGTGCCGACAAAAACGACCCTCTCTCCGCCCGGTAATTCAACGTGGACTTCCAGCGCCGCCCGCGGTTCCGCCTTCGGCGAGTGCGGCAACGGATTGTTCTTGATCCCGACAACGGGATAACGGCACAGCACGGCTTCCCCGTATTCGCCGCCGGCATAGTCCATCGCCTTGCCGAAAATCCCCCGCATTCCCGTCCGTTGGCTCAGCTCAGCCGTCAGATCCAGCCCCTGGACCCGTGTGGTCTTGTTATCCACTTCCTGAAGGGCAACTAGGTCGGGTTCCAGCGAATTAATAATCCCGGCCACGGCGTCCAGATTCGATCCGCCGTTGGCGTCCTCCCCGTGATAGATGTTATACGTCAGAACAGCCACTCTCGTCGCCGGCTTTGCGCCCGTCTGGGCACAGCCTCCGACACACACGCCAATGATCCATACAACAAGCACAAATCTTAAAATAACGGATGACGTTTTCATTTTTCGATATCTCCTATAGAAGATTGGTGCGATTCATCGCACCCTACCCGCTGGTCAAAATAGTATCAGTCGCGTCTCCACGCCGTTCTGTATTTCCACACTTATCATAACGGATCTTCCACCCATAAAACAGTCTCAAATAGTCTCCGGTTTCTACATTGACGGATCGCGATGGTGAGCATAGAATAATCGTGGCGAGGGCATCCCGCCCTTGGATTTCGTAGCGAGGGCGTCTCGCCCTCGAATCGTGGGCAGGATGCTCGCGACACAGTGACGCACATATATTGCCAGGAGGTGCAGTATGACATCGCAACAAAGGCTTATCTCAACCGGATTATTCTGTACAGTATCGCTCGTGATGGCAGTGACGGTGAGCGCACGCGGGGCGAGTGTCGAGGTTCCCGATCCGAGCATCATGCTCCCGCTGGTCCCCGCCGCCAGGCAGGCCGCCGCCCCGCCCGTGATCAAGCCGGGCACGCGCCTGACTTACTTCGGGATGACCGCCAGCATTCCGGGATCGTACAAGCAGTTAGTGCAGGACGACAACGGCAAGTGGGTGGACAAAACCACGGGACAGCGCTACGGCGAGCAGGACATCCCCTCCGCCAGCGGCGCGGGATACAACGTCATACAGATCGGCTGCGTCGCAGACGGGATCGCACAGCTCTCCACCAAGCTCTATACGCTCGACACCAGCTCCAACCGATATTTCTTTTCGGTTAGTGGCGGCCTGGTCGGCCACGCCGGCTGCACCGCCGACTACTGGATCCATCCCGACGTGCTCAAGCAAGTGCAGCAGATGAACACGCCGGACGTCAAAATCCTGCGCATGCCCTACACGGTATCCGGCAAGACGTACAACGCGATCCGTTTTCAGACCGAAAACAGCTCCGGCTACAACGCGCGCGTCTATGACCTCGAAACCGGCCTGTTGATCTACTACGGCTCGCGAACCCAGGGCGCGCCGGTTTACACCCCGCCGATCGGCAATTCCGGCATGGCGGGCGTCGGACAGGGCAGCACGCAATTGGTCTCCGGATGGATCGCGGAGATCAAGCAGATCGATATCCCCTGGAAGGATGCGGAACCGCCTCAGTGGGTCGGCCGGATCAATCAATTGTCGTATTCGGGAATGCAAACGTCGGTCGTCCCGGCGGCGGGGTCGCGGCTGGACCGGCCGATGTCGGCGACGCTCACGCCGAAGGCCCGCGGCCGGGATTGGATGCGCTTCACCAACCACGCCGTCATCCAGTCGATTCAGGGCATGCCCCCCGAACAGGCCCAATCGGAAGGCGCCTCCGGCAGCGCCTCCATCGGAGGCATCTGGATACCCCCCCAGGCCCTGAGAAACCTGCGCACCCAGCAAATTATCGAGCGTCACGATCTGGTGGGAACAACGACCCTCGTCAGCAGCGCCGGCGGTGGCTATGTCACGCTCACCGAAACCGGCCCCTTGCACCGATTGGACTGGACCTACGAAACAACCACCGGCATGTTGTCGGGCCTAATCCTCACCCAGCAGATCGGCCTGGCCCAAATCACCCACACCCTCCGCCTCTCCGGCCAGCAGTAAAAACCGTCGATAGTCATTAGTCATTGGAAATTCGATATTCGGTGTTCGATATTCATTTTCTGGATGCATGGATGTAGGATGGCGCAGCTCCGTTGCCCATGTGGTGCCCTTTAATTCTCCTTAGAGAATCCACAGATTTTCTAAAGAAATGCAGCAAGTAGGCCGATAATATCAATCGTATGAATCCATCATGATGAGATAAACACAAATGGACAGACCAATTGATTCACATCAATGGGCCAACAAAATAGAAGCACGGCGTCTCCTTTCCGGAAAACCAGACCTTAAAATAAAAAACGACGCCCAAACAGCCAAAGAAGAACCTGCCCTGCGAATCATAACACTGCCCCACAAGGTCAGTGCATTCCTGCGGTGGATTGCCAGATAGAACAACGAATACCTGTGGCACAAGTAAACACGAACGAACGCGATGCTGGATGCTGGATGCTCGATCCTGGTTTCCTGAGAACCGGATGTTCACTTCCTGATCACTCCATAAGACACCTTACGGCGCTCATAGTCTGATTCCCCAAATTCAGAATTCTGTGTGCCGTTTTTTACTTTTTTGGAAGGGTTGTTATTTGATGACGGATGAGTTTAGAGGTACGATAGGGGAAACCTTGAATTGCCGTCGTGCCAAAGGTTGCAAATAGATGGGTTGTCACTTCTGATGAAAAAGGAAGGAAGGTAAATTATGAAAGGTATGTTTGACCTCAGAAGCCTCTTAATGGGTGCAATCCTGGCGATGTTTATTCTCCTTGCCCTCGGCGCCTCGCTGAACCGCTCGCCCCAGGTCGATCGTTTCCGGTTCGGAGCGAGTGCCAACCATGTGTTTGTGATTGACACGGCCACAGGTCAGGTCTGGGGTAAATATATCACCCCGCGTCGAGATATGACGAGCCAGGAGCTCATGAGTCCCAAGCTGTCGTTAGAGAAAGAATAAACACCCACGCCACGAGTCAGTGGATTGCTTTAAATCGCGATGTGGAACACGGCACGCTTTCCGTCAAGCGGGTGCTTCAACACTTTCATAGGAACCGGCCCAAATCCCCCACACCCTCCGCCTCTCCGGCCGGCAATAAAAAATTTCTCGTGGGATCGCTACTCCCCGGTACATGTGATTCCCGGCAATTAAGTATATTCTCGAACTCTCTCTATGAACCAACCAATGGCGCCGGCAAGTCCTTTGAAGGGTTTCCTGAACACATATTCGACGACAAATCCGAGCCCTTTCTTCAATAGCGTGTATTTCTTGATATCCAGGGGCAATAACCGGTTTTCTGCTTCTGTCTCTGTCTTGCGATGGTATCGATTCGCCCGGGCAAAGAACCACCACTGGTCGAAGGCCTTCCCGACGGGGCCGTCGATAATCACTTCCTGGCCGTACTGTTTTTTATGCGTATCCGAATATTCAAGATGCTCTTTCCACAATTCCTGTCTCAACTTCTTCGCCCCCGCGCGATCCCAGACGGCCACGTTCATCTCCGAATCCGTCCTCAGGCTCTGGTAGCTAATATTCGCCGAGCCGATGGAATACCATTCATCATCGACGATGAACATTTTGGCGTGCACGTAGATATCATTGTATCGATATTTATCCTTGCCTTTTGATTCCTCGTAGGATGTCGCAAGGGTGTACACATAAATATTGGGATGATTTTTTACTTCTCTCAAGAATTCTTTGGATAGCAATTTTGTAAAGTCCGGATTGCCCGGAAGAACGATAAAAATCCTCACGCCTCTGTAGGCCGCTCTAATCAACTCCCTGATCACTGAATAATGGGAAACTTTATCAAAAAAGTATTGATTCTCAAGATAAATATACCTTTTTGCCCCCCTGATGGCGTTCAAGTAACTCTCCCTGATGCTGAATTCACCTTTCTCTATATCATCGGCCTTATATGCACCCTTCGGAATGGTTCGCGTCACCTGAACCTTGATATTACTTCCTGCTATCGGGGGCAGTTGCTCCGGCGGTTCCATAATATCTCCAGGCCGCTTATCCCGCGGGAAGGAGCCGCGTCGTTTCTCTTTTTCACTCGCCCCGTTCCATCGTTGCGCAAAATTTTTAATCACATCCGATACCGCAGGCCCCCGGATCTCGCAAAAAAGGTCATGCGTCGGATGGGGATGCTTTCTGTCGTGAGCGCACGAATCAATGAAGTCTTCGGACATATTGATGCCGCCCACAAAGGCCGTTTGACCGTCGATGATGAAGATTTTTTGATGATGGCAACCCAGCTTATTGCAATCCCATCGAATCTTGGCCTTGCAATGGAGATCGGTTAATGTCTTGAATTCTTTTCTTGTTCCTTCGAAATCGCCGCGGATGGCTTTAGAGCGCCAGGCCAGGATTTTCACATCCATATTTTCCTTTTGGCTGACGTCTGAGAGGATCTCGATGATGCTTTTGTTTAAGGAGGGAAGCTTATAATGAATCGTGGCGTAACACATCGTCAGCCACACGCTGGATTTCGCATCGCGAATCGCCTCAAAAATGCGAGCCATCGCCTTTTCGCCATCAATATACGGGATAGCGATATTGCCCTTTCTTTGAGGATAACACGGCGATTCTTTGACGGGTAATATAGACATTTTGTTTCCCTCCCTATGTAAAGAAAGAATCGTACACAACTTCGTTTTACCCGGGACGAATAATCATGGGTCATGGGTCTTGGGTCCATAATCTCAAAAAAGGACCGGATACCTCCGATTTCCGGCCAGCAATAGAAAATTCCTTGGGGCATCGCTACCAACACAAATCCCCGGATACCTTTAATTCCCCGGAGTCTCCATTGGAACTGGTGGGATCACATCAAGAATCTTCATCCTCCCCCTGCCGATCTCGTAAATGCTCAAGGACTCTGTCACAAAGCTCTCGGATATCTTCATCTTCTGCCCACTTCTCTCTTACCGCACTCACTATGGGAATTTCTGATTCCTCACCTGTTTTGTAAAGCATCTTAAGTTGTGTCAACACCTCTTCGGTGATGTCACTAATTCCAAGAATGACCTTCGCACGGGAACGATCAAGCTCGATTTGGATTCTCTCCAATTTATCCAGTAGTTCGTCTTTGCGCTTCTCAGGAAATGCTTTGCTTGTTGGAGATTCCACCACCATTTCAATTACCACGTAAATGATCTGCTGCATACCCAAGGTCCAGAACGATACTGTTTCGACTGCGTACTCAGTAACTTTCTCCATGACATCGTGTGAAGCAGTTTCACAACGCTTGACCTCCTCCAGATTTTCTTTCGCCTCTTCAGCGAGCCTATCCGTTTTTTCAGATGTTTCTCTAATGTGGGCTGTGTGTCCGTATGCCGACACAGCGAGCACAATAAAGTAGCCTGTGAGGATGAGTGCTATGGAAGTCGCAAGAACACCCAAGACACTCAATAATCTCTGGACCATCTCCGCACTTGGCAGTCCCACAGCAAGTACAGCCGCACATATTAGACAGGAGCAGAGAAAGCATATCCCGAAACAAATCGTAACCGTCCAGCTAGTCCCTTTCATGAGAGCGCTCCCGGCCTAAGTCCGGCTCTATTCCCCATCCATCCAGAACTTCCAACAACCTCTTCGGAGATTGCCGCCGTTTGAAGATCATCTTCACACCCATTTTCTCAAGCTCATCCCCATATGTGCTGCGTATAGTTATGGCTCCTATAGGGACACATGGGAGGTTGTGATCTTTGTATATCCGGCGAATCTTCTCTATCAGCACAAATCCTGTTCGCAGGCCTGAGTCACTTTCGACTCTACCGATCGACTCACCGAGAGGAAGCATGACATCAATGAATATGGCCTGTAACTCTGAAGGCAATCTTCCAACAATCTCTAGCGCCTCATCTGGTGTTGTCACGACTTTGATATTGAAACCAGCTTTCTTCATCACAGCACTCCAGAGTTGGGAGACTATCAGGTCATCTTCTACGTAAAGGATCATCTTGAACGCCCTTTCTGTGGTATTATTACTGTGAATACTGTGGGATTGGCATTACTTTCCATATACACTTCACCACCCTGATCTTCGACTATCATCTTAATAAGTGACAATCCGAGACCTTGACCAGTATCATCAACTGCCAAAGCATTTGAGGCCCGAAAGCCAGGATCGAAAATCCGAGCTGCGTCCAGCGAGGACACTCCGATTCCCCAGTCTGAAACCTTGATTATCAGCGCTTGAGGGTAGACCTTACCACTCGCGTCAGACTCAAAATCATCCCAAATTCTTGCATCGGCAATCACCTCGAACTTCTCACATTTTCTAGGGTCGAAGTATTTGATGGCATTCCCGACAAGGTTGACCAGAATAATGATTAGGCATTCTCTGTCGAACTTCACTTTGCTGTCGTCAAAGCCAAACTTGAGACTATGAAATCTTCGGCCTCGACTTTTGGCTATGGGTCTCGCCAAAGCTTGGACCTCTTTGAGTAAACTACCCAGATAGAAAGAGACTTTATTGTACTTCTTCAGTCTCTGTGGTTTGGAGAGCGTGAAATACGTCACGCTTTCGGCCAACCAGTCCAATAGTTTGGCGTACTCCTCAACGTTCTCAAGCATGGAATCTATTTGCGCAGTAGGCATATCAAAGATATCCGAACGTATGGTCTCCGCCGTAATCCGTATAGCTGAAGCTGGGCTGTACACTTCATGCATCGTTCGGTCCAGAACCTCCTTGAGTTGTCTATCCTGCACCCTCAGTTCCAAGTGATAACCTACAAGGCGACCGATGAAGTCAATCAATTCTACGTCTACAGTGTGAAAATAGTCAACTTTCTTTGATCGCGGAACCAATTTGTTGATACATCTGATCACACCGGTGATAGTGCCGCTTGGTTTCCTGATTGGGACAGCAGCAAAGGTCTGCGCTTTGGTGGTGGATTTTTCAACGTATTTGGATTTGAATTTATGTTTGTCTCTTCCTTGTATGTCATCATAGACAATGTTGCGATCTTCAGTGAAGCACCTGACGGTGGCAGAGTTCTCGCAAAGGTCGTACATTACAGTCATCGGATTGGGATCACGAACCAAACCAGATGTTGCTCCTAATAGCAGTTTCTCCCATACCTCACTGTAGTAGAAGATTGAACAACCCTGAACATTCACTATGTCACAAATCACACTCACCACTTGACCCAGGTAATCCTGTAGATCAGTCGCTTTGGCACTGCACTGCAGGAGAAGCTGCACGATTCTTTGTTGCTCAGCTACAACCGCGTTGGTTAAATAGACAGATATCCGTTCAGATGCCGCACGGAAAAGCTCTTTTTCGAATTCGTAATCTGGATCGGATGCATACATGACTAAGACGTGAGTGACGCTTCCGTTTCCGAGGGATTCAGCAGATCCCAGCACAGGCACAATAACCTTTGCACGTAGTTCTTGACTGGGCATCTTCTTAAGATCTTTATACTCACTAGAAAACACATCCGAGATTAGAAATGGCACTTTTCTTTCAACCCCTAGGCCCACAAAAGCCTCCTGCAACTGAAGAATTCGCGGGAATTCAGGCGATGTGAACCCCTTTTCACCCAACATGGAGCAAGATTTGGTCCGATGATTGACCGCCCAAAGAGCATAGCGCTTACATTTCAAAAGATCAGTGGCCGCTTCAAGCACTCGTTTGTGCGCGCTTTCCAAGCCTGGTATTGCCCCTTCATAAAGATGCATGAGAAACTCTCGCTGTTTCCTCTCAAGGTCAGTCCTGTGCAACTCTGTCAGGCAAGAGAAGCAAGTAACTGGAACAGACATAGTCTCCAGTGCATTCTTATCTGGTCCTGGGCTCTCCGTGAACACTAGGCAAAGAAAATCCTTCTTGTCGGTCGAGTAAGGCAATCTGAAGAAGACTCTCTTGACAGGCTTGTAGATATAGTATTGTCTTTTGATAGTTGGTGACAGATCTACCGGTTTCGGGTCAATGAATATGTGGTCGAAATCACTGTAACCCTCGGAAGGTGTGAAGACACCCAAATCAGGAAGGAGCCTGCCTCCCAATCTCTTGCCGGAGCTGTCCACCCACAGGATTTTCCCAACTCCTTCCTCGCTGTATCTTGCATAACCAGCAAGTACACAACCGCATTCAGAACAAAACCATTTGAGGGCGTTCAAGAGTCTATTGACCCCGAAATCCTTGAGGAGCATGCAGCGAAGCTTCTCAACTCCCTCCAATATATTGCGCGTCCTAGAGTGCAGGTCCATCGCCAAATCTCCAATGTCCAGTCTGGCCCATTTGGGGTCCGCCCATTTGGTGCCCATTTGGGGTCAGCACTTTTGAAATATGTTTGTGTTTCCT
>Ga0272442_10011099_pt1 | contig 11020 bp, 10 predicted proteins | sample SSMForm2O_FD_200262 | JGI IMG/M metagenome (GOLD analysis project Ga0272442, IMG submission 200262) | Marine sediment archaeal communities from Little Sippewissett salt marsh, Falmouth, MA, United States - SSM-Form-2O | ecosystem: Environmental > Aquatic > Marine > Wetlands > Sediment ... | reverse complement strand
TTCAGCACATGCATATGTAGCACTTAGCGCAGTGGCAGCACTCATGCCAAAACCCTGGCCAAAGGGAAGATCATTCTTTGTCTTAATGTTTATTTTATATGGATTGTCACCTATCAACAATTTCAAGGCAAGTTTTGTCACCTGAACATTTGATTTTCTATTATTGATAAATGTAAAAATTTGTTGGCTTGTGGAATTCTCAAGGGTGACCTCAGATAAGGAACCAAGAGTCAAGTTTATACCTGCCCCACGAGAACCTGACCTGGAAAGGTCCTTATCATAGATAGGTTCAAAAAAACCTGATATATGACCTGGTGCAAATGCAATGGCTTTAAACATGTTCCCACTCATTATTTGATAACATCAAAAATGAAATCTGATATTTCAGGTTTACTGCCCTTTTTATGAAAAATCCGATTATTCTTATCAACTATCCATATCTCATTTTTATCATTTTCAATTGCCTTAACAGTGTTACCTACAACAAAATCCAGATTATTTTTCTTTAAAAGTTCGACAGAGCTTTTTTTAATTTTTTCTCTTTCAGATTCAAGCTTGAAACCAACTATCTTTGATTTCGGTGCAAGACTTCTAAGCCTTGAGATTATCTTTGGTGCCTGAGATAAATGGATTTTAATTTTTTCTTTCTCTGATGAAATCTTTCCCTTGACTTTCTCTGGAAAATAATCAGAAAGTGCAGCGCATAAGATTATAATGTCAAATGTTTTTATATCACTATTATCCAACAATGAAATAATATCAGCAATAGAGCTAAAATGTAATGTTTTAATATAAATTGGTGAAGGTTCTTTTGCTGTACCATACCATAATTCAACATCTGCACCTCTGAAAAATCCATTTTTTGCAAGTTCAACAGCGGTTCTTCCTGAACTCCGATTTGTTATAACTCTAACATCATCTAATGGTTCTGTCGATGCCCCCCCAATGATTAAGACCCTCCTTTCCTCGAAATCTCTTTCACCGATAACTTTGATTACATTTGCCACAATCTCATCGATTTCAGCTATTTTTGCCTTGTTTTTATCAATTATTGGTCCAATAAAATTGATTTTTAATTTTTTACATTTCTCAACATTATCTTGTAAAATTTTATGATTATACATAGAAAGATGCATTGCAGGCACTATGATTATTGGAACGCCCGAGCCAATGGCCGTAGTTGCAAAGGTGGTAACAGCGGTATCATCTATACCATGAGCTATCTTGGATATGGTATTTGCAGTACTTGGAGATATCAATAGTAGATCCACAGGGTCATTGATATCTCCGCAAAATGACACATGTTCGGTTTCACCAGTCAATTCTGTAATTGGAACATTTCCGGTTGCAAACCATAAAGCATCAGGATGAATTATCCTTGTGGAAGATGGCGTCATCACCGGAAAGACCTCAGCTCCATGTCGTATAAGTTCACGAGCAAGTTTCACTGTTTCAACAGCGGCAATACTACCAGTAACACAAAGCACTATCCTCTTATTATAAAGCATATTACTTTTAATCCCACGAATCTCAGCAGCAGGATGCATTTTTATCACAAAAATTGGATTATCTTACAACTAGAACCGATACACTTGCATGTCTTACAACTTTATCGGTCACACTACCCAATAAGAACCTCCCCTCTTTACCATAACCCTTGTATCCTACAACAATCACCTCTGCCTCTGTCTTTTTGGCCGTAATCAGTATCTCATCAGCTGGATCTCCGGATTCAACGGCAATATTTACCTTATCAACAGAGTTATTGATTTGCTTTACTATCCTATTTAGGGATTCCATTGCCTTATCCTTAAAACTACCTGATTTTACATAATTGCTCAAATCAATTGTTGGTAGCAACATCTTTGTAAAAGAGGATTCTGCAAGCTCAGCAGGGATAACCGTCAACAAAGTGATCTCGTCTTCCTTGTTTGCACATTTCAAAACCATGTCAATTGCCTTTTTAGATGCATCTGATCCATCATAGGCTACAAGCATTTTTTTCATTTTAATCAGCATGGCCTAAATAGGCATATGTTCTAAAAACATTTCGAATTAAATTTTTTTATATGAAAAATGTTTATTTACATAGATAAGAAATAAAATCAGACAAGGCCAAGCCCTTTTCCCATCTCATAATATAATTTCCACTACTACTCTTTTCGATTTTTGGAATTCTTTTATGTAAAATACTTAATTGACCTTGCAGTCCATCAACATCCAGGGTAAAAATTTTCCAATTCTCACCATGTTTGTTCTTTGTCCTGAATGCATAAATTGGAAGGTTTTTGGTTTTTTCACATAAGTGTATCATTGTCTCTGCCTGTTCCTGCAATTTTCCACTCATACTACTGAAGTGAAGAGTATTGTTGTTGCTAGTTTTAACCTCGGTTAAAAAGGAGATATTTCCCCTCGCAGCTATTAAATCACATCCGAAAGAGCCAGCTGCTCTAATAACAGCAAAAGGCTTTTCTGCAATCTTGAAATAATTAATTTTTTCTAGTACCGAGCAGGTCTTTGTTATTTTTTCAAGCGTTTTAATTTTACCTTCTAGTATACTCCTTAATTCCCGCTCATATTGACTTGATGTCATATAAAAAAAGTAAAATATAGCGAAAGGTTTTAATGTTTGGGTTCGGTTGATTATTTTATTCAGCCCATCTAGGATGTAGTTGTATGGCTAAAGAAACCATAGTCAAAGAAGCTATGAAAACCAATCTTGTTTTGATTAAGGCAGCAGCCAATGTGTTAGAGGCTGCGAAATTAATGAAAAAAAGAAAAATTGGTAATGTGATTGTTGTTGAAAATAATCAACCAATAGGAATTCTTACAGAGAGCGATATACTAAAAAAAGTGGTTGCAGAGGGAAAAAACGTCAAAGATGTAATAATAAAAGACATTATGAGCACTCCTGTCATTGTTATAGATCCCTATGTGACATTAGACAAGGCTATGAAAACTATGACAAAATGCAATATAAGACGGTTACCTGTTGTAGAAAATGACGAGCTAATTGGTGTTATCACAGAAAAAGATATATTCAGGTTATCCCCGATATTACATGAAATATCACGTGAATGGTACGATATAACCGTCAGAGATGAATCATTCTTTAAAAAGCAGGTTTTTTCAGGAAAGTGTGAGGATTGCGGGATTTTATCTGCAAATCTTAAAAATATTGATGGACGCTTGCTTTGTGAGGATTGTATTGATGCCTTGAAATATGAGTCTTAATGATTTTTCACTTATATAGAGGTCTAAAAAATGAAAGTAAAAGAAGTTATGACGACAGATATTATTTGTGTTGATAAGGATATTGACCTAAAACATGTTCTAGACCTTATGAAGAAACACAGCATAACCAAGATACCTGTTGTTGAAAATAAAAAATTAGTAGGAATTGTAACTGATAATATAATTGCATATAAGCTTGGTTCAATAAGAAAAAAAGGCGTTCCTGCATCCAGACTTCATGCTTCCTCAGTAACTGAGAAGAATATTGAAAGGCTTTCTCCTGATACTGAATTAAAAACCATTTTAAAAAAGGTGGGGGAACCTGGGCCCACAATGCTTTGTGTAGAGGAAAACGACAAGCTTGTTGGAGTGATCACAAAGGCAGATCTGCTGCATTTGGTTGATAGTAAAAAACCGATTAAGGACATCATGAAAAAGAAAATACTCACTGTTTCTCCAGAAGATAGGGTCATTCATGCAAGACGAATAATGATCGATGAAAATATTGCACGTTTACCAGTTATATATAATGGAAAACTTGTAGGAATTATTTCTGATAATGAAATCGTATTTGCCCTTGCAGGAATTAAAAGATCTATTCCATTAGGCAGACAAAAACACAGGCTGGATGAACTTTTAGTTGCAGATGTTATGAAAACCCCTGCGATTTGGTCTCAATCAAGTTTAACTGCTGCTGAAGCTGCTAGTATTATGTTAAAGAACAATATTGGTGCAATACCACTTATTGAAAAAGGAAAGCTTATTGGTATAATAAGCAGAACTGATCTATTAAATACCATTCCACGCTGAAAGAATTTAAGTAATTTATTACATATCTGTTGGTGTTATGAAATATCATATAGCCTCTGGTGAACAGATTCAGAAATCACTTGAAAATGTTTTAAAAAAATATAGAACAGTTAATTCTCAATCTAAGTTAAAAGAACTTATTGCAAAAGACCTAAAGACAAAGAAGATTAAGTATGGTGTTTCTGCTCAAAGGATAAGAAATATTGCTGTTAAATCTAATTTTGTTAAACTTGAGATTCACACAAGAGAGGGTGATCCAAAAAAACTCATGACTAAATGTCCTGTTTGTGGACATACCTTAAAACGTGTTAAAAATTTGACAATTTGGGGTGGGGAGGTCACTATAGAGTTTAACTGTAAAAGATGCGGATATTGGACTGGCAAGAAGAAGAGGATCCCCATCAGATATGTCTTCCATAAAAGATAAATAACTATTCAATAATTTTAATATAATTATATTAATATTTAAAAAGAAAAATTTATATAATCTATTATCATATTCAATCATATGTGGAGGATTAATAAGTTATTCTCTATTTTTACCATATCTATTGTAATTTCAACATGTTTTTTTCAAAGCACTATAGCTAACGAAAATCAAACAATAAATGATTCGGCAGAACAATATGAAAAAGGCTATCGCTACAATGTACAGGGTTGGATATACCTTCATATAGAAGGAGATGCTTATGAAAGAGGCTTCCAACATGGATATTTACTATCTGACGAAATTATTGACATGTTGAGCCGGTGGAGCAATAACATACACAACCATAAAACAATCAAAAAAATAAGCTCCAGAGCATCTGAGAAAAGATACAATGACATATCAGAAACATGGTGGAATTTTTGCAGAAGGCAATGTGATAGGCTCTATTTTGATAAATTCCCAAAAGAATACAAAGAGGAAATCAAAGGGATCGCAGATGGTGTGAACTCCAAAGGGGGGACATTGCATGGAAGGGCAATAGATACTCTGGACATAGTGACATTAAACCAGATGTACGAATATTTATCTAAATTGACGAACAGGGGTAAAAGGATACATCCAATAAGAACCCTTTTTCATAATCTAAGACGAGTCACACCAATGAAAACGACATCAGTTTTTTTTGAATTCCTAAATAATTTTTACTCTGTTGAACCTGCACATCACTGCAACGGTTTCGCAGCAACGGGAGATGCAACAACAGAGGGGCAAATTGTCTTTTCTCATTCTACAATATGTGGTGGTGGATCATGGTGGTGGAATTACTATATCTCTTTAAGATGGAACATAATCCTTGATGTTAAGCCAACCAATGGGAACAGAATTATAATGTCATCATCTCCAGGGCTAATTTGGAGTGACGAGGATTATTATCAGAACGATAATGGAATAATGCTACTAGAGACTACAAATCCTCAAGGGCTTTATGACAACATTGGCTTGCCTCTATCTGTAAGGGCAAGAAATGCAATGCAATATGGAAATAGCATCGATGATGTCATTTACCATTTAAGATACAAAAATGATGGGAGCATGAATGCTGTATGGCTTATAGGTGATACAAAGACTGGTGAAATTGCAAGAATGGATCTAGGATATAATGCATATAAGGTTTACAGAACAAAAAATGGATTTTATTGGAGTGCTAACAATCCATTTGATATAAAACTTAGGCTTGAAAAATTCACATTCAACAAAAATTATATATTTGGTTTAATCAGCTGGGTTATCGAAAAAAATAAGATATTTGCATATTATTCTATTAGATATATTGCTGGAAACAGGGATGTAAATTACGAGAGACTGGGTAACGAATTCTATGGTAAGATAGATATTGATGTACTAAAGCATATAATGTCAGTAAGACCAATAAGTAATGCAATTACAGATATAAAACTGACAGATACAGAACTCCTTGAGAAAAACGGACTGTGGGCGTTTTTCGGCAATCCTCTTAAAACACTGAAATTCAATAGTTTTGATACCCCTAAACCTGAATCATACGTTGTAAAACCAAGTGGCTGGATAGAGATATTTGGAATCAACCAAAAACCTGATTTTGTAATGAAAAGACAAACGAACCTTGAGTATGAACCCCCAGATGTTGTCTGGGAGTATGATACAGAATATAATGTAAACGATTTTACATCAAACAGTGTTATTTATGGAGATATCTTGTACACTACAACCTCAGAGGGAAAGATAATTGCAATTAATATCGGCACAAAAAAGCAACTATGGAATTATTATGTCGGTGAAAAACCATTAAAACCAGTGATTAATGATGGAATGATATATATAGGACATTCTGAGGGATTATCTGTTTTAGACCTGGATGGTTTTTGCATATGGGAATTCAACACAGATGATATATTGTCACCACCGATTATTGTTAAAAAAAACCTAATATTTGGAACGAATGTCGGAAGGATTTACTGTCTGAACCCTAAAAATGGAAAACAGCAATGGACAATAAAAATGGATGATAAAATATTTATTTCCCCCTTATTTGATGAAAATTTTTATTTTGCAGCAGGTGATAGCTGTTATGCAATTTCATTAAAAGATGGGCTAATAAAATGGAACTACACAACAAAGGGTCCAATCAGGTCCGAACCAATTCTATCTGATGGTTCAATCTTCTTTGGTTCCAGTGATAATTATATTTATGCCTTGAACTCAGAGACTGGTGTTGAAAAGTGGAGGTATGAAACAGGTTGGCAGATTGATGCAACACCTTCGATTTTCAATGATATACTATTTGTGGCATCAAATGATAATAATTTATATGCATTAAACAAGGAAAAAGGAAACTTGAATTGGCTTTTCAGCTGCAATGCAGCTATTCATACAAAGCCTGTTGTATATGGTGAATATGTTTTTTTTGGTTCAGATGATGGTCAATTATATGCTATTGATCAAAATAATGGTGAATATATATGGTCATTTTCCCCCGAAGATAAAATTGGCTATGATAATATTAATTACATTACCACACCAATTCTATCACAACCATCTGTTGATCGAGGTGTTGTCTATATTGGTGTAAATGGAACCATATACGGAATTGATGCACAGACCACTGAGGAAATCCCTGAAATATCTTATAGAGATGCAGATGTTACAATTGAGGCATGGATCTTTATTATAATATCTCTTATTATTGTTATTGCCTTGACTGCTTTTTATCTGTATATCAGTAAGAAGAGAGACCAATGAGCACTATAATCCTAGCATTCTTAATATACTTAATAATCCTGATAATAATTGGAATATGGTCTTCAAGACTCAATAAAACCCTTGATGATTTCTTGATTGCAGGCAGAAAGCTTGGAACATGGCCTGTGGCAATTTCTGCACAAGCATCAGATATGAGCGGCTGGCTTGTTCTAGCATTACCTGGTAGAGCCTTTTTATTAGGCATCAGTGCAATATGGACAGCTGTCTCTTGTGCACTAGGCACATTATTCAACTGGAGCATTATCGCAAAAAGACTCAGAAGATATACAGAGAAACTTCGGGCAATTTCAATCCCAGATTTCCTTGAGGAGAGATACAAAGATGATACACATTCCATCAGAGCGATTTCAACCTTAATTATTGCAGTTTTCATGGTTGTTTACGTTTCTGCTCAACTTGTTGCAAGTGGAAAAATCCTTAGTGAGACTTTTGGTTGGGACTATCATGCAGCATTAATCCTGGGATTTGTAATCATTACTTTTTATACACTGATGGGCGGATTCTTTGCAGTTGCCTGGACTGATGTATTTCAAGGGATGCTAATCGTAATTATCCTTGTTTTTCTTCCCATTATAGGAATTTTTGAAATGGGCGGCATTGGTGCAATTTTATCAAAGATTGGACAAATTAATATCAACACTATCTCCCCAACTTATGGCTATGGTGGGCTTTTATTTATTTTATTTGCTTTTGCTAGTATGGCTTGGTTTTTTGGATATCCTGGCCAACCTCATGTTCTTACTAGATATATGGCTATAAAAAACGAAAAAAAGATTTGGGACAGTTCATTGATAGGTATGGTCTGGGTTATCATCAGCCTATGGGGAGCAGTTCTAATAGGAATCATTGGTCTGGCAATGTTTGAGGCTATTCCAGATCCTGAGAAAGTTATGCCCATGCTTGCAATAGCTCTATTACCTGAGTGGCTCGCTGGAATTGTAATAGCAGCAATAGTTGCAGCGATAATGTCAACTGCAGACTCACAGTTACTTGTAGCAACTTCATCAGTAGTTGAAGATGTTTATCACAAGTTAATAAATCCCAATGCACATCAAAAAAAGTTATTATTATTAAGTAGATCTTTTGTTTTTTTGCTTTCAGTGATTGCCTTAATCTTTGCAATCCCTGGAGAAGATAGTGCGATCTATTTTTTAGTTGCATTTGCATGGGGTGGACTCGCTGCTTCCTTTGGACCTATAATCATTTTATCCCTTTGGTGGAAAAGAGCTACCAAATGGGGGGCCATTGCTGGTATGATCTCAGGTATGTCAACTGTTATTATTTGGGATAGGATTGGGATTACATCTGGCCTACCATATGAACTAATAGTTCCAGGCATGCTGCCTGCATTTGTTATTTCCTTTTTAGTTATTATCATAATAAGTATATATATCCCATCCAAAAAAACATGAAGTAAGAGTATACATAAGAAAACTTTATTAATTACATATAAAAGTCTAAATTGATATTTTTCTATAAGAGTCTAGATTAACTTTAATTTATATAAAAGAGAGTGATGGGATGGTAAAAATAATCATTTGGTTTTAATAGAGTAATGTTAATTTTAGTAAGCTAAACTATTGCCAAACAATATGAAAATTCCTAAGTCGATTTTTCATTTACTATCGCAACATTATATGATATAAATATGAGATATATCAACTCTGAAAATTTAATTTGGATCAATATGAAACTACATGAAGCGCCAACCAATAAGAAAGGAAATTATCTATTTACTTATATTTATTTAGGATTACCAATAATACCTTTACTTTACATATCATGGTTAATATTTGACCTAATCCGAAATCTTAATGAACAGAAAGACACATTACTTTCTTTGGATGGAAATTGTGATCTCTAGATTTTTGGTTCGAGGAGAAAAGGTATGCCATTTTTAAAATCAAAAATGAGAAATAAGAAGAATAATTTAATACAAAACAAAACAACTCCTACAAAAAAACCAAAAATAAAAAGGCAAAAAATTATAAATCTTAGAAGCAGCAAAAAAAAAGAAAAAATATTAAAAGATTTTCTTGAGAAAAAGGAAAAAAAGGTACTTCCATCATCAAAACAAGAAAATAATGATAGTAATGAAAAATCAGAATTTTTAAAAGATACATTTTCAGAAGGAGATCTATCAAAAATTAAGGATAGAGGAAAGCAAAGAGAAAATATAAAAAACAAGAAAAAAATATCTTTAAATGACAGTAAGGGAAAAACTGTTTTTTTACAAGATACAGGTGAGAAACTTGGAACTGTTTTTGATATGATATATGACAATGACAAGAATATTATTGGATATAAAATAAAGGACCATAAAACCGAATCGGTTTTATCTTTTCCTTTAAATCAATTTGAAGAAAGCAAAGAAGGACTTATATATGTACAGAGTTGGTATCTTCACGCTACAAAGGCTATTGAAGAACTAGAATTTAAAGAAAGGGTATCCCCTGAACTCACGACATTATTAACAAAAAATGATATATCAAATGATGAACTTTTCAATATTTTTTTAAAACATGATGACCAAATGGCAAATTATATCGAGAAGGCGATTTCATTAAAAGAACGCTTAAACAAAGGTTTAATGATATTAGAAGAAAAGAGACATGAAATAAAAGATAGCCTCTTGGATCTAACAGAGGAAAAGTTAATTAAAGATGACAAAAAAAAGAGGTTCTCAGAAGATTTTATGACCCATCGGCGGAAGGTAAACATACTTAATGTAAATATAAAAAAATGCAGAGGTCTTATAGATAGAATAGATAACACATCATTTGGAAAATTAGGTGAAAGTTTAACTTTTAGACCAGGACAAAATCCAAAGGCTCCTGATTTATATTCATTAAATGAAACAGGATGTCATAATAAAACTGATGAGATTAAAAACCCATATAAACAAAAATATATAAATATGAAAGTTCGTTTTGAGCAATTAGAGGAGGATTATAACGATCTTAAGTCAACTGTTGAAAGGCTTATAAAGAAAGGAGAAATTTAAAATAATTATTTGGGGAGAGATTGAAGAATATCTCCACTCATTGGTATAATATTTAATGATAAGTTTGGGGGAATACTCATAAAAATAAAAAATCAATATAAAATAGATCGAAATGACCCTTATTTCATTACAAATAAAAAGGGAGAAATTATTGATGTTAGTAATGCCTTTTGTAATAAAATTGGCATTCCTAAAAGAGACTTAATAGGAAATACATTTCATGAATCAAGCTTTTTAACAGCTGATTCAAAAAAACAAGCCACTTATAGACAGCTCTCTAGACTTATAGGAAAATTTACCCCAAATTACAATATCGAAGTAAAAAACGCAAATGGAGATATTCTAAATTTTGAAATTGAATCCAAAATGTTTAAGGGTGAAGATAGTCAGCCAGGCGAGATTGGTATTGTAACAAATATCGTAGATTCCAATAAAAAACCAATAAAAAAATCTACGAGGCCCCCCAAATCATCTGCTATCGCCATTGATTTTACCCAAGAGATTAGAAACAAGGATGAAGAAATCAAAAGGACAAAAGCTGAATTGAATCGTAAGCAACTGCAGATTGAATCCCAGGATCAAGAGATTGTTGAGTTACAAAACGATCTTAGGAACTCAAGAAGGGAAATAGAGGAAAAGACCTTTGAATTCGAACATCTGAAACAGGATATGGAAAACAAACAAATGGAGATTGAAAAGAACCATTCCCTTTTAATTAACAAAGACGCAGAGCTTAGAAGGTT
>Ga0272442_10011098_pt1 | contig 11021 bp, 2 predicted proteins | sample SSMForm2O_FD_200262 | JGI IMG/M metagenome (GOLD analysis project Ga0272442, IMG submission 200262) | Marine sediment archaeal communities from Little Sippewissett salt marsh, Falmouth, MA, United States - SSM-Form-2O | ecosystem: Environmental > Aquatic > Marine > Wetlands > Sediment ... | reverse complement strand
CTCGACGGGTGTTTTTGTCGGTTATGACGGAACAGACACAACGGTTGCGACGATCAATGAGAATAAAATATACGGCAACACAACCGCGGGCGTTCAAAGCACAGCGCCGCAGGTTGACGCCACCAATAACTGGTGGGGTGATACTGATCCGACAGATGATATTATCGGGAACGTGATTGCGTATCCGGTTTACACCGATGATACAATGACGGTACTGTATGCCCCCGTTGAAAACCTGACCCAGGGAACCTACTATGAAACGCTCCAGGAGGCGATTGCCGACGCGGTTGCCGACGATACCCTCTATGTCCGAAACGGGGTTCACGTTGAAAACGGCCAGATCGTCATCGACAAGAACCTGACGATCCTTGGTGAGGACAAGCTCGCCGCGATCCTCAAACCCAATCAGGGGACCGGCAGCGGGTATGGCACGACCAGCGGCTGGATACTCGTTCCTGTCGGTGTGACCTTCAATCTGAGCAATGTTACGCTGGATTGCAGCGGGCAGGCCGTACAAATGGCAATCCAGTCACGTGGGGATTCGATCATTGAAGACTGTGTGATTCAGAATGTCATGAAAGGAACCTATGACGGACGCGGCATCGTTTTCCTGTCCGGGACCAACAATGCCGTGCGGCGCTGCGACATCAGCAATACGCAGCGAATCGGCATTCATGTGCGCGGCGCCGTCGAGCCGGCGGCCCCGGTTGCGGTCATCGAAGACTGCACCTATACCGGTAAAGGCGACGGCGACTGGCTGGACTACGGCGTGGAATTCGGCGGCGGCGGAGCCGGCTCCGTGATACGCTGCACGATAACAGACTGTACGGGTGTGGCCTTAAGCGACGGGTCCACCTCGGCGGGTATTCTGATCACAGACTACTACGGTACAGGAACAGATGCAACGGTGGCCAGTTGTGATATTTCGAATTGTACAGCGGGCATTTATGTTGGCTATGCAGATGTGGATGTTTCAACTGCAACGATTCTGTATAACGATCTGGGTGACAATGTTGATTATGGTATTTATGCCACAGCCGCGGTCGATGTCGAGGCCGCTTACAACTGGTGGGGTGATGCCAGTGGACCGGCGCCAATTGGATCCGGTATCGAGGCATCTGCTGTCGTTATTACAGCTCCGTGGCTGGAAGAAAAACCCGATCTGATCGTTGATCAGTCAGGATTGGGTGATTACATGACAATTCAAGAGGCGATCGACAACGCCCCGGGGACTGTGATCCTGGTAGGCGAAGGTGTTTATGATGAAACACTGAATATCGACAACAAGACAGATTTGCATGTCGTGGGTGTTAATAAAGATACCACGATCATTCAATCATCTTCTGTGTTGTCCTGGGCGATTGCAGGTTATTCTGAATACGATGGAAGAATGTCTGTCGTTCGTGTCGTCAACTCGACAAATTGTTCACTTGAAAACATGACGCTGGATTGCGATCTGATAAAAGGTAATAACCGTTTCGGCGTATCCGGCTGGGACAGCTCGTTCACAATGGACAACTTGATTGTCCAGAATATGTCTGTTGACGATCTCAGCGGCGGTTATTATGAACTCGGCTCGTATTTCAGGGCCCCTGGCTTCACAGATGCTGCTCGGGCCGATGTAACGGTCACAAATTGCACATTCATAGATGCCGGCCGTGTTGGTGTTGTTACGCACGATTATATTAACGGCACCATCAGCAACAATGTCTTCTACAAGACATTTGACGATTTCGGATATGCGATAGAGATGGGCTCGCAGTCGGTTGGAACCATCAGCGGCAACCAGATTTACGGATATGACATACCCGCCGCATCCGATGGCAGCGAATCGGCAGGTATTTACATTGAAAACGCGTTCACTGACAGCAGCCTTCCTGTTGTTAAGAACGTTCTTGTTGAAGATAATGAGGTTTACGGATGCCAGTACGGCATGTGGATCGGTAACGGGTATGACGGCTTTGCCGGTGATGTGGATATCGTTGTGACTCTCAGCAGCAACAGCTTCCACGACAACGTCGAAGGCGGTGCCTGGGTTCAGGACGAAGATGCTTCGGCGGGTTCTTCGGTCACCGTAACCGGCGGCGGTAATACCTGGACCGACAACGGAGATTACGGCTTACGCATCTATACCGGCGGCGATGGCGATGTCGCGATTGCCTTGACCGGCGACATCATCACCGGCCATGACACCGGCGTTTCCGTAGAAGATGCCGGGGCTCCAGGCACAAGCGTTTACAGTGTCTCCGTCAATGAAGGCAGCATCAGCGGCAATACTGCATCCGGTGTAAACAACACGGTTGCCGGATTGACTGTGGATGCCATCAATAACTGGTGGGGCGCCGCCGACGGCCCCAGCGGCGAAGGCCTGGGAAGCGGCGATGCCGTTTCAATCAATGTGGATTTCTTCCCCTATCTGGCTGCCAACCCGGCGACCAACATTTTGAAACTGAATGTTGCGGGCGATCCGGCCTACCTGCAGCCCGGCGACAGCGTTCTGATTGATATGGATGCCCTGAACCTGGCGCAGCATGTCTTGGGATGCCAGGCAATTCTGAATTTCAGTTCCACTTATTTCCAGTCTGGCGCAGGTGAAGTTGATGTCCAGCCGGGTGGTGGTGTTTGGGATGAACTGATCTGGAATGTCTGGAATACAGCCGGCGACCTGGATGTGGCCGTAGGTGTTGACCTGAATTCTGCGATCGGCACCATGGCCGACGGAACCGTCGCCAAGGTGACACTGACCGTTGATCCGGCGGCTCCGGACGGGATCACACAAATGATCTTCCGGCCGGATGTGGACGATATCGAAGGCACCTTCTTCGCGGATCTGAATGCCCTGGCGGTTTATCCGGGCGCCAAGATTGACAGCCAGGATATCGTGATCGACGGCACCGATCCTGTCGTTGAGGTGACCTATCCCAACGGCGGCGAAATCCTCGCCGGCGGTGATGTCTGCACGATCACCTGGACAGCAACCGACGTCAACATTGATGCCGATTCAATTCTGCTTGAATACTATGACGGCATCGGCTGGGTGGAAATTGCCGCTGATGAAGATAATGACGGGTCTTATGACTGGACTCTGCCGCTGTTAAACATTGATACGGCTAAAGTTCGCGTAACTGCCAGCGACCTGGCCGGCAACTCAGCGAGCGATGAATCCGATGCGGCCTTTATCATTGACTCGACCGATCCTTCAATAGACATCATCAGTGTCAGCCAAAACGGCGACGAACTGCTGGGCGGCGGGACCGCCGTTCAGGGCGATGTTACGATCACGGTTTCTGCATCCGATGGCTTATCAGGTCTTGCAGGGGCACCCACAGTGATTGTAACTCCCAACGGCGGCACACCTGAAGATGTCTCCGGAACGGTTGTCGATAACGGCGACGGCACATTCGACTACACCTTCACGGTGACGTCAACGACGCCCAACGGCATCGCCTCGATTGATGTTTCAGTCGAAGACCAAAGCGGCAATCTTGCGACCGATAGCGACACGTTCAACATTAATAAAAATGTTGTTACTGCCGCAGTCTCGCAGGATACATTGCGATCCAATGTTTACAGCTTCGACCGGGATGTCAAATTTGTCGCCACCGACGCTGGCGGCGCGGCCTTGAAAACCTGGATCGTAACCGTCAGCTTCACCAATGACGGTTCTACCAAGATTGCAACAGGAACGGCTGAATTGACGGATGTTCCCGCTGGTACGGTCGGACTCAGTGCTGATACGGACTGGACGCTTCGCGGGAAGGTTACGGGTTTGGATATGAGCATCAACGACGGACAGGCCGCGGCAAGCTTTACCGGGGCGGACAAACTGCGTGTCGGTGATATGAATAATTCCAACACGACCAATATCCTGGATTATGCCATCCTGAAACAGAATTGGTTTACCACGAATGCAGTTGCAGACCTTAACGGTGACGGTGTTGTCAATATTCTGGATTATTCTCTGCTGAAAACCTACTGGTTCCAGGCAGGGGATCCGGAATAATCTGAATAATCACATTTGACACAAAACCGGTCGGATGCAGGTCCGACCGGTTCTGTGTACTTTAAAGCTTGGTAAAAACCGATAACTTATTTTGAAAGGGAATGAAAATGAGAAAGACAACCATTTTGTTGGTCACGGTGATGCTGTGTCTGTGCACGGCGATCTGCCTGGCAGACATCGACATGGACGGCGTTCCTGACGCCATCGACAACTGCCCGATGGAGCCTAATCCGGGACAGGAGGATATAGATGGAGACGGCATTGGCGATGTCTGTGACATTTGTCCGGACGATCCTTTCGATCTCTGCTTGGGAGAAGACATCGATGGTGATGGTGTTCCTGACGCCATCGACAACTGCCCGATGGAGCCTAATCCGGGACAGGAGGATATAGATGGGGACGGCATTGGCGATGTCTGTGACATTTGCCCGGACGATCCTTTCGATCTCTGCCTGGAAGAAGAAGACATCGATGGTGATGGTATTCCTGACGCCTTCGACAACTGCCCGCTTACACCTAATCCGGGTCAGGAGGATATCGACGGAGATGGTGTTGGCGACGTCTGTGACAATTGCCCGATGGACCCTAACCCGGGTCAGCAGGATATGGATGGGGACGGTGTTGGCGATATCTGTGACATTTGCCCAGAGGATCCTGACGATCTCTGCCTAGAAGACGCCGATGGTGATGGTATTATTGACGTAGATGACAACTGTCCGCTTACACCTAATCCGGGTCAGCAGGATATGGATGGGGACGGCGTTGGCGATGTCTGTGACGACAGCGATGGGGATGGTGTTTACGACGCTGACGACCCTTGCCCGGATGACCCTGCCGATCTCTGTCTGCCCGTCCATAATGCAACGCAGTCTATCGGTTACTCCACGATCCAGGCGGCGATTGATGCAGCGAATCCCGGAGATGTTATAACAATAGACGACGGGACATTTACCGAAAATATTGATGTGCATCAATCTGTAACCCTGATCGGTGACGGCAGTGATTCGACCACCACGCTCACCCAGACGGCGGCGGGCGCAGGTGACACAAAAATCGGCGTTGTCCAGATCAATGCCTCGGATGTCGTACTTAAGGATATGCGTATTGAACCGGTCGGTATGGCGGGGGTCAGTGTCGGGCGGTTTACTGAAGCAACCGGTACCAGCGTTTCGAATCTGACGATGACTAATGTCAAGGTCATCGGTACCAACACAAATCCAAGCACCGAACAGGAACGAGGTCTGTATGTGGACTTAACCTCTACCCTTGACGGCCTGACTGTTTTAAATTGTGCTTTCGACAACTTGACTTATGGATGGTACTTCCAAAAGGATGTCAGTGCTGATACCAGCACGGTGACAAATGTCGAAGTGTTTGATGCGACATTCAACTCTAACAACCACAAGGGGATATATGCCGAAAAGCTGTCCGATGCGACCTTTACCGGATGTGTTGCCGACCAAAACGGTAATGATTCTGCAGCGCTGCCCAGTTACTTCAGTCCCTGGAGTTGTGGTATTGACATCAATTTGAAAGCCGGCAGCTACGCGAATATCGCCTTTCTCAATTGTACCGTTACCAATAATGCTATCGATGAATCAAAAGAAGGTGTTGGCCTGACGGTCAAGGGCCGCGATGACGGCGCGACTTATGGAGCATTCCCGGCAACAGTTGACAATGTCGTCATCACCGGCTGTTTGGTTACCGGCAACGAGCGCGGCATTCGCTTCGGCGAACCGGGTAAAAACAATGCCACGCCGACGAATGCTGTGGTTAAGTACAACGCTCTTTACGGCAATGTCCAGCAGTATTCCGGTGTTGACGGGTCCGCATATGGCGATCTGATCAATCAGACCGCGGCTGCCGTCTCGGCCCAGAATAACTGGTGGGGCCATTTTGCCGGGCCGGCCGTTGGCGCCGTGTACGGCACGGTTGACACGTCGAGTTTCCTGCCGGATGCTTATTATAAAGAGCGTTTTGCAGCGGATCGTCTCGCCGCATTGCAAAACAATGACGGCGGCTGGGATTGGCCGCTGGACGATGGTAATCCGAACAATGCAAGTCCGCTTAATACCATTGGCCCCATTGCCAAGGGCGTGGCTCAGATTTATCAACTGACCAATGAGCCGGCCTATGTCCCGGTCCTGCTGAAAGCCAAGAGCTTGCTGCTGTCCAAGACCAACAATTTCTCACCTTCAGATGGTTATCTGGCAGTTCAACTGGATGAGGCCTTAGGCGGCACCGAATGCGTTGATCATGTCATGGCCAACTTCTACGGCCCGCTGGCAGATGGAACCTATGACCGAAACGGCGCCGGAACCCTGTATGATACGGCCGGCTACGTTAACCTCGTAAGAAATGCGCGCCAAAGCCAGGGGATTGCAAACCTGGCAACATGGGATATCGGCATGGGTCTTTATGCCGCTGTCGCGATTGGCGCGGATACAACAGCCTGGATTGATGGTGTAAAAGCTGAAATCGATGAACTTGATGGCAGTGCCTATTACGATGTGATTGGTCTGGCTGGTGGTGTATTAAGTCTGGCCGCGGCGGGCGAAGATTTCGATCCCACGGCCGGTGAACACGCCGCCGCATCAAGTTTGTCTGACCTGGCCGATATTTTAGTCGGATATCAACTGTCCACCGGCGGCTTTACATGGAATTCAGAGTATGTGATTGAAGGCGACCGCAATGAAACCACTCAGGAAACGGCTTACGCCGTGCTGGCTCTGCTGGAAATGGGCGGTTATGACGCGGAGATCGCCGCGGCCGTGGACTGCCTGAACATGCTGCAACTGCAAACCGGCGGTATCGCCAGTTACTTTGGCGGCGGTGAAAACAATGAAGTCAGCGCCGAAGGCGGATGGGCGATTGCCGCAACGCAACTAGCCAACTTCATTGACATTGTCGATGAAGCCGAAGAGGTTGTCGGCGGCGCCGTCCTGGTTGAAAATGAATTTGGCGGCCCCGGATTGATGCCTTCATGGGATGTCAGCATCCCGGCCGGAAGCAACTATGTCTTCTCATGGTTGACCTGGACTGAAGACGGAGCGGGCGATCTGAATCCCGAAGCTCCGCTGGCCGGTGCAACCATTAATGACATCGACTCCGTCTCGTTCTATACCAAAGACGGTAATGTAACAGACGCCAAAGACTGGTACTTTGCAATTTATACGCGAACGACCGGTTCTGGCGATGCCACAAGCTGGTATCACAACCGTATTACATCGGAACCGGGCTATCTGAGCCAGGCCGATCCGGGTGCGGTCAACGATACCTGGATGCTGTGGGATACCGATGACACCCTGACATTCCATTTGATCAATGGTGTTTTCCAGGGAGCTGCGGGTATCTCTTTGGCAGATGTTCAGGCAACCTATGGAACCGAAGAAATCAAAGGCCTTACGGTTATGGCCGGCGACTCCGGTCCGGGATGGGCTTATGACGGCTCCATTTCGGAATGCCATGTGACAATGACCGACGGTACGGTGTATCGCTTCCACTTTGGCGAACCGGTTGCCGCGGCGGAATACAACCTGCTGGATTTGATCCCGACAGCAGACAGCATCTACATTCAGCCGGGTGAATCCATCCTGGTCGATATGGATGTCTCTAACCTGCTGCAGGAAATTATCGGTGTTCAGGCCATGCTCGGTTACAGTTCGACCTACTTCGACGACCCGACCGGTGCGACCGTTCAGCCCGGCGGCGGTGTCTGGGATGACGTGGTGTGGGATTCCTGGATCAGTGATCCGGGAACGCCGGGCATTCCCGGTGAAATCGATACGGTTGTCTGGACCGACTCTTCAATCGATCCGCTCGGAACGCCGACGAGTGCCGACGCAACAGTCGCTAAGGTTACCCTGACCTCACGGCTGGGTGTTGAAGGCACGACCCAGATGGTCTTCCGTCCGGATGTCAATGACGGTGAACGAACCTTCATGACAACGGCTGCGATCGAGGAAGTTCTGCCGAACAAACTCAACAGCACGACGATCTATATTGACGGAACCGCTCCGGTGGACCTGACGTTGTCCGCTGACCCGCTTTGTACCGCAGCCACCACGGACCTGACATTCTCGGCGACGGACGCCTTCACGGGAATTGATTACTACGAGCTGTTGGTAGATACCGTCAGCCAGGGACCTGTCACAAGTGTTCACACGCTGGATCTCAGCGGATACGCTGATGGCCCGCACGATGTCATGATCCGTGTCTATGACATGGCAGGAAATTCTACAGACAGCATCGTAACGGTCAACGTTGACAAGACGGCTCCTGTCATCAGCAATGTTGTCGCCCAGCAGAACGGCGACAGTGTACTGTGTCCTGACGTCGCTGTTCAGGGTGTTGTCGATATCTATGTTGATGTTGTGGATGCCGGCTGTGCGGCGCTGGTCGTACCGCCGACCGTGACCGTCGATGGTATTGCGCCGGTCAGCTACATTGGCGTGGTGGGTGATACCTATCAATACCAGGTTACGGTCGTATCCACGACAGCCAATGGCGCCCATCTGATCACCGTTGATGCCGAGGACGCGCTTGGCAATGCCTCCAGCGATACCGGCAGTGAAATCTGTGTCAACAAGAACCAGATTACCGGCCAAGTCGAGTTGCAGGATCTGAATCCTCCGGCCGGAGGAATTGTTCGCGATGTCACCTTCGTAGTGAACGGCGGCGCCGCGTCCTGGGTCATTCCTGTGTCATTTGCAGAGAGCCAGAAGATCGGGACCTATGTTCTGACCGATGTTCCTGATGGAGTGACTGCCCTGAGCGCCAAAGCCGATTGGAACCTCCGGGTCAAGCAGATCGGATTAACACCCGATGGTGATGGCCAGCTCGCGGTTGACTTCATTGATACCCTCCGCTTGCGGGGCGGTGATATGAACGGCTCCAACTCAGTGAATATTCTGGACTATGCGATCCTGAAACAGAACTGGTTTACCACCAATGCGGTTGCCGACATCGACGGCAACGGTCAGGTTCAGGTTCTGGACTATGTGATCCTGAAGAAAAACTGGTTCAAGGTTGGTGACCCGCAGTAAACAGTTAATTGTTGTTCCTAACGGCCCCCGGTTAATCCGGGGGCCGTTTTTGGGCCAAAAACGCACTTTGTCGATTAAAAATAAGTCGAATATATCGAAAACCCCGTAATTACCACGATAGACAAATGACCCTAATTGTGGTATAATGAGCGAAATTAAATATTAATTGTTAACCTTTAACTCTGAGGAGGGTTAAAATGATGAACCGTAAAGCAGCACTTTTAGGTTGCCTCGTTGTTGTCCTTGCAGTTGCTCCCGCATTCTCGCATCTGGTTGATCTTGCGCCGTCTTGGCGAGGTGACGACAGGACAACGTACCAAAACTGGACGTTTGACGACTCATCCAGTCCTGTAACACTTTCCAATGCAGCCGGTTCGGCGTCTGCAGAAATTACTGTAGGCGAATTCGGCTCAGGATGGTGGCTTGATGGATTGGAGTTAGGCCAGGAAACCAGCGGGTATTGGGATATCGGAGGTATTGACGGCGAAATCGTTTTGGATATCGATAACTTCCAGGATGGCGAATATAAACTCATCTCGCTTCAGATTACGTACTATGAAGCCATCGGAGGCAAGCCGGTGATTGATATGATTCCCGGAGCAACCCAGTATGAAGAGGAGAACTGGCAGGAAGTCATTGTTGACTCGGATCAGCTTGGTGTCTGGAAAGTATGGCAGAGCACGTGGATGATGATGCCCAATCCGTCCCATGAGCAGATTATTCTGATTGGAGATCCTTCCGGGACAATTATTGACCAGGTCATCGTTGATACGATCTGTGTACCCGAACCGGCCACGCTCGGCCTGTTAATGATGGGCGGTTTGGCTTTGCTGAAAAAGCGTAAATAACAGATACAGACAAGCATTTTTATTAAAAACAACAGTCATAAGCGATGCTCATAGTCATTCTATGAGCATTGCTTTTTTGTCAAACAAATATAGACGGGGGAGAATGAGCCATAAGAAACATTTATTTCGTTTTGCCGTGTTTACGGTTGTTGGAATCGCCGCAGTGAATACACAAGCCGGTCTGTATCAAATCATTGATCTTGGCGCTTTAGGGGGTACGTACTCCCGGGCATATGATATCAACAATAGTGGACAAGCAGCGGGGTTTTCATATAACACCCAGTCTAACGACCGCGGCGTTTACTGGGACAGTTCAGGTCAGATGTCGGACGTAGGTACTTTGGGAGGCGCTGAAAGCCGGGCCTATTCCATTAACGACGCCGGCCAAGTCGTAGGACGTGCCCAAACGCAAAGCGGAGCAATTCATGCCTTCCGTTGGCAAAACGGAACCATCAGCGATCTCGGCACCTTAGGCGGACTTTCCAGCCAGGCATGGGCCAACAACAATGCCGGTCAAGTCGCAGGCGTTGCCCAACGGGAAGATGGGATTTCGCACGCCGCACTTTGGGATGTCGATGGCATTTCTGATCTGGGCACACTGGGCGGTTCTTACAGCATTGCATATGGCATTAATTCATTTTCGGCCGTTGTAGGTTCGGCCCAAGACCAATTTGGAGCAGACAGGGCTTTCCTGTGGGAAAATCAGCAAATGACACAATTGACGGATTTGCCATCCAGTTCATGGAGTACGGCACGGGCCATAAATGACCTGGCTCAAGCCGTTTGCTGGATAGGTTACGACGGCGGCCGCACCGCGTCATATCTTTGGGACGATGGAAGCGTTTTTGACCTGGGTGGTTTTGGCGGGAATGAAACATGGGCATACGGGCTAAATGACCTGGGACACAGCGTCGGCTGGTCTGAGAATGTTGACGGAACATACCAGGCCTTTATGCATGACGGCTCAAGCATGTTCAACCTGGGAACGCTTGGCGGGGCTTTTAGCGCTGCCTATGGAATTAATAATGACGGTGTCATTGTTGGCCGGGCTCAGGATGTCGACGGCTATACACATGCCGTCAAATGGGTGCTTGTGCCGGAACCATCGACACTCTTGGTACTGGT
>Ga0272442_10011097_pt1 | contig 11021 bp, 12 predicted proteins | sample SSMForm2O_FD_200262 | JGI IMG/M metagenome (GOLD analysis project Ga0272442, IMG submission 200262) | Marine sediment archaeal communities from Little Sippewissett salt marsh, Falmouth, MA, United States - SSM-Form-2O | ecosystem: Environmental > Aquatic > Marine > Wetlands > Sediment ... | reverse complement strand
ATCTTCAGACAAACATACGTACTCTGCGTGGGCACCAAAGCGGAAACCTTCAAAAGTAGAAGCAAAGACCTGATCACCCGGTTTAAATCGTGTCACGTTTTTCCCTGTTGATTCGATTTCCCCAGAAAGCTCCATTCCCAGTATCTTACTTTTTGGACCGGTGATGCCCAGAAACAGACGAGCCATAAGTTTCTCAAAAAGAGAACCTGGAACATCTAAGCTTCGCATTCGGGTGTCCCCTCGATGAAGCGTAGTTGCGATTATTTTGATGAGTACCTCATTGTCCTTGGGGATTGGTTTTTCTACTTGTTTGATTTGGAGGACCTCTGGTGGTCCATATTTCTCATAAACAACTGCTCTCATATGCTCCATTAATCCTCATCAGTTGACTCTGATGGTCCTTTTTTTATGTTACCTCAGATGGTACAAGTTAATATTAGAGGGGCAGGTCTTGCACTCCTTTCAGCACAGCATACTCAGAGTCTAATGCCTGAACCGAGACATCTTTACCTAGAATCTCGCTTAATCCCTGAACAATCTCAGTATGACACACCGGGCACACCAACAGGTCTCCCACTTGTGCAGAGTCTCGCCCATAAGGAATAAACACTCCATTGTTCTTGACATACATGCGTATTATCTTACCCAGTTTCTTGGAGCATTTTACGCATACAGGTTGCTTGTAGTGTATTTGATCTCCAAAGGTTTCTTGGGTGCTGATAACCTGCGTCATGGGTGTAAGAATTTCTCATATGTTAGAGGGTTTATGGAATAGGGATACTAAATCTACATCTTTAATACTGGTTTTCTTACATGTTTTCGTTTCTTTTGTTAAGTTTTCATGGTTTTTTGTTGAATGTTACATTGATCGCTGACTTATTTGCATGGACAAAATAGGGGAAAATAAGTGCCTCTAGGGCTCTTATAGCGGATAGATGTCCTTAGGGATATTCTTGAATTCATGTTGAGTTAGATCCGCTGGACCGAGCCCCGGCGAGTCAATCACAACAATGCTACCCGCGTTATCGTTATAGAAAGCCCTGAAATGCACCCTAGACTTTATGGCTACAATATCCAGATTATCCAGACTCAGATTAACGGCTGGGAATAAAGCATCATCCAGAACCTGATGTAGAGTCGGCGTTAATATCACATGGTTATTGTCTCCAAAACTCAGAACACATGTGAGACCGAGTCTACGGGTATCACCATGACTCATAGGACCAGATAAAACGTATTGACATTCATCCAGGTAAGAAACCTTTCCAGTTATCTCAACTGGCTGACCCGCATATTTCCCGGTTCTTCCCCCAACCTTAACAGACAACTTGTCTCCCGTGGAGGCTTTTCTCTGGATCTCGTTGATTGCCTCCTCGTCGGCTATGGTTGCGATGCAGAAATTACTTGCACCCTGCTCCATGAGCTCCTCAAGAATCCATGTGCTATCACCCATACGGTCACTATGATCGGCTACTATCACAGGTGTCTCGCCTTGCTTTACCAGTCTCATGGCTTCTTGTACCCCCTCCTGTGTTTTGGGGAGCTTTTTACCGGCGAAGGGCTCCCGTAGACTCCAGATATAATCCGAGACATCTCGTGTGATCTTGTCCGCTAATTCTTGGTTGTTGTCTGTTACTGCTACGACTGTTGCACCGACATCAGGTACATCTGCGTATCCAAAACCAAACGCCACGCTCACACTGATACAGTCCGGTTCATCCCTTTCCCACTGTTTCGCTCGCTCCATTATCTCTTTCGCGGGAGACTCGCCTGTTCCCTGATATACGCTCGGAGTCATTACTCCCGGCTTCCGTATACTCATAACCGGGTTCAACTCACCTCGAATGGTCCTGATGAGACATTTCCCAGCCTGATATCCAATATCCTCGCTGTCAACATGAGGATACGTCTTCAAAATGAAAACACCATCTGCGGCATCAGTAAGCTCATGATCCTCGTTGGCATGCAGATCCAGTGTAACCATTATAGGCACATCCGGTCCAACAGCCTTTCTGCATCTTCTCACCACCTCTGCTTCTGGCTTCAGGTAACCACTTGCAGCCATCGCCCCATGGAGAGCGAGTAATACCCCGTCAAATGGTCCATTTTCTTCTAGTCCTTTGGCTATCCCGTTGCTGTACTTGTCAAAGCATTCCTTGGTTAGCCAGCTTCCGCTGCTTCCTCCCCTGCTTTTGGATGCCGCTAGGATACCATATAGCTCGACATCCGTTTGCTCTTCTGAGGCTTTGATGAATCCGTTGATATAATTTGGGATGCCTCGACTATTATCGAGAACATCTTTTCCATAATATACTCCTCCTGACTCGAAATCCTCTATTGTTGTGGGTTTGGGACAAAATGTGCATGTCTCATGGCTGAACGATGCGACGCCAATCTTCAATTCTATTCACCAGTTATTGATACTCTTGAACTAGAAATAAAACATTAATCATAACTATTTGGATAGATTTTCTTGTACGGGTTATTGAAGATGCTTCAAGTATACTATTGGTGAAAATTAGGAAAAAACAGGCGAATAAAGAACAGGTTATCCTATTCGCTTTCTAGTATAAGTTGTACCATCAAGCAGATACAGCACAATGGAATCAATTATACCGTCAATCTCATTGAAACTGACTACTACTGTTGGGTTGAGTTTCATAACCCACATACCATTTTCATCTGGAGGATAAAGGTCGAGTTCTACCGGCTGCCCCGGGATAACCAAGGCCAGCACCCCATCATGAATCACTACACTCATAGTGATGTTGGGGTCCTCTGTCTCGTATTCTCCAAGATATTTCTCCATGTCTGTTGGGTATATCTCCACTGTGGATGCCGTTCCTTTGGATAATTCGAAAACCATGCCTGACTGATTAAACACCATGGCTGAGACTGTCTCGCCCTCAGATACGAATGAGATGGAGACCTCGGGCATGATCTTAAACCTCCAACCAGACTGATGTTCCTCTAGCTCAAATACAAGCTGATTGGGGATGTCAACAGCTAGTTCCCCGTTCTGGACTGTAACAGTAAATTCTTCATCCCTGAATGGACCAAAATCAGCGATATAGCTACCCAGATACTTATCATATCTATCTCTAGCATCGTTATTCAGTTCCGTTATCTCAGGGTGGATCAGGAGTTCATCTATTTTTGCTTCGAGTTTTAGCCCGGTTGTGCTTCCCCTTGACTGGGTAAAGTAGAGGACTATCATGTCTAGTTCAGGCCAAGCCCAGACATAGGTCCCGTCAGAACCAGAATGCCCGATAACCTTGATGGTTGTCCCTGTAGCATCAACCCATAGGATTGACATCTGCCCATAATATGCCTCAAGCTTGTAGAACCCTGTAGGATAGGGCATATCTGAACCTAGGCTCGACATCCGAGAGACTGGAGTATGCGTGCGTTCTATTGCCTCTGTTGATAGAATCTGGGTTTGTCCAATGGTTCCCCCGTCAAGGTGCATGGTCATGAAACGGGCGTAATCTAGTGGAGTGCCATAGAGTCCCTGTGAACCCATGGCAAACCTGTAGAAGGCCTCTCCTGGGGACCAATACTTGGTCCATTGCCCAATGTTACCGACGTATAGATCAGCTATTTGTTCTGCCCTAGGGTCATCCAGTGTTTCACTATTGTAGTAGAAGGTGTTGTTCATCCCCAATGGAGAGAGAATTTCCTCAGACACATACTCATCCAGAGACATACCAGACACTACCTCGATTAAAGCCCCAAGAACCTCTGAGCCAGCATCGCTGTAACAGAACTTGGTTCCCGGTGTGAACTGTGGTCCATTGGCTCCTGTTGCATTGGCTAGTGATTGGAGTGTCTCATACTCGTCTATATTTGTCATTACCGTCAATGGGAGTCCACTGTGATGGGTTAGAAGTTGTTCAACTGTTATGTTTCTTGATGCATCGTTATCGAAACCCGGGATATACTCTGATATCTTGGTATCCAAGCTCAGACTTTTCTCGTCTATCAGCTTCTGAATAGCCGTGCCTATGATTGGCTTGGTCATGGAGCGTATGTTGAATACAGTGTTTTTCTCCATGGGGGAATCGATTTCTTTGTTTTTCCAGCCCAAGGCTTCATGCAGAACTATTTTATCGTTTTTTATTATTACCAGCTCTGCTCCAACTATCTCCTCGTTATCTACGAACCCTTGAACGGTTTCTTGTAACTCATTCAGTGTCGCGTTCTCTAGTCCTTGGCTTTCAGGTGAAGCATAGGTGAAAGAAAGCGGTTTTGCGTTTGTTTGGGTGTCTTGTTTGTTGATTAGGAGGTATATTGAGGCGCTTGTGATAATTATTATTGATAGGATTAGTGCTGTTTTGATTGTGATGCCTTTTCTTTTTTTGGTTTTGATTATTGATTTTTGTTGGTTCATGTTTATTCAGCCCCCCTTAACACTAACCCAATATATAATGCTTTGTGTTAAAGAGTGCTATTAATTCAAGAGTATTTATATATTAGAGAGTGCTCTTCAATCATCAGGGAATGATTACGATGGAAAACATCGACTTGAAGGAGATCGAGAGAAGAGCCTACTTGACCTACCATAAGGACGGGATACTCGACATATACCTAGGAATGGGAATAATGACTTTAGCCTCAGTCTTCTTCTTTGAAGTATTCGTATCTACCGGTACCTCAGGGATCATGGTCCTGTTGCCAATTCTTTACGCTGCCTCCAAGAAACAGTACACAATCCCAAGACTCGGATACGTAAAATTTAGCCAAAGTACAATGGGAAGAGCAAGAAACTCGGTTACCCTAGCCCTAATTCTTGGCTCAATGAGCGCAATAGCAGGCCTCTTCGCTTTCTACTCTGTCCTTTCTACGGGTATTAACTGGATTGAGCCACTTATAGTGAACTGGAAGATAACGCTGGCAGCAATCCTCTTGGTGGTTTTCTCGCTGTTTGGGTATGTCTCTGATCTGCGACGCATGTATTATTATGGTATGTTATCGTTGATTTTATTCGTTTCTGGGATGTTTCTCCCCATACCCGGGTATATGCTGATACTCGCTGTGGGAGGAATAATATCAATAAACGGGATAACTCTCCTCTACAGGTTCACCAAGGAATACCCCATTGAAAAAGGTCACGAGAATGAGTAAAGACGATACACAAAAGGATCTGGATTTATCAGATATCGACAAGATAATACATGAGCCAGTCCGGCTGAGTATTCTCGCTCATCTATATGTGCTTGATTCTGCTGATGCTCTATTCTTGAAGAACCAGATCGGCTTGACTTGGGGCAACTTCAGCACTCATCTGAAGCGTCTTGAGGATGCAGGATATATACAAGTGCACAAAGAGTTTGTAGACAGGAAACCAGTCACAAGTTACAGGCTAACCGATTTGGGTAGAGAGGCCTTCCAGCAGTATAGGGAACAAATGAGTGGATTCCTCAAGGAACTACCAGAGTAACAAATACATGGCAGGTTTCAAGGGATGGTAGCGTTTCAAAGCCTTAACAAGTGCTCTTCAGGTTTTTCTCATGTTTTAATATTCTTCAATCTCTGGGTGCTTAAACGCCTCAATCATTATGGGTCCTTTAGCAACGAAACCCGGACCCAGCCCGCTTCCACGTACCGCTAATAGTTTAGCTCCTTTTTCTACCCCAAAGAGGTCTAGGGCTTCCTTTGAGAATACCACCGTACTACCTTCCCCAAGCCTTGTGACGATGAACGGTTTTCCCCTAGACATCAAAACTTGATCCTCCTGCACTGTCTCATGGTTCCTGAGTGGGTTCAAGGGAGAGTCAGTGAGATTTCTCTTTGGGCCTATGGAGAATCCTCCTGATTTTCTGCTTCCAGGCATCAGTACAAGTTTTTCATTTGGCTTGAACTCGTATTCGTCTACTATTTCAGGTGGAAGCGTGATTGTGCTTGAATCATTTAGTGTAACCCAGGCGAAAACATGTTTCCCACCCTTCACCAACTGCGGCATAATCCTCATAGAACTCCACGAGCACAAATAGTTGACGGTAACGCGTGCTTGAATGGTTTTTTATTATCTTCAGTATAATGTTTCCAACGTAGATGAATAAAATGGTTACATTAGAAGAAGTCCACATGTTAGGCACAGAACTTGAGCGGTGGCTCAGAATGAGGGTACACCCCATTGCTGTGAAAATGCTGAAGACAAGGGAAGATGTCCCAGAGGACGCCATCATCCCCACCCGTGACTGGGGTCACAAGTATAGCCTCTGCCAAGCCTTCGCCAAGGCTCAGAGAGACTGTGACACTATAGCGATGTTTAAGGATGATATGTGGTGTTTTGAGCCAGTCGTTGGACTGGGGCTAGCCGAGAGTATACCATACTTTGAGGAGGGGAACCACAGGTACCCGGATAGTGTTAGGACCCTGGAGGATGCGGGGAACTGGTGCAGGAACATGCCCCACCTAGAGTATGGTGAGTATCAGGGCATCGTCGTTGGACCCGTGAATACCTGTAGCTATATGCCTCAGGTTATCACGATGCATGTGAACGGTATGCAGACTAGTCAGCTCCTCATAGTCAAGAATTGGATTGATGGTAAGGATATTCAGGCTCAGTTATCGGGTCACGCTGTCTGTAACTACGCCGTGATACCTCCCCTGCTCAGTGGGGAGTGCACCGTCGCCATTCCCTGTAAGGGGGATCGGCGTCTAGCTATGGCGCAGGATGATGAGATAATGTTCTCGTTGCTTCCCGTGATGCTTCCCGATTTTATTGAGGGCACCCGGTTCCTTCAGGAGCATAACTGGGGGATTCCCATGCTTCAGGAGTATAAGGAGGAGTATGACTTGAAGCCGGCTTACGCTGAGCTCGGGGGGATGCTTGGCATGGACTTGAAAAAATCACCCCCCAGAGAACAGAAATACCAGAAATACTAACCCCACTAGCCCAATATATTCTTCAATATTGCTAAATGAAATTTTCAAACAAATATTGCATTATCTAATAGACTATTGTAGCTTGTTAGAGTGATGAAAATACCTTCACTTACCCGTGGTGTCTATCACTTTGTCTGCGTTGGACTCTGAGATTAGCCTTATTTTGGTGGATTCGTCTGTTATCCCGATATCGGTTTTTCTCCGTGGGTTGCCGGTGCCATCGATTACTCGTCCACCCTTGATGAGAATATCGTAGATGGGGACGGGTTAGTTGGGATTGTATTTAGTTTTTTTTAATAATAGATTTCAAAATTTACACCTGCGTTTAGGCTTAGTGTTTGAGTGTTCTTTGGAGTCAGGTTTATTGGGTTTTGAACTCTTTTTTGTCTCTCTTGCATAGGATTTGTATGACGTTTCTGCCTGTGTAGATTGTTGCTGGGACTCCTCCGCCGGGTAGTACCCAGTGTCCAGCCATGTAGAAATTTTTTAAACCGGGTAGGGTTCTGGGTATTTGTTCCATTAAGGTTTTTTTGGTTAATAGCCATCCCATGGGTGATCCTTTGTCGTTTAATGTGTATCTCCACGTTGTATAGGGGGTTGCGATGTCTGTCATCTCGATCTGCTTGGAGATGTCTGGGTAAATTGATTCTAATTGATGTATGATTGTGTTTAGGGTTCTTTTTTTCTCATCATTATATTCTTCTTGGTTCTGTCTTAGTGTGTGCCAGTGGTTCCAATCGGTTTCGAGCATTACTTGGATGACGGTTTTTCCTTTGGGGGCAAAGTTTTCGCCGTAATTGAATATTTTTATGGGTAGGCAGTTGATTTGTCTCTCGGCGATTTGGATTGGGTTCTTTAATAGGTGAATTATCATTGGGGGTTGGTTTTTGAAAGTTCTTGCGACTCCTAGGCTTATGGTTATGATTGGGTCGTATGGTTTCCAGGTTTGGTATCGCGTGGTTATGCTTTGGTCAACGTATTTTCCTTCTAGTAGCTCGTAGATGGTGCTTCTGCCATCGGCTGCTGAGACTATTATATCTGCATGGTGTGTTTCGCCGTTTGCTAGCTTGATGCCTTTGGCGGTGTTGTTTTGGACTAGTATTTTGTCAACTTTGGAGTTATAATGTATCACTCCTCCCAGTGAGTTGTATTTCGCTGCGATTGAGTTGACGAACTCGTGGCATCCATTTTTGAATAACCCTAGCTGTCCATTGGCTAAAATTGCTAGGATCATGAGTGCGAACCAGAATGGTGTTTCTGGTGAGAATAGGTTGGTGATGACTTTTTGTAGGAATGGGTTGCTTAGGTTTTCTGCGTATTTCTCTGAGGTTTTGGAGTATTTGCCGATGAAATATTTCATGAAGCCTCTCATCTGGTATGTTTCTTTCAATGTGTCGAGTCTGGTCTTGAGTTCAGGTGGGTTTGCGCTCATGCCGAGGTCTGTTAATAGGGGGGATTTTTTCATCCAGTGGATTTCCTTTATTATATGTTTGATTTCGGCTTGGTCTTGTGGTGATAATCTGGTTAGGTCGTTTTCGAGTTTGGTTAGGTCTTGTGTGATGTCGATCTGTTGGTTGGTTTGTTCGTCGATGAATCTGAGGTATGTTGTCATGTCTTTGGTTTCGTATGTGTCTGCTGCGCCGAGTTCATTGTATAGGTTGTAGATTTGGGTTCCTGGTTTGTGGCAGAATAGGAAATGTATGCCTCCGTCTATGAGGTATGGTCCTTTTTTCCAGACTGCGGCTACTCCGCCGGGGTTTGTGTGGTGTTCGAATATCTGGGTTTGGTACTTGTTTTTTTGGGCGTAGCATCCAGTGGATAGTCCCGCGAGTCCAGCTCCTATGATGATGAGAGATTTCTGGTTCAATGAGCTTCAATTATTACTATATGGTTTGATATTTAGTATAGTATTCTTCCCTCTTTTTTTATTAATAAATGCGCTTAGCTTCCATGATCAAACTGAAAATAAATGGCCAAACTCTAGGCGTAAGTACTTTTACACATAAACACATATGCATATAAGTGACTAAGTGCATATGATACAGTGTGGATTAGCAAGGTGAAAGAAAGAGACAGACCAGAAATACGCGAAAACATAATTCGCTTTGCTAATACGAGTAAAATCTTGAGTGTAATACACAAAAATAGGAGATAAAGATGGGTAGAATTACCGCGATATTATCGGATGAACTGGAGAAAGAACTGAGGCTCAAAGCCCTCGAGATATTCGGGGGAAAAAAAGGCGATCTATCCAGAGCAGTTGAAGAAGCAGTCAAAACATGGGTAAACCAAAAAAAAGTCTTTGACACCGAAAAAGGTATTATCAATAGAAACACTGCTCGCGAGGACTAAAGGAGAAGTAAAAAAATGAACAACAATATTCAGGAACGAGATACACGCCGTTTAGATATAATAGATTGTATAGGTAAAGGAGTTGGTGCATCTGAGATCGCTAAACGATTAGAGGTTCCCCTTTGGACCATTTTGGGGGATCTAAAGAGAATGCAGCATAACAGGGATTCAAAGCTTAAGAATGCGTACAGTCAGGCTAGGGAACAGGCTCTGGTAAAGAAACAATTAACCGCCAATTTACCCGATAAGAAGTTTCACCGTATGACTGGGATGACATTTCAGGAGAAGACTCGTAATAATATGATGTCTTTTTATAGACCTGAACTCAGGAAGATATTCAAATCTGAGAATCAGGGTGACGCGATTAGGGAACTACCTAATAGTGTTAGGAAAACTATGAAGCGGAATGGGCTCATCACTTCTGGGTGGAAATACCTTCAGATCACCGATTATGCCCGTGCTTATTTATCAAACACACCTCTGTAAACAGGTGAAAGCGATAATTAATTTTCTCGAGAAAAGTGAGATAAGATGAAACCGGTGGACATAAACTCGGATAAGAATGATGCAAAGTTTGCGTGTTCGGAGGTAAGAAAGCTGTTACCCAAGGACCTCTTGCCATACGTGACTGTATTGTTTCATGACCCGGGATATGTTTCCGTCTGCCCCAGGCAATTAGAGAGATCTGATTGGATAAAGATGAATGACAAAGTAAGACGATTGGGCGGTATCTGGATCTCTAACCAAAAGCACAGCCACTGGAGCATACCATACTCGAATCAAACCCACTGAATAACCAAATGCAACATAGCTACGGGCTCAATAGGCAGCTTAATCAGGATGTAAGCTTACTCAACTACTACGAGTTAATTTAATGAAAGAGAAAAGAAACAGCAAACCTGCCAAGGCTTGGGCGATTTTCTGTAAAGAAGCCTATAACGCAGATCCAGACGATGTATCAGATGCTCATGAACTAGCCAACCATAACAAAATGCGAGATAAACTTCGCAATAAACGCATCAAATTCCTAAAATCGATTGATATCCCAAAATATACCTCCAAATAGCTCCAGATCACTTCTTTTCAACTTGCGTCCAACCCTGAACGATACTAGAATCAAAATAAATTCTGCCTAAAATGAAGGTGCCCGAATGTTCTCGCATCAGGATGACGTTTCTATAGCCAAAGCCATAGTCTTTAAAGCCCATCCTTTCTGCTCGGCGATTTTCCGCCTTTCGCTTCTTGTGCGGTCAGTCGCTCCCACTCGGGCATTACCCATTATTGGGGCGTAGAGTATAAACAATGTCTTATCGGAATAGTACAAAAACTCCCTTGATCGGCGCCATTGGGGGATGATTATTGCCTCCTTAACTATAAGATGCCGTAAACATACATTTCTGGTCTATTTTGTTAAGGTAACTAAGGTAATATTCAAGCACAAACCGTCATGAATTGTATCGCTCTCACGCCTATTCTATTTGTCTAGTTCCTTGACTAGACTCCGTAAACGAGTTACATCGTCGCTGCTGACTTTGAACATGTGGCCATATGGGCAAAAGTCATGAATAATCGCTTGACCTGTATTCTCATTATATACTAGTGGATAAAGTCGGCAACCTTCGGGTCTGGAAGAGTATATTTTACACCCATCTTCTCCGAGGAAAAAGCATTTACCATTAATATTTTTCAAATAACGCTCTCTTTTTCGTCTTATGACAAAATCTCTGTACCTGTATCCTTGTCTTGTGATTCTCTTTATGTCAGTTCCCGTTAGAGGC
>Ga0272442_10011096_pt1 | contig 11021 bp, 8 predicted proteins | sample SSMForm2O_FD_200262 | JGI IMG/M metagenome (GOLD analysis project Ga0272442, IMG submission 200262) | Marine sediment archaeal communities from Little Sippewissett salt marsh, Falmouth, MA, United States - SSM-Form-2O | ecosystem: Environmental > Aquatic > Marine > Wetlands > Sediment ... | reverse complement strand
CCATCGACCCCAAAGACAAAGATACAGGATACCAAAAAAATGAAAAAAAGTAAACTACTATCGGCTGAAGCCGATAGCTTTGAAGACTAAAGAGCGGGCGGTTCCCGACTAAAGTCGTTCACTGCCCTTAATTAATTGTGAAGCTTGAACCTCCATCACCTGGTTCTGCTTTATCCTGAAGGCGAATGTATTCTAAAATGACTTCGTCGGAAACATTACCGCTCGTTGCGGCAAAGTAACCGCGAGCCCATAGATGCCGGCCCCAGAAGGCTTTTTGGATATGTTGAAACTCCATCAGCAACTTGCGAGATGTTTTGCCTTTGATGTATTGCATCACCTTGCTCGGAGAGAGATTCGGCGGGCAAGACAGGAACACATGTACATGATCCTTGGCCACGTGACCGGACAATATCTCAATCTCATTGGCCTTGCAGATCTCTATGACCAACTCTCGCAAGCGGTGCCCTACAGCATCGTAAAGCACTGGCTTACGGTACTTTGTGACCCATACAAAGTGGTATTTGATATCAAAACGACTATGAGATCCGGTACGATAATTTTCCATCCCATAAGTCTAACTTATTTAATATTTATCCTCAAGGTATCGCCTGAAGGCGAGGGTTTTAGACCCATTGTGAGACAATAAACGCAGGAAAGCGGCAACAAAATACAATGATGGGTAAAGATAAAATTCTGTAAGTGTGTTAATTCAAATCATAAATCAGCTAACAAATTGAATATACATGAGTACCGTTCAGTTTATCCTGGGGCGCAGCGGCAGCGGCAAGACGCATTATTGTCTGGAGTCAATTAAGACAGAACTGATCAAGTCTGCGCTGGGCAATCCTCTAATCCTGCTGGTGCCGGAACAGGCAACATTTCAGATGGAGCAAGCCCTGCTGGCTAACAAAGAGATAGAAGGGTATCATCGGGTACGGATATTGAGTTTTGAACGCTGGGCGCGGATGGTGCTGGCTGAAGCAGGCCGGCCGGGATTTCCAGTGCTGAGTGAGTTCGGCAAGCAGATGATTCTGCGCCGGTTACTGCAGCAGCGGCAAGGGGAGTTAAAAATATTCCACCGGGTTACAGACCGAAGCGGTTTTATCAAACAGTTGAGCAGGATAATAAGTGAACTGCGTCAGTATCGGCAATCGCCAAGTAATCTGCGGGAGCAACGAGAGCAACTTCTAAATAAAAACGATCCTTCTCTGGGGCCACTTCTCGACAAGATGTCGGATTTGACGTTGATCTTCCAGGAGTATCAGGATTATATTGGAGGAAAATATGTGGATCCGGATGATTATCTGGATCTGGCGACGCAGCGCTGCCCAGAGGTTGATTTTCTGCAGGGGGCATATTTGTGGGTGGACGGTTTTGCCGGTTTTACACCGCAGCAATATCATGCCTTGGCGGCCCTGATCTGCACAGTAGAACAAACCCGGATCAGCCTTTGTCTGGATCCGGGTAGTGAGCAATTTCAGGTAGCCCGGGTTCATCTTGATGAGCCGCTCAATATGATGGATTTATTTCATCCCATCCTGCAAACCTATCAGCGTCTTGAAGGAATGCTGCAAGGGGATCTTGCGGATAAAGTTAAACTTGAACCGGCAATAATACTGCCTGCCCACCAGGCAGCACAAATCCTGCTGCCTCGGTTTGAAAAATCGGAAGGGCTGGCTCAACTGGAGCGGAATTTTCTGAGGGAAACGATAGACAGAAAAACCGGCTCAGGGGAATCTGTAGAGGGAGGCTGTGAATCTGATATCCCGGCAAGAGATATTGTAGTGGTCGAGGCGCAACAGCGGCGAAGAGAGGTGGAAACAGCAGCTCATCATATTTTGAGATTGTGCCGGGAGCAGGGATACAGATATCGAGAGATAGCCGTCATACTGCGTGATTTTGGCGACTACCAGGATTTAATAGAAGTGGTATTTGCTGATTATGGTATCGCGTATTTCATCGATCGCAGGCGTAATGTCCATCATCATCCCTTGATCATGCTGCTGCGAGGAGCGCTATCGGTTCTGGAGAGTAATTTCCATACGGAAAACGTGATTTACTATCTCAAGAGTGATCTAGTTCCTATTCTGCGCGAAACAGTTGATGCCTTGGAAAATTACAGTCTGGCACAGGGGATACAAGGTAAGGATTGGTGGGATAGTAAGCATTGGAGCAATCAACAAAACAACAAAGATGAAATAGCTGAGTCTTGCAGAGGGGCGCTGGGACCATTGCTAAAAATGCGGGAAACACTTTATGGTAAGGAATATCAGCCGGGGGAAAAATTACCGGTGCGGGAAATTACCATCGGAGTGGTTGAATTACTGGAAAGACTCAAGGTAGCCGAAACACTCAACCAGTTGTATAGGGAGGAACTGGAACAAGGGCAGTTAGATCAGGCGCAGGTGCATGAGCAGATATATAACGACTTGATGCACCTCTTTGATGATATTGTTACAGCATTAGGGGATTGTTCGGTTACATTGAATGAATATAACGAGATATTATGCGGGGCACTGCAGCAAATGACCTTGCGACTGGTACCACCGGGACTGGATCAGGTGCTGGTGGGTACGATTGAAAGATCAAGGCATCCGCAAATTCGGGCTGCTTTTGTATTAGGGGTAAATGAAAAGAAATTTCCCCAGCTGTCTGCTCCCGATGCATTCTTTACCGATCCTCAACGGGAACAGTTACGGCAAAGTGGTTTTGAGCTGGGACCGGCAAGTACGGAAAAACTGTTGCAGGAAAGATATCTCGCCTATATCGCCCTTACCCGCCCACGGGAATTTCTCTGGGTGAGCTATGCCCTGGCGGACGAAAAAGGTAATAAGCTGAATCCGTCATCCTTGATCGAAGATATTTATGAGGCAGCGGAGCAAATAAGGCTGGTGAGACTGACTGAAGATTTGGGCAAGCCGAATTTACACCAGATAGCCACACCGGGGCAGTTGACTTTGCAATTAGCACGGTCTCTTTCAAGCTCAGGTAAGAGTACCGGGCAGATCGATCCGGTCTGGATACAACTTTATCGTTATGCAGGTAATCAGGAGGGATGGTGCAAGAAACTACAGCAGGGTTTAGCCGGGTTTACTTATAACAATCGGGCGGAACTGAAACCAACTATAGTGGAGCAATTATATGCGAATGAGCTTGCCAGCAGTGTATCACGTCTGGAAACATATGCGGCATGTCCGTTCCAGTATTTTGCGCGATTTATTCTCAGGATCAAACCAAGGGAGGAATTACAACTGACGGCGCCCAATATGGGCAGCTTGTACCACAATGTATTATATGAAATATTTCTAAACATGGCCAAACAGGGGCTTGACTGGCGGGACCTGACCAATGAAAAAATCCGGGAGATAGTCGATGAGGAAATCGAACGGGTGATCAGGTATGATCAGACCTTTACCGGATTGCGGGCAAAATCGAGTCGTAATAAATTTTTACTGGCGGAAGCGGCCAGGCGGATGGAACTATTCTGCCGTTCTCTAAGGGCCAGCGCAAGGGCGGGAAACTTTTATCAACGGGAAGGTGAACTGGAATTTGGACCAAAGTCACCTCTGGCCGCACCGGAAATTGAACTGGGCCGCGGCAAAAAGCTTCTGCTGCGAGGCAAGATCGACCGGGTGGATGTCTGTTTGAAAGAAAATGGTAAAGCGGGGCTAAGCATAACGGATTATAAATCCACGGCCCGGTCATTTAACTTTACGCAGTTTTATCATGGTTTAGCGCTGCAATTAATTAGTTATCTGCTGGCCCTGAAAAATTATCAGCCTGCCCAAACAGAAACCACGGTTCAAACCGATCTGGCGGCGGCTCTATATTTGCCTGTATGGCAGAGCGGTGATTCACATGATGAAAGTCCTCCGGAAGAAGTGTTGTCAGGTAATTTTGGCCTGGACGATAAGCCGCATAAGGCGGTAGGAATTTTTAACCGGGGGTGGCTATATCAGTTAGACAAACAAGTCAAATCAGGAAAAATTTCGGCTTATTTTGGTTTCGGCCTGAAAAAGGATGGAAACATCAGGGACGTCAAGCGTTCGGGGGTATTGGAGCCGGAGGAAATGGAACTGTTATTGGCGCATTGCCGAGAAATGCTGGGGCAATTTGCCAACGAAATTTTAAGCGGAAAAATTGAAGTGAGGCCTTACCGCTTAGAAAATAAACAGACGCCCTGTTCTCGATGTGATTATCATAGTTTCTGCCGATTTGATCCCAATCATGATAACTACAGGCAATTGGCATCACATAGTAAACCGGAAGTGCTGGAGAAAATCAAAGCAACTTGACACCTTACTCCATAAAGGGGGTAAAAACACAAGCAAAATGGTGGGAATTAAAATGCTTAAGGTGATGAGCTAGAGTTTTCAAGTCGGTCGATAACGATAGCTCCGACGGAATCACCCAGAACGTTGGTCGAGGTGCGAAACATATCCAGAAAGGCGTCCACAGCAAAAATCAGGGGGATGTAATCAGCGGACAGGCCAACGGCGCCGGCAACCAGGACCATAGTGACCAGGCCGGCGTCGGGGACGGCGGCGGCACCAATCGAAGCCAAAACGGCGGTGATAAATATGACAAAAGTTATAACGGGAGAAAGGTGAATCTCCGCGCCGGGCATACCTCCGAATAACTGGATGAGAAAGATAACAGCAACACCTTCATAAAGTGCTGTGCCGTCCATGTTCATAGTGGCGCCGAGGGGTAGAACAAATTCAGCGGTCTTGGGAGATACTTTCAATTTGTTTTGTACACAGTCCAGAGTAACCGGCAAAGTAGCGGCGCTGGAACGGGTGGCAAAAGCAATCATCCAGGCCTCCCGGATACCACGGAGAAAGACCAAAGGTGAGACCTTACCCACGAATCGGCAGATTGTAAGCAGGACAACAACGTGAACAGCAATACCGATAAGGACAACAATAATATATTGAAAGAGGGTGTGGAAGACAGCGGGACCAATACTTCCGACCAGAGAAGTCACCAGACAAAAGATGAACAAAGGGGAACCGGCCATTATCCAGCCGGTAAGCTTCATAATGGCGGCGTTGAGGCCCTGGATGACGGGGATGACAGGCCGGGCGGTCGAGCCGATAACAATCAGAGCGATACCCAAAAGGATGGCAAAAAAGATGATACCCAAAGATTGCCCTTCAGCAAGAGACTTAAAGGGGTTAGTGATGATCTTTTCAAGATTGTTTTTAATGATCATCAGAGGAGTTTGCTCCTGGGTCTGCTTTATTTTGGCTTCCTGTTCAGCGAATTCCTGGGTGAGCCGGGCTTGCTGCTGCTGCCAACGGTTGCGGATTTCATCACGATTGGCACTTTCTCCAGGTTTGATGGTAAGCACAAAAAATAAACCGATAATGACGGCAATGGAGGTGGTAATGAGATAAAATAATAGCGTTTTCCAACCGAGACTCCATAACTCACCGGTAGTGGCAAGGCTGGTGATAGCGGACATGATAGAAAAGAAGATAAGGGGAGCGACAATCATCTTAAGGGCGCCGACGAAGATGGTTTTACCAAAGAGATCCAAAACGGGGATTACCCTATCACGAAAATCGGCCGAAGCCAACTCACTCAAGGCCAAACCGCAAAGAGCACCCAGCACGATACCGACAAATATAAGTATATGAAGCCTGGATTTCATAGATATAAGTTAGTGATATCCGATGATCTGTTTTTGAAAAAACATACAAACATCCTCAGGTGATTCATAACATCTTTTTCCCTTAGGAACAAGGTTATTTATTCGAGGTGCGCAGTTGGAGCAGGATGTGCCAAAAGGCGCCACGGGCGCCGCCGGCGATCGCGTTGACCAAAGGAGTATTGTCATTGTAGTTGTGATCGGAATCGGTTACGTCTTCGTCCTCAGGAGCAAAGAAGCGAGGGTCGTCGCCGATCATATCCCGAACGAGTCGGCCGGGCTGTTCGCCAAGGACACTGGAGATGTAAAAGGTAGGCCGGAGAAAATCCACGTCGCCGGAGTACTTGCGGCGCAGCGATGGATTAGTTTCCAGGGGGCCCTGAGAACGGATGATCCGAGCGGCGGGAGTGTTTTCATAGATGCGCAGGCCCAGGGGAGCACCGACGGCATCGGGGGCGATTTGCTTCATAAAATTGATGCTTTCGGCGACGGTTTTAGGAGTTTCGCCGGGACCACCCAGAAGCAGATCGACCATTACAGTGATATTATTTTCACGACAAAGATCAACCGCCGAAGCAAGATCGGCAGGGATATGAGGTTGACAGTATTCTTTGAGCATTGATGGGCAGGCGGCATCGCCGGTAAAATCGATGCCCACACATCCGGCCTTTCTCATAAGTGCGGCTAATTCAGAATCGAAGGGAGTAACAGACATATAGGTGTACCAGCGGAGGCGGTCGCCGAGCCGGCGGCGGACAAACTCCTGACAAACAGCAAGGGCATGAGAGCGTGGTAAATTAAATTCGCCGTCACAGATATGAAGACAATCAACGTCCTGGGCCAGGAGTTGTTCGGCTTCATCCGCTATCTCCCGGGGATTGCGCAGGCGGAAGGTGTTGCCTTTGGCCAGGGGATCGGCGCAGTAGATACAGGGCCGGGCGCAGCCGCGCTTGGTTTCCAGGCCGATCTGACCACCTCGTTGGAAATAGGTGCGATTGTCAATGAAACTTCGAGCAGTAGGTACAGAGAGAGGCTCAGGCCAAGCGGGCTGATTATGACGCCATTGGCCGTCGGTCTTGAAAAGCAGGCCGGGAACCTTAGACAAGTCCTGTTTACCTTGTATTTGCTGATATAACGCAATCGTAGCCTGTTCGCCGTCTCCATGAACACCGAAATCGGCTCCGGTTTGGGCCAGGATCCGCCCGGGAGCGATGGAAAAACCAACACCACCAAGAAAGATTTTAGCGTCGGTTAGATTGCGTATAGCATTGACGAGATCAGTAAGTTTAGGAACGAACCACTGCCCGCTGGGCCAAAAACAATCGTCCACATTACGAAAGGAAATACCTATAAGACGTGGTTGATGAGAGGCAAAATATTGCTTCAGGGCGGCGGAAGGATCTTCAGCCAGGCATAAATCGAGAATCTCGACCTTAATGCCGGCGGCCTGAGCGGCAGAAGCGATATAGTCCAGGCCCACCGGGGCGATGGGCGGCTGCATACGATTAGAGTTGATTAATAATAGCATAACTCAAAGCTGATAAACATATATGCAAACTTTCCTACTAACAGAATATCAATATTATACCGTATGTTCAAGCCAAACCGGGGGCGATAGTAAGTATTGATAAAGTCTAACATTTTTCGGGATTGACAGGGACAAATGTAGCCCTAGAATCGGTTAGGAAAGTTAATAAAGGAGATTTTAATAGATGGCGAATGTGGAAGAAGTATTGGTTGTAAAACGAAGCGTATATGAAGAACTGGGTGCGTTTCACGGAGTGAATTTCGAAACAGAACGATATCTGGAACGGCTGCTGCGGGGAAAAGAATTGGAATACCTGGAACGGCCCCAGGCGGAGAAGAATCCGCAGTTCAAGCAGTTGATACCCTACGTAATCATGGGATATGAGGATAAATATTTGTGCTATCAACGGGGTAAAAGGGCGGGAGAACAGCGGCTGGTCGATAAGGTCTCGATCGGGATCGGGGGGCATATAAATCCTTGCGACGATCAGATGCCCCTATTCTATGAAGATTATACCGAGATATATCAGAACGCCGTGGCCCGCGAGGTAGCCGAAGAAATAGAGGTAGAGTGCGAATATAAAGACAAAATTGTGGGCCTCCTGAATGATGACTCGAACGAGGTGGGCCAGGTGCATCTGGGGATTATTCACTTCTGGCGGTTGGCAGAGCCGAAGGTGAAAAAACGCGAACAGATGATTTGTCAGCTTAATTTTATGACCGAAGCGGAATTATTAAAAATTAAGGACAAAATGGAAACCTGGTCACAGTTGTGCCTGGAAAACCTGGGGGCGCTAACTAAGCCGTAAGAATAGTTTACATTACATCTGGATACCAGAAATTTTTCATTGGATTTCCGGTCTTGATAGACAAGTACTATTTCTTCTGATTTGGCAGACCGTACACTTCCACCTCAGTATAATGGTTCATATCATTAGCCGAACTGCCGTTGCTGTAGAGGCGAACGTAGCGGGCAATTTCACCCTTAGCATCCACTAGTTTGCCCTGGTTGGAATCTATGTAGTTCATATCGGTACCGACACCCAAGCTGGCGGAATTATCAAAATCATTATTGAACAAAGTCCGCACGTTCTGGATAAAATCGGCATCATCGGCAATCTGCACAACTACATCATAATAGACCCGAGCCTCGTTGTGGTAATGCCAGAACAGAATTGCATATATAGGACACAAATCTCCTAGATCCAGAGTTATGTACTGCGGGCCCGGGGCCAACTCCACAAAGCTGCCATCGAGGGCTTTTTTATCACCATCGGTAATATATTCGATATCACCAATAATGGGTTCATCATCGCTGCACAAGACCTGACGACCTCGAGCGAGGTTTGCGGTACCTACAGGTGCAAGGAACGGTGGACGGGGTTTATTCGAATTTTTTTCCAGATTGGGTATACCAGTCAAATTTTCTGGTGTGCCCTGGAAACACGAAGGTGGCAGTTGAATATCCAAGGGTACAATTTCCCTGGATGAGTTTGGTTGGGGTTTTGTATCCTGGTTGACTGATGTGGTTTCAGGGGTAGATTTTGGAGTGAGACTTTTGGCAGGTTCCTGGGTAGTTATTTTATGGGGTAAGGGCAGGCCGTACACTTCCACTTCAGTGTAGTGGTTCAATGTGTTAGCCGAGCTACCGTTACTGTATAAACGTACATAGCGGGCAATCGCACCCTTGGCGTCCACCAGCTTACCCTCATTTGTTTCGATGTAGTTCGTGTCTTTACCGACACCCATACCGGCGGAATTATCGTGATCATTGTTAAACAAAGTCCGTACGTTCTGGGTAAAATCGGCATCATCGGCAATTTGTACTATTACATCATAATACGCCCGAGCTTGCTTGTGGAAATGCCAGAACAAATTAGCATATATGCGACATTCTTCACCCAGATCCATGGTTATATACTGAAGACCGGGAGCCAACTCTACATAGCAGCCATCGGCAGCCTCTTTGTTACCATCGGTAATATAGTTAATTTTCCCAATCAAAGGTTTATTATTGCTACTTGAGACCGGTCGGCCCCGGGAAAGATTAACGGTACCTACAGGTGCAAAAAACGGAGGACGGGGTGTACCCGAAGGTTTCTTCAGATTGGGTATCCTGGTAAAGTTTAGGGGTGTACTCTCGAAACAAGGTTTTGGAAGTTGGAAATCCAAGGGTACCAATTTCCTGGATGACTCCGGTTTGGGTGTTACGTCCTGGTTGGCTATTTTGGTTTCAGAGGTCGCTTTTTGGGGGGCACTTTTATCAGATTCAACAGATATTCTTTTGTAACCGAAGTGTACGCCTGCAATTATGGCGATCAGGGCAGCAGCGGCAGCGGTATATTTGATCCAATTAAGTTTCATAATAAACCTCACCTTCTCTCGGGAAAATTGATTTTCGTCTTCCCGGGTATTATTAGTTTGTATCAGCTCCTTCTCGGCGGCGGAGAGGATCCGTTCGTCGAGGGCGGGGCTGGTTTTGAATTTCATACTCGTTATAGACTGTTCTATATTATTTACAGGTTTCATTGTTCTATGCCTTGTTTTTATGCGCCGTGGGCAAGACGACGCCACGATATATACACTTTGCGGAGTTCAAATACCTAATTGCCTTTTAAAATCATCCGCAGTTTGTCAATGCCGTATCGATATCGACTTTGCACGGTATTGATAGAGACATCACAATAGGCAGCTATCTCCTTAAAGGTCATTCGGCCGTGCAGATGGAGGGTGATCACCTCGCGTTGTTCATAAGGAAGCTCGGCCAGAGCGTTCCATAAGCTTTTATTCTCTTCACTTTCTGCCAAGTGAACAAACGGCTCAGGGCAGTTCCCATGAGGTTCCGGTACCGCAAGTAAGGTTACATCCTGCCTTGATTTTCTCCGTAATTTATCTCGGGCCCGGTTGGCGATGCTGGCGGCCAAATAACCCTTGAGACTGCTGCGAATCCGGACCCTACCAGCACCGCCCGCCAGAGCCACGAATACGTCCTGGAGACAGTCTTCCGCCGCCGAGGTGTCCCTGAGCAGGTGGATCGCTATGGTGAGCAGTCCATCCCGGTATTTTTCATAGATCCGGCGCAGGGCATCTCGATCACCGTTACACAGCTTTTGCAAAAGCTGCTGATCTTCGCTCATAACAGCTTCCTCAAGGGATAAAAACGTTTGGTCATATGTAGGACGTTGCAGATGGGTATTTTAGTTTAACCGGCGGTAAAAAATCGGCAGTCGGTGCCGCCAGATCCGATTCGAACCCGCACCTGACGGAGGCACTTGGGGCAATGACCCTCATAAGCAGTGCCTGCCCGGTTGCGATAAATGCGATGATAAACGTGGCAGCACTGGAACAGAACACTTATAAAGGATCTACCCTTGGCTCGCTGAGCACTGATATCGACCTGGGTAACCTCTTGTTGTTCATTAAGCCCCGCTGCCTCTCGGCCGGCTATTTCCAGGATGTAATCCGGTTCGTTTGCCATAATATGTCTAGAATATATTTCTCTTTCACTATTATCGTCAAGACCAGAAGCAAATCATAAGCCCCAAAATCCCCATAAACCACTTAATATCAAATAGTTACCAATTACGCATTTCATCTAATTTCTTTGTGAGCTGGGCTAAATCAGACCAATTCGCTTTACACTTTCGCGCTATACCTATACAATTATAACAAGCAGCCACCGGCATAATAGTTGGTGTAATAATCAACTTAGAAATAATGCAGTAAAGGTATTACGGAGATAGATGGCAGGTAAAATAATCATCGACGCCGAGCGGTGCAAGGGATGCGGACTCTGTGTTATGGCCTGTCCTCGTGGTTGTATAACAATCTCAAGTAAGTC
>Ga0272442_10011095_pt1 | contig 11021 bp, 6 predicted proteins | sample SSMForm2O_FD_200262 | JGI IMG/M metagenome (GOLD analysis project Ga0272442, IMG submission 200262) | Marine sediment archaeal communities from Little Sippewissett salt marsh, Falmouth, MA, United States - SSM-Form-2O | ecosystem: Environmental > Aquatic > Marine > Wetlands > Sediment ... | reverse complement strand
CTCTTTGGGCCGTTATTTTTTCGGTTCTTGCATATTTTCAGCCGCAACTGTTTTGTCGGTTCAAATCTTTAATCGTGCCTCTTTTAAGCGTGGTGATGCTAGGTATGGGCATGACGCTGAGCTGGTTAAACTTTAAGGAGGTATTTCAAAATCCGGCAACAATTTTCATAGGTGTGCTGATGCAGTTTCTTCTGATGCCATTCTTTGCATTTATGATTTCCAAGGGATTGGGACTGCCCCTGTCCGCACTCATTGGAATGGTTCTGGTTGGCTCCAGCCCAGGCGGAACCGCTTCGAATGTTGTCTGCTATCTGGCAGGGGCCAATGTGGCGTTGTCAATCACACTAACGATGACTTCGACACTTCTGTCTGTCCTGGTAACACCCATTTTAACATGGATCTATATGAATCAGACTGTGCCTGTACCCGTGGGAAAGATGCTGTGGAGTGTTCTGCAGATTGTCCTGGCTCCTGTCTTAATTGGAATTACAATCAACTCTTTATTTGAAAGACATTTAAAAAATTTAAAATCTGTTTTTCCTTTGGTGTCCGTAACCGCAATTGTTGTCATCATTGCGATCATTGTCGCTATAAACCAAACACAAATTCAAACGATGGGATGGATGTTATGTCTTGGTGTAATTTTACATAACGGGTTGGGTTTGTCCGCAGGATATTGGATATCAAGATTATTACATTTTGATGTCCGAACATCAAGAACATTGAGTATTGAAGTCGGCATGCAAAATTCGGGTCTGGGGGTAGCACTGGCCATTCAGCATTTTTCTGCTGCTGCGGCGATCCCCGGCGCAATATTCAGTGTATGGCATAATTTGTCAGGATCGATTTTAGCAGGAATCTGGCGATCTCATCAAAAAATGACGAAACCTTCTGCGTGACCCTGGATCGCCCAAATGAAATGGAAATCCAATGATTGCTTACTGTGGAATTGATTGCTCAGAATGTGAGAGTTACAATGCAACTCAATCAGGAGATAAAGAAGCATTAAAAAGAGTCGCAAAAAAATTGACAGAAAACTATTGTGTTGAAGTCAAACCAGAGTATGTCATTTGCGATGGTTGCAGGACAGTAAAAAGAAAGTCGTATTAAGGAGAGACCGATTTTGAAACTGATTAAAGCACCCATATTAATTAAGGCCGCCGGTGATCCGCCCAAGCAGATCGAAGAATTTATCGGACGCGTCAACTGTAATACACCGGATGTGAGTGTTGCCCGAATGCGCAGTCCCGCCGGATGGTCAGAACCCGGGCAGACCCCCGAGTTTGATGAATATACTGTTGTATTAAAGGGATTGGTTCAGGTTGAATTCCATGGCGAAACCATTGAAGTGCACGCGGGTGAGGCTGTGATTGCTGAGAAAGGGGAGTGGGTGCGGTACAGTACCCCGCATCCGGATGGCGCAGAGTATATCTCTGTGTGCGTTCCGGCATTTTCTCCGGATACGGTTCATCGTGACGAGTAAAAATGGTTCATGTACAGATTTGTTAAAAGTCAATGAATAATAGTCATCACCTTAGGTTGAATTTGTGTATCTATTTTTCGACACAGAAACGAATGGACTTCCAATTGACTGGAAAGCCCCTGTTCATCAGCTGGACAATTGGCCCCGGATGATTCAACTGGCCTGGCAGCAAGTGGATAAACATGGAAATCTGCTGCAGGGAGCGGATTATATCATTAAACCTGAAGGCTTTCGTATCCCTGAGGAGGCGGTTAAAATCCATGGGATAAACACAGAACAGGCACTCCGGGAAGGATTCAATCTGAAAATGGTTCTGATCGAATTTGCTTCGGTCATTGATCGCTCTGATATTTTGATAGCGCATAATATCAGTTTTGATGAAAAAATCGTCGGTGCAGAATTTATGCGGATGAATGTCGATCATTCTATGTTTCAAAAGAAACGGATCTGCACCATGGAGCAATCCACGGATTTTTGCCGTATTCCCGGGAACTATGGTTATAAATGGCCAACTCTGTCAGAGTTGTATTATACCCTGTTTAACAGTCATTTTGAGGAAGCACACAATGCAGCTGTTGATGTATCCGCTTGCGTTAAATGCTTCTTTGAATTGAGGAATCGGGGAATTTTGATGGGATAATATAAATCCCCGGCAATCACTTGCCGAGGATTTTAATATCTACTGTTGATTACAGTTTTTTTACACGAGTGGCCTGTAAGCCTTTAGGACCTTCACCGATTTCAAATTCGACTTGATCACCTTCATTGAGGGTTTTAAATCCTTCTCCTTCAATCGCTTTGAAGTGTACAAACACATCATCGCCTTCTTCTCTGGAAATAAATCCATAACCCTTTGAGTTGTTAAACCACTTGACAGTTCCTGTTTCCATTACATCAATCCTTCATTAAAGATAAAAGTCACGTACAACATTGCTTCAAACCTATATGCTATAGCAAAAAACATGGACGAGGCATCTGTCTCTCCATGCTTTATTATCCGTTTTTAAATCTCACAGAACAATATCGCCTGGAAAGCCGATAGGTTTAAAAACACGGTACATTCAAAATCGTGGTTAAGTTACGATTTCCCATTATAAAAAGCAAGTAAAATTTGATATCGTGCCGATTTTAAATGACTTAGAGGCAAATCAGGTAATGTTGGAATATTTGCATTAAATGATTGGGTCATCAACATTATAAATGCGTCGAATCCAAAACGGATACATTGATTTCAGATTATATCACCATCGTATGCTTTACATATACGGATGGTCGCTTTTTGTTCAATGGTTGCAGTAAATAATTAAACATGACTTTCAATTCGACAATAATGACCATTGAATTCTGTTGCTGATGAATTTGAGTGGGAGGTTTGTTTCGGTAAAAATGATTTTTAACTTGACAAAAAATCTAAATTAGAATATATTTAAAGTATGAAAGTTGAAACGATTGAAACAAATGCCCGATTAACACACTATTTTTCGACTGTACGCGGTGTTGTTGAACTCTTTTATCCGTTTGTCGAGGGTGCTGTTCATGACCTGAAATCAGGACAGATTATCGCTCTGTTCAACAATTTTTCAAAACGATCGGTAGGTGACAAATCTCCACTGCAGGAGCTTAAAGTGAAAGTCGATCAATTTCCGGATGTTTTTGATCCATATTACAAAATCAACTGGGATGGAAAAAAGTTAAAATGCACTTCAATTACGATCCGTGATTCTGACAATGTCCCGATCGGATTGATCTGCCTCAATCTTGATGTATCGGCATTCGGCGAGATGAATCATGTTTTACAAAAATTTCTTTCGGTGGGTGAACAATCCGGCAATCCAGTCGATATTTACAGTGAAGACTGGGATGAAAAAATCCAGAGATTCATAGAGAACTATCTCAAAGAGAAAGGATTGGTATTGTCGACAATGTCATCGCAAAATAAAAAAGGTTTGGTGCAATGCCTTTACACAAAAGGTTATCTGAATTACAAATATGCAGCAAAGTATATCGCCCGATGCTTACATGTGTCCAGAGCAACCATTTATAATTACTTAAAGTGAGATCGGTTCATTCATGTCCTACGATTTAAAAATTAAACAGGCGTATCAAATAATTAAGCCCTATATTCGTGAGACGCCCCTATTGTACTCAGATTTTCTAAGTCAAGCGACCGGTAATGATGTTTACCTGAAATGTGAGAATTTGCAGATCACCCATGCTTTTAAAATCCGCGGCGCGATTCATAAGGTGCTGTCCGCACCTGAGGGTGAAATTAAAAATAAAACGCTTGTGACGGCTTCCGGAGGAAATCATGGTCTCGCAGTGGCGCGGGCCGCCCTCGTTCTGGGAGCCAAATCCTTAATCTTTCTTCCGAAGACAACTCCCGGTGTCAAAATAGAAGCCATTCGAAGGATGGGAGGACGTGTCGAATTATTTGGCAATGTCTGGGATGAATCCAATGAACAGGCCATGATTTGGGGACAGCGTGATGATTTCTGTTATATTCATCCCTTCGATGATGAATCGATTATTCAGGGGCAGGCCACGGTCGCGTTTGAAATTTTACGGCAGTTGAACAATGTGGATATCATCATGGCTTCTGTAGGCGGGGGAGGTTTAATCTCCGGAATCGCTCAGTACGCAAAAGCGAAGCATTCAGAAATAAAGGTTTTTGGTGTGGAGACCCGGGGAGCCGACTCTATGTCACAGAGCATTCAAGCCGACAGGCTTGTCACCCTGCCTTGCATTGCTTCTAAAGCGGAGTCTTTGGGTGCAAAACGGGTGACCGAGCGGACCTTTCAAATTGTCCGAAAATATGTCGATACCCTGTTTATGGTGGCTGATGAGGAAGCAGTACAGGATCAGATGACAATCCTGCTTGAAGAGAAATTGTGGGTTGAACTCGCTTCTTCCTGCGTCGTGTCCGCGTATCAAAAATTTGCAGCGCCTCATTTTAAAAATAAAAAAGTCGTCATTGTGCTCTGCGGCGGGAATGCCCCATTGAATTTTAAGCATAACCATGAGGAATAATCATGATTCGCGGCAGTTACAGTCCCCGTTGTAAAACACTCTATTCTTTGAGAATAGGGTAAATGGAATTGTATTTGCCAGCGGATCATTCATTCCTGAAAACGGGATACTACTTTTTTTAATTCATCGATAATCTGAATGTTCTGCGGACATTATGTGAGGCAGGTGCCGCATGCGATGCAATTCGATGCTTTTTCTGATTCATTAAAATGTCACATCGGACGATTTTTTCTAAATTCATCTTAATTGTTTTTTTATTACTTGCATTTTATTGTATCCGGTTGTATTATGCCTGTTGAATCCAGATTTTAACCACGATGTTATATGGAATTGCCATCCAGTCATATTCAACTCTCAATTTCAGCAGGGATTTGAAACCATTAATAAAAGGGGAGAGCCATGAGGAATTCATTCAACCGTCTGTTTGGATTGTTCATAAATCTGCTTCTTATTTGTCTTGTTTTCTTTTCAAAAGCGGGTTATGCACAGTCTTCCGATTATCTGTCCGGAAAAGTGTTTAATGGAAACAAGGGAGATGAGAGCACAGCCATTTCCGGTGTCACCGTAAAATTATACGGATCCATGAACAGCGGCACGTTAGGCAGCCAGATCAACAGTACCACCACCGATGGAAACGGCTGGTACTCTCTGCTTGCAACATCCGGATATGAATATTACAGTATTGTAGAAACCGATCCTTCAGGATATCAATCCGTGGGCGCGAGCTCGGTCAGCGGGACGGTGATCAACAGCAACCGCATCCAGTACAGCATTGGCAGCAAACCTCTTTCGGGGCAGACTAAAACCGGCAATAAATTCTGGGACAAGCCGACCGCTCCGGCAAATCATTCACCTAATGCAGTCGATGATAACGCATCCACAAAAAAGAATACGGCTGTGACGATTTCTGTTCTCGCCAATGACAGTGATCCGGACGGCGATACCATCACCCTGCAGAGTAAGACCTCGGCCTCACACGGCACGGTTACGAAAAGTGGCAATAAAATTATCTACACACCGAATACAGGATACACAGGCACAGACCAGTTTGATTATACTATCAGTGACGGACGGGGAGGGACAGATACTGCCACTGTTACCGTCACCGTCACTGAAGCAAGCGTACAAACCGGTTCCATAGGCGATTGGATTTGGCTTGACCTGGATGAGGACGGATTGCAGGATGCCGGCGAGACGGGTATTGCCAATGTGACGATTTCGCTCTATGATGGCAGTGACAACCTGCTGGCAAGCACCAGTACGGATGGAAGCGGTAACTATTTATTTTCCAATTTAAATCCCGATGATTATTATCTGATCGTCACGCTTCCGGCCGGATATCAGTTTGTTCCGCAGGATCAGGGGATGGATGATACGATCGACAGCGACGCAAATTCCACGACTGGCCGAATCGATGTGTCCAGCCTGACAGGCGGAGAAAACCGGGATTATATGGATGCGGGTATGATGAGTGAGGACGACAATCATTATGATTTCGGGGATGCGCCATATGACGGGTCCACTCATTTATATCCCACTAATCTGGCTCAGAATGGAGCGCGTCATCAGCTGGACCCGGATGTTTATCTTGGCATGCAAATCGATACTGAACTGGATGGAATTCCCATGTCCAATGCGCTTGGCGACGATACGGATGGTTATAATGATGAAGACGGCGTGGTTTTTACTTCACCCCTGGTGCCCGGCACAACAGCCTCCGTGACCGTCACGGCTTCCACATATGGGCTTTTATACGGCTGGATCGATTTTAAACAGGATGGTCAGTTTGACGTGGCCACGGATCACATCTTCACAGGTCAGGCGCTGTCTCCCGGTGCTAATGTTCTGGGTATTGCTGTTCCGGCTGATGCAATCCAGGGCTGGACCTATGCCAGATTCCGTTTTTCAACAAGCTCGGTTCTTGATCCGGAGGGCGAAGCACCGGATGGGGAAGTTGAAGATTATGCTATTGAAATTATAGAAGCTGAAGAAGGCTCGGTTATAATTATCAAAGAAGCCATACCGGCGGATAATACCCAATTTCTGTTATGCACCCATCATTCAGGCGGCTTCTTTAATATACTATGTGGTTCCTGGTCGGATCCATCCAGCAATCAACTGTTTTTCTTCAATCCCGGCAATCTGCTCAGTGCTCAGGAAGGCACTGTGACAGGATGGGTACTGTCAGATATTCAGGTGACCGGTGACCTGGACAATGGATCCGTGGTCGATCTTTCCAACAGAGAAGTGACTATTGATTTCGATCCGGGTGAAAATATTGTGATTACCTTTAAAAACGAGAAATCCGATGATACTGAATATGATTTCGGAGACGCCCCCACGAACTATCCAAGCGCCAGTCATCTTCTGGACGGGCCGTATCTGGGATGGCTCACAGGCGCGCCCGATGCGGAAGGCGGCATGCAGCATACTTCAGATGCATCCGGCGATGACCAGGATGGATATGATGATGAGCAGGGATTCAACGTTTTTACAAGCACAACGCATGTTCCCGGCGGCTATTGGGGTGTGGATCTGGACATTACGCTAAATCAGTGCAAGGGCTTTACCGTTGCTTTGTGGATCGACTGGAACAAAGATTACGACTGGAACGATGCACAGGAAGAGATATTCAGCTACAGTACATCCACAGCGTGGATGGGTCAGACTTTTCAGATATTATCGATCAAGACTGCTATTCCCGCAACAATTACTCCAGGCGATCTGTTTGCACGCGTGCGCCTGGTGGACGGCGAGAATGTCGCGCTCACACCTGACGGTGCATTCGGAAAAGGTGAAATTCAGGATCATGTTATCCATATCGTAGAGGGACCTGTACCGGATCCGTCCGGCGGCCGCATATACGGAATGAAGTGGGATGATAAAAACGGGAATAAAATCTGGGATATGACGGAATCCGCACTTTCGGGATGGACCATCTGGCTCGATCTCAATCAGAATGGTGTGGAAGATGCAGGAGACGCCTATGATATCACGGACGGTTCCGGTCAATTCGAGTTTTCGGGTTTGAATGCCGGTCAATATATTGTAGGAGAGAAATTAAAATCCGGCTGGATTCAGACCTGGCCCGGCAGTCCGGCTACGCATACCATGACTGTGGATCCCCAGAAACCCGGCTTAGGGATTCTGTTTGGCAATCAGCAGACCGGTCCAAATTCCGGAGGCAGTGCGGTCAAGTGGGATCAATCCCTTCTGTTCGATATCATGAGTGAGGACACGACCTGTTACCGGTCCCGGCGCGAGTCGTCGGTTATGTCCGAGTCGATCATGGCGGACAATTGGTTCTGCTATAATCCGAAGCCGGTCACCGGCATTCGCTGGTGGGGCGCCTACGCAGACTGGGACAGCCTCATGCCGCCTGAAAACGCACCCGATTATTTTCATATCGGCATATGGACGCATACGACAGAGGATGAAGTGTATGAATTCACCCATCCCGGTGAGCTGATCCGTGAATGGTTCCTGGAGCGCAGCCAGGTTCAGGAGATGGCCGCAAAATCGTTCTATGATTCTGAGACCATGGAAAAACCGGGATCCGTTTTTCAATACCAGTTCAATATCGAACCGGACGCCTGGTTTTATCAGGAAGGAGAATCGAATATCTATTGGATTCACATTGCAGCCGTGTATGATGAGATTCCGGACTGCCACCATTGGGGATGGCTGACCCGGGAGCATTATTATCATGAAGATGCGGAGCGGATCAATTTGCCAAACGACCCGCATCCCGGTGCAATGTTTGAAGAGGGCGTGCCAATCGGTTCGTATCGGGACATGGCCTTTATCCTGTTCACGAACGAAATGGAGTCCGAGTTTGATTTCGGAGATGCTCCGGATATCGGTTTCGGCACCACGACAGCGAAAAACGGCGCCCTGCATTTAATCGGTTCTGATATTTATCTGGGTGAGCAGATAGATGCAGATTATGACGGCCAGCCGCACTCTCAGGCGAATGGAGACGATGAGGACGGCTTTGATGACGAAGACGGCGTGGAAATTATTTGTCCGACAGTTGTGGGAGGAATTCCTCAGATTCAGGTTCAGGTGTCCGCGCATGGTTTTTTAAATGCCTGGATGGACGTGGATCAGAACGGGCAATGGATCGAACAGGAAGATCATATTATTCAGAATGCCGAGCTGGAAGCGGGCATCCATATTTTTAAGATTTCGGTTTTTAACAATATCACGGCGGGAGAATATATGAGCCGGTTCCGGTTCAGCAGCGAACCCTATCTGTGGTTCAGGGGATTCGCAATCGACGGAGAAGTGGAAGATCACCTGTTGCATCTTGACTTTACGGGAGTGAATCAGAGAAGTTCCGTTATTCCAAAAGAATACCAATTGTATCAGAATTTCCCCAATCCGTTCAATCCCTGTACGACTATTGTGTATGATATTGCAGAAAAGACAAAAGTCATCATTACTATTTATAATACGGCCGGTCAGCAAATCGCATGTTTGGTCAGTCAGGAACAGAGACCCGGCCGGTATTGTGTAACCTGGCGGGGGCAGGATATGCATGGACGGGTCGTGTCATCGGGCGTGTATCTCTGCCGCATGAAAACGACTTCATTTATAAAGACAAACAAGCTGATTTATATGAGATGATTTCCAGAGCGCAAACATTACTCAAGAATATATTTGGATATGCGGATTTCCGTCCACTTCAGGAAAATATTATCACCAATGTGCTGTCGAAAAAGGACACACTGGTCATCATGCCCACGGGTGGGGGGAAATCATTGTGCTATCAGATACCCGCGTTGATATTCGATGGCCTGACCATTGTGGTCTCCCCCTTGATTTCCCTCATGAAAGATCAGGTTGAGCAACTGAGCGCGTGGGGAGTTACAGCGGTTTATCTGAACAGCAGTCTGCCGAAAAAAGAATATCAATCCACGAAAGCCCGGATCGGGCGTGGTGAAGTGAAATTGCTTTATATGGCTCCGGAAACGTTATTGATGCCGGGAATTCTGGCTTTTCTGCAGCATTTGACGGTTTCATGCATTACCATCGACGAAGCCCATTGTATTTCGGAATGGGGACATGAATTCCGGCCGGAATACCGGCAGCTCATTGAAATCCGCAGACAGTTTCCAAAAGCGGTTTGCATCGCATTAACAGCGACGGCCACTCCACGGGTTCAGCAAGACATTAAAACATCTCTGGGTTTTGAATCAGACAATTCGTTTATTGCCAGTTTCAATCGGGAGAACCTTTTTCTGCAAATCATCCCAAAGACGGACCCCTATTTTCAGATCACCGATTTTCTTAATAAATATCCGGATCAATCCGGTATCATCTACTGCTTTTCAAGACGGCAGGTGGATGACCTGAGCGCGGACCTGGCTTCCGGGGGATTTTCAGTTTTACCCTATCACGCCGGTCTGGATGATACCGTCCGTAAAAACAATCAAGAGGCCTTTATCCGGGATAATGTCCGTATTATTGTGGCGACCATTGCATTCGGTATGGGCATCAACAAGCCCAATGTCCGGTTTGTGATTCATCACGATCTGCCGAAGAATATTGAATCGTATTATCAGCAAATTGGCCGGGCTGGACGGGACGGACTCCGGGCGCATTGTCTGCTGCTTTTCAGTTACGGGGATTTGCAGAAGATCAATTACTTTATCCGTCAAATGTCCGGTCGTGAAAAACGTGTGGCGGAACAGCAACTCAATGCACTGGTTAAGTTCGCTGAAAGCCACACGTGCCGTCGACAACGGCTTTTGTCTTATTTCGGTGAAACAGTGTCCTTTCAAAAATGCGGCATGTGTGATAATTGTCTGGGTCCGGGGAAACCTCTTGAAGAGATTACGACTCAGGCTCAAATGTTTCTTTCCTGCGTGAAACGGACCGGAGAGTCGTTCGGTGCCGGGCATATCATCGACATTCTGCGGGGCTCCGAATCCGCAAAAGTCAAACGGTTCGGTCACCACCGATTGAGCACATACGGGGTAGGTACGGATTACAGCAAAAAAGCCTGGCAGCACTATTCCAGACAGTTTATTGCCTTGGAGCTTTTAAATCAAAACTCCGAGCATATGACGCTTCATCTGACCGACAAAGCATGGCGTGTGCTTAAAAACCGGGAGCCGGTCATGGGAACCCACGTTCCCGCAGCCGCTGATTATTCCAAATTCAAAGGCGCAGAACCGGATTATGAGCCGGAATTATTCGATATTTTACGAAAAAAGAGAAAAGAGCTTGCCGACGATGCGGATGTGCCTCCCTATGTGATTTTTCCTGATCGCACATTGATACAGATGGCGTCGTTTTATCCTCGCACCAAAGAAGCGCTGCGGCGCATTCACGGTGTAGGCAGGATAAAAATGGAGAGTTACGGATCGATATTCCTTACCCTGATCAATCGATACTGCGACAAGAAGGATATCTCTTTCAACCGGACATTTCAGCATTCCGGATATGAAAGGCTGCCCTCACGTAAAAAACGCCGATTTTTTATCGTGGGTGAAGCGTTTAATCA
>Ga0272442_10011094_pt1 | contig 11022 bp, 12 predicted proteins | sample SSMForm2O_FD_200262 | JGI IMG/M metagenome (GOLD analysis project Ga0272442, IMG submission 200262) | Marine sediment archaeal communities from Little Sippewissett salt marsh, Falmouth, MA, United States - SSM-Form-2O | ecosystem: Environmental > Aquatic > Marine > Wetlands > Sediment ... | reverse complement strand
CGCGCCCCCCGGTGTAATAAACGGGTCGTTAGCTCAGTCCGGTAGAGCAGCGGACTCTTAATCCGCGGGCCAAAGGTTCGAATCCTTTACGACCCATTTATCATACGCCCGTAGCTCAGCTGGATAGAGCGGTGGACTTCGAATCCACAGGCCGCAGGTTCGAGCCCTGCCGGGCGTGTCCCCACCGAAAATCTGAGGCCCCGTATTCACATGCGGGGCCTTGGCTTTTTCGGGCTGCCTTCCAATCTGGAGTGTGTCAGGGACAACACGGGGAACCACGGGGAACCAGTTTGTTCCCGCACAAACCGGGCACAAAACCGGGCACAGTATTTGGAGAGGTCCGGTTGACTCAGTTGTCTACCATGGCTATGCTTCTAGACATCCAATCCACACAAGGGGGAGCCATGAAGAGACTTACGTGTTTATTAATTGCGATTCTTTCTTCGTGCGCCTCGCCAGATAAAGTCTGTGAGCCTGGAAGGCAACTAGAATGCACTTGCCCTGGAGGTGCCAAAAGTTCCCAGGCTTGCCTTTCTGATGGCAGCGGGTGGAGTGAATGCGATTGTCCTTGTGAAAAAGACTGCTCAGGAAGGGAATGCGGCCCGGATCCCGTGTGTGCTGAGTCATGCGGCGATTGTGGCGACAATAGTACATGCAACGATCAAGGCAAGTGCGAGTGCATATATGTCATTTGTTACAACCTTTGCTGTGGAGACGGAGAGGTATGCATCAACGGTTCCTGCTGTCTTCCCGACTGTACGGGGCGAAGCTGCGGTGAAGATCCAGCTTGCGGTACAAGCTGCGGCACTTGTTCAAGTAGTGAAGTGTGCACTTCTAGCGGAATGTGCTGTACGCAAGATTGTTCAGGAAGAGAGTGCGGAAACGATCCCATTTGTGGCATGAGTTGTGGTTCTTGCGACGGCACAACTGAGTATTGTGGCGCAGATGGTAATTGCGCTGATGACTGCGACGGACGTGTTTGTGGTCCCTCACCCATCCATGGATTCGACTGCGGTACATGCCCTGGATTAACTGACTACTGCACACTAGAAGGTCAATGTTTGGACGATTGTGAAGGGATAGAATGCGGGTCTTCTCCAAACGCAGGGCATAACTGCGCCGAGTGTAATTCTCCCGAGATTTGCATAGAGAACGTGTGTGTCGACATCGGTTTGGAATGGATACAAATAGATGGAGGAAGGTTCATGATGGGTACGGAGAGTGCGCAAGGTAATGAGCGGCCTTCTCACACTGTGGAGGTGCCAACCTTCATGCTGAACAGGACCGAGGTGACTGTTTCTCAGTATCAGCAATGCGTGAATGTTGGAGTGTGCGCAGAGCCATATGAAGTGGACGACTGCGAGTATTGTCAGAAATGCAACTGGGGAATCCCAACTACTTCTGACAATCCAATAAACTGCCTGACCTGGCAACAGGCGTCCGATTTCTGTGTCTGGGCAGGAGGTCGCCTTCCTTCAGAATCTGAATGGGAGTATGCAGCCCGCTCTGCTGGTCAGGAGAACGTTTTCCCATGGGGTGATGAGCCGCCGACATGTGATTATGCGGTGATGTGGGAAGACTGGCCGAACGGAAGTACTGGCTGCGGATGGGAGAGGACGCGACCTGTTTGCAGTATATCTGCAGGCAACACCGCACAGGGCCTATGCGACATGGCCGGAAATGCGGAAGAGTGGGTACAAGATGAATATCATGCCGATTACAATGGAGCGCCTACTGACGGAAGTGCTTGGGAGGACTCCTTAGGCTCTGGCCGAGTTCTGCGCGGAGGTTCTTGGCTCACTGGTTATTGGATGATGATGCGCACAAGAACACGAAGAGGAGGCGATCCGGAAATCAGGACCGATTCCTATGGTTTTCGGTGCGCTAAGTGATTCGAACTCATCGCAAGTAGCCGTATTTGCTGGTACCTGTTGATCCGTTCAGTATACCTTGACAACTAGCTGTAATTATGGCACCTTTCCTGCTTGGGAGCTAGGCTTCTAGGGCCGAAAGCCGGCGTCCCTGGTCGGTTGCTCCCATTCACTTCTAAGGGACCGGAAAGGGACCGGACATGCCGAAACAGAATGTTGCTGAAGACCAATCACCCCTTGAAGCCCTATTCGAAAAAGCGGGCACAATAGATGCGATAAAGCTGTCGCACACAATCAACCGACTGAAGGAATCGCCTGAGGTGCTAGAAGCCAGACGGGTTGCACAAGAGATCCTGACAGAACTGACGCGATTGGGAGTACTCGACCACTTTCCGAACCTGCTCGATATGGCCGCTCATGAGTTTGTTAACTTTGTGGGACTGGCTCACGAAATAAGCAGGCTTCGGTGCGAGTTGAAGAGACTTGCTATCTTGAGTAAAGCACAACAGAACGATACGGCAGAATCAAAAGAAACAGAATCTACAGAAGAGGCGCATTGGTTGAAGATCGGGAATTTTACATACCGAGCCGATTTTCTTGAGGTGAAGATGGGCAAGAAAGTCTACAAGCTGAAAAAGAAAATGCAGCGTGCGCTTGTTCAAGCCCTTACGGAACGTGCCAACAATGGCATGGGCGGAATGCCAAGCGTAGAGATCAAGAAGGTAGTCAAATCAACACAAGACGATTTTAAAGTATCTGCGATCATGCGTGGTGTTTCGTGGACAAGCTTTATCAGAAATGACAACGGTCTCTACTCCCTAAAAACCTAGCTGTACCCAAGAACCGCCCTGCCCCCCTAGAATCACCGCAGATCCGCCCCCAACGCCCTAGAACCGCCGTGCATTCTGCCCCCGCCGCCCTGCATACTTTAAGTCGAGATGGATACCTTTCTTTCATTAATCGAAATTGCACGGTTGTTCAAAGTGCCTCGCCATTGGCTGAAGGAACAAGTGGAAGCCGGAACCATCCCTGCTCTGCGAATAGGCCGGCGTCTGCTTTTTCTTGAAGTAGCCGTAGCCGAAGCTCTTGAACGGTTGGCCCGAAGTCAAAGCGATTCAACGGGCGAGGCGACTCGGTGAGTACTGTCTACCACACCATGCGTCAGGCAATGATCCCAATAGGAGCAAGCCCACGCCTTCCGTACAAGTGGGTATACCGCGTGAAAAACAACCTCCCGGTTTCCAGCGCTGCGAGGGATTTTGTCAGACGGCTTACCCGAGTGGGTAGCCGCTCACTGCGAATCTCAGACCGTGATCTCAGAGAATGGCTGCAACTACAACGCGGGAACGTCCGAACACGACAGCCGACCGATGAGTTGGGGGAAGTAGTCAACGATCTGCAATGCATCGGCGAACGGTTGCGGGACATGGGCAAACATGCCGAAGGAAGCCTTGCAGATGGCCTTGTGGGGATTCTCAAGAGAGATGGGCGCAGGGAATGAAAACAACGCAATGGCACACACGCATCCCAGAGGAGGACTGGCGCATGTTTGAAGAAAAACAAATTTCCCCACCTGCCCGTTTCACTTGGATTGCCTTGCGAAGCTTCGTCAATCGTTACGGTGGCGGCGCATTCCCAAGCAATAAAACGCTGAGTAGAATGACCGGCTATTGCGACAAGACCATACGGGACGCAACCAAAGCCCTGTACGCCGCTGGATTGCTCAGCCGCAGCCGTGAAAAAACAGGGAAGGTCTACAACTACAGCCTACCCCCGTTAGCAGATACCGCACTCCCCGGTAAGAAATACCGGACTAGTCCGGTAACAGATGCCGACGATCATACCCATAGATCAGAAACCATTGATCACACCCAAGAGCAAAAAGCCGTTGCCGATCTTCTTGGCAGATACGACGGCAGCCGGGATCTGGTAGTCGGGGCATTGGAGGCAATAGCCACAACCCGGAAGTTGGGCAAGATTTCCGATGGGAAGAAACAGCGCATCTTGGAGGATTTGGAGAAGCACCCGGAAGAGAACGTCTTAGCAGGTATCCGCATATACCTTGACCGGGAATGTGCAGCCGAAGGGAAAGACGAACGCTACCTGATGGGGATTATCCGGGGCGAGTCAAAACGGCAAACCGCACAGCAACAGAGAGCCCAGCGACGGGCCGAAATCATGCAGCCTGGGAGATGAGATGCAGAACCTTGAAGCGGAAATGTCAGTGTTGGGCGCGATACTACAGGATGGTGCTGCCCTTTCCGAGGTAATCCAAACAATCGAGCCCCTAGACTTTGACCGGAGCGCACACCGACTGATTTTCGAGGCCATGTGCGAGATGGGAGAAGGAATCGACCAGCTAACCCTTTCCGAGCATCTCCAGGGCAAGGGAAAGCTCAAGCCTGCAGGGGGAGCGAGCTACCTTGCAAGACTGACAGACGCAACTCCCACAACTGCAAACATAGGCCACTATGCGAGGATCGTCAGGAGTAACGGGATTGCCCGCCGTCTGTCCGCAACCTTTCGGCAGTCGGATCAAAGACTCCATCGGGGAGATTCTCCCGCAGATGTGGCCGCCGACATTTCGCAGATGGTCTTAGAAGCAGCCTGCGCCAATGGGAACGGTCACAAGGACAAGGACGCACTATCAGCGGCTTTTGAACAGGTGCAACGCTACCAAGAAGGCGAGGCAGCCGGATGCCTGCAGACCGGATTCTACAACCTGGCCCCGTATGATCCCGAGCCCGATCAATTCGTCGTGGTTGCCGGCAGGCCGTCTATTGGAAAGACAGCTCTGGCCGCCGCAATCGCAGAGCAGATCGCCTGCCGAAATACGCCGATCCTTTTCTGCTCAATCGAGATGAGCGCCGAAGCGGTTAGCCTCCGACGACTGGCAGCCGAAATGGGAATCCCTATGCGAGATTTCCGCCGCAGGGGTGCTATCACGAATTGGGATAGCGTCACCGAAGCTGCAGATGCTTGCAAGCGGCGTCCATTCCATCTCGTATCGGGCAGATCAACACCGCCCGAAATCATAGCCGCAATCCGGCAGGCGAAGATCCGGCACGACATCAAGGCTGCATTCGTTGACCACCTGGGGCTTGTGAAGATGCCCAAGGACGAACGCCGGGATCTGGCTATCGGCCAGGTGACAAGCAACCTCGCCCGGCTATCCAAGGAACTGCAGCTTGTGATCTTCCTTTGCTCACAACTCAACAGGACACCTGAGAGCCGCGACGGCCACAAACCACGCCTTGCAGACCTGAGAGATTCGGGACGAATCGAAGAGGATGCAGACGCCGTTTGGCTTATCCACCGGGAGAGCTACTACCGCAAGGACGCAGACGACACATTTGAAATCACGATTGCCAAGAATCGAAACGGGCCCATAGGGACTGCTTGCCTGACAGCGGATATGGAAACCGGACGATTCAAAGACAAGGGAGAATGAAATGAAGGCGAAAAAGGCGACACAACAGCAAAAAGATAACTGCCTGAATCTGATTTCTCGATGTGCGCACAGGCTACCCGATGCGGAGATATTCAAGATAGCCGCACAGATTCTCGAAACCTTCGGCTACATCTGCATACCGCCCGAGGTGGTTGCCAAGGGGAAGAAGAAAACGAGATGAAAAAGCCTACCCGTAAAACTGGAAACAAGGGCAAAGGAAAGCCTCCCCGCCGTGGTAGGCCCAAGACCGGAGCGCAGGCGATAGAAACCGCCGAACGCTACGCCCGGGTTTTAGAGCTGCGCAAACAGGGGTTGACCCTACAAGAAATAGCAGACGTTGAAGGATACGCCGGCACGTCCGGGGTGCATGAAGCCCTGACAAAGGCGATTGCCCGAACGGTTGCGGAGCCCGCAGAAGATGTCCGGGCCCTGGAGATGCTACGCCTTGACGCCTTGTTCAAGAAAGCCTGGGAAAAGGTGGAAGCCGGCAACCTGACTCTGGGGGATTTCGTGCTCCGTCTTATGGCCCGCCGGGCAAAGCTGCTAGGCCTGGACGCACCCGCTCAGTCAAAGGTTGAGGTAGAAGGAAACTTCAAAGGTCTATCAGATGCGGAGGTCGTGAGTTTAGCGATAGACGGAACCCTAGATAGCAACGAATGGACAGCGATCCTTGTGGAGAAAATGAAAGCCCGGGGATTCAAAGTAACACCGCCCCGGGAGTAGGTATCAGCATGGAAAAGATCCACGTCCAAGACCGTACCGGCCAACCGTCCGCTATCAATAACGCGGAGTATTTCAGGCAGCGGGAAGAATCAAAGCCCAAATGCACCGGCCTGGCTGTCCTGGCACGCTGTCACTGTGCCAATTGGGGGATCTGTGGGAACTGCCGGCTGTGTGCTAACCGGCTGGAACGCTGCGCGTATTTCGAGTGGGCCGTTTTACCCGGTCTAATTCGAAAAGACGCGGAAAGATACGCTGCCACCCTGGGGGTAGCCTTGGAAAAAGCCCGGCATGGCCTGTTACGGGTGGCTGCCTGGGATACCCTCCCCGCCGGGGCTGAATTGTCGCACGCCGCATGAAAATCCAAGCTATACATTGCGAGCATTCATGCCATAGGGTGCAGAATTTTGGCACTTGCTCTTCATACCCATCCTACGGCATGCGGATCACGGATCGGGGCTGAAAATGGCGTCTAGAATGGTGTCTCTGTTGTTGTTGGTTTCCTCTGTGTCAGCATCCGTAAGCGAACCACACAAGGCACCAGCGCCAATCATAGCCGACACACCGAGTAGGAAAACAAGCAATAGCAAGAGCGTGCCAGCTCCGGTGGTGTCTTTGAATCCCAATGCTCTTTTAGTGCTACTGAAATCGCCAGTACCTTCGACATACGGCGTTGGTACAATGCACCCGAATGTAAGCGTGACCAGCACGATGACGGCACAGAGTTTCATAGGAAGCCCCCTCAAGGCAGGTATGCCATACCTAAAACAGCCATCTATCACAGGGGTATATTTTTTCAAGAGCCACACCAGGACTGTCAGTATCAAGCGATATTCTGCCCCGTGAGTCTTGACCTAACCCGTTGTCCGTGTGAGAATTTAAGTGTCTAGGCGAGGATTGAGCAAATGAAGTACAACCTACAGAGAACATTTCCCCGGTCAGTCCCTCTGCTTGATCTTCGCCTAGACAACGAAGTCGGCACGGCTGGCCGGGGATTTGTTTTTTGGAGGTAGACAATGGCAAGCGTATACAAGAGAGGCAAGCGCTACTGGATACGCTATTGGGCAGACGGGAAGGAACACAGGGAAAGCGCTGGACCGTCCAAGAGGGACGCGGAGCGGGCGTTAGGGGCCAGGCTCAAGGAAATCAAAGAGGGGCGGTTCTATGACATCAAGAAGCGCTGCAAGGTCACTCTGGAGGAATTCAAGCCCCGGTACATGGAATGGGCCAAGGCCAGCAAGCGCAGTTGGAGAAGGGACAAGGTTTCCTTGCGGAATCTCTGCACCCGATTCGGCAACATGAACTTGAAGGAAATCACAGTATCGGAGGTTGAGAAGTACAAGCGGGCACGCCTTGCCGGGACACTGGTTTTCGGCTACAAGGTGCCCACCGAAAAAGACGGCATCAAAACGGTAAAGACGATCCCAGGCAAGGTTCCATCGGCTGCAACGGTCAACCGTGAGTTGCGCTGCCTGACAAAGGTATTGAACCTTGCGGTTGACCTGGGTGTGCTCGCCGAGAATCCCCTTGCGGGCAAGGTCAAGATGCTACGAGAGCCCACCGGCAGGATGCGCTACTTGAAGCCCGAGGAAATCGGAAAGCTACTGTCAGAGTGTGCGGACCATCTGAGGCCCATCGTATACCTGGCCATGCTGACCGGAATGCGCAAGGGGGAAATTCTTGGCTTGCGGTGGGATGAGGTTGACCTTGGCCGGGGAGTGATCCGGCTGCCGGGGGAGCGTACCAAGAACGGACGGAGCAAGGTTGTTCCCCTTGCCCGTGAGGCTGCGCAAGTAATCCGGGCTGCCCACAAGGCCCGCTCCAAGGGTTGCCTGTATGTATTCCCGGGCTCGGACGGTGGGAAGCGGGGAGATGTCCGCAAGTCGTTTGATGGAGCCTGCCGGCGTGCTGGTATTCAGGATTTCACCTTCCACGATTTGAGGCATTGCTTTGCAAGCGCTCTTGCAATGCGCGGCGTGCCCTTGCAAGCGATTGGAGAGCTTCTAGGACACCAGTCCCCGACCATGACAAAGCGATATGCCCACCTGTCCCCGCAAGCGCTCCAGGGAGCCGTTGAACAGGCGTCCCGGTATATCCAAGGGCAGGCTCCCGAGGGGGTTGTTGAGTTGCACAAAGAGGCCGAAAACGGTGTGAACGCGCCTCACACCGGGCACAATACCAGCACAGAAAAAACCGAGGGGGTTGTAATCGCCCTTAATTCTGGTAGAAGTTGAGAACGCCCCGAGGACTTCGAATCCACAGGTCGGGGGTTCGAGACCCTCCGGGCGTGTCATATCAAAAAGGGAGAGAAATGGCCGATCTGCAAGCAATCAAGTGCAGCCACTGCGGCGGGAACCTGGAGGGGGCCAAGAAGATCTCGGACATCGAGCTGGAGTGCCCCTACTGCGGCGGCAAGAACTACGTCTCCCCGCCGTTTTCCTTCTTCCAGGACGCCATCGGCAAGGCGCTGTCCGATCCCTCCATGGCCATCCAGGCCAGCATGAAGATGGGCGAGCTGGAAGGCGAGGTCGATGCGGCCCTGGAAGCGGGCGACATCCAGACGGCTATCAAGAAGAAGGGCGAGTCGATCCTCTACAGCTTCTCCTTCATGCCGCATTTGCAGGGCGAGGGCCAAAAGGACGCCTTCGAGATCGAGATGCACGGCTTCAAGATGGAGTTTCTCGACGATCACGGCAAACAGCTGCACCAGAAGTACTTCGACGCGGTGAAAAAAGAGGACCTCCGCGCCGCCGCCGAGAACTTGCTGGCCCTGAAGAACCACCGCCTCAAGGGCTGCACCGCCGACTCCGAGATGGTCAAGGCCACCCGCAAGGGCATAGTCGACTCGGCCCGCTACTACGTAAACGGCTTCGACGCCCCCGAAGAGGAAAAGCAAAAGGTGATTTCAGACCTGGGCCTGGACAAGGGCCTGATCAAGGTGGGCGACAGCTTCGTCTGCCCCTACTGCGCCGGCGAGATCAAGACGGCGTCGGTGCTGGAGCTGACCGAGTGCCCATACTGCAATAACGTCTTCCAGCAATCCGGCCTGGACACACTCTCGAAGCTTACCTGATTCTAAAGGCAGTCCTCTTCGAAGACGGCAAAGCAGGTGCCGTTGGCCCAGCAAGGGAGTGTGCCGGGGCAGTCGGCGTCGGTCTGGCAGGGTTTCTGGCACCACCAACCGTAGTCATCGCCTAGATCAATGCACTCCCAGTCGGAGCCACACTCGGCGTCGCCGCCGGGGCCGCATTGCTCGTCTCCGGGTCCGCAGATGCCGCAAACGCAGTGGGCGCCGTAGTCGCAGTCGCTGTTGTACTCGCAGGCCTCGCCGGGCTTGGCGCCGCCGCCGCAGGCGGCTGGTAAAAGGGACAGAATCACGATGGTGAGCATTGTTTTCATGGTAATTCTCTCTATCTCATCTCGATGCACTTGCAAAGGAAAAGTCGGTTTTTTGGCGGCGGCTGAGCCGATGTGATAGGAATTAAGACATGGAGAAGGCTTTCTGCCCGGCTTGCGGGATGGATGTGGCGGTGGTGCATATGACTCTCGGCGTGGGGGTTTCGGCCGAGGAGGTGCCGCGGTGCTCCAACTGCGGGTTCGACATGCGCCAGAAGGACCAGGCGCAGAGCGGGGTGCTGTTCGAGCGGGCGGCTATCGCCGAGGACATGAAGTCGGTTCGGGTGGCGGTCAAGGAGGACATGGTCGCCAGCCAGATCACCAAGGTGGTCGACGAGTTCGATGACGGGGGAACCTTCATGCAGGCGGTGCAGGCGCTCTCGGCCCAGGGGCGGGTCTACGACCTGGTGATTTTGGATCTGAACATGCCGGTGGTCAACGGGCTGAAGGCGGCTCTTTTCCTGCGGACCATGGAGCGGAAGATGAACTGGGAGCCGATTCCGATTTTGTTCTTCTCCTCGGTGGTCTGCGACGCGCGGCTCAACGAACAAATAGGAAAGCTGACCCCGGCCATGTACCTCAACAAGGCCACAATCGGCACCCGGGCGGATCTGCCCGATCGGCTGCGCAACGTTCTTACTGCACTGAAGAGACTCTAGAAGAAGGTAACTACCGCCTGGCCGGCTTTCTTGGTAACCCGGTGGCGGGGGACTCTCTTGCCCTTGAAATCCAGGACGTAACGGACGAAGCCGGGTTGCTGGCCCACCCGGACGCGGGAGATGAACTTGGCCGGGGAGTCCAGGCGCTTCTTGCCGCCGGTGTAGTCGGTCTTGTAGACGTCGACCGCCAGGCGCGGGGGGTTCTTCAGTTTGAAGTGTCTTATTTTCACCGGGGCGCTGGCTTCCAGGACCATGCGCCAGCCCTTGGGGGTCTTTTTGAACTCGGGGCGGCCTACTTTCGGGGGGCCTTCTACGGTTTTTAGCGCTACTACCGGTAAATTAACCTTTTTATCGGGCACGGGCACGCGCGCGGGCACGGGCACGGTTTTTTTCTTCACCGGGCGTGGCTTTGGTGCTGTGGGGACCATCTTTGCCTGGACGATCGCGGGGGGTTCGGGTTGGGTGGGTTGTTTTTGCATGATCATTGACACCGCGAAGGATCCGACTGCCAGGCCGGCTACTATGGCTATCAGCAGTTGCAGCAGGTATCTGCTTGATTTTTCCTGGATAATGTCCTTGGTTTCCAGCCGGATCGGTTCTTCGGGGGGCGGGGTCAGGCGCCTCAGGTGGCCGGGGCGGGGGCGGCGGGTGTGGATGCGGTCGATCTCTTCGTCGATCAACTGGCGGGACCGGGCGGACATGGTGATGAAGCGGACGCCCATGCCGGGGGGAATGGGCACCCCCGCCCGCTGGACCGGCTTGGACCAGACCACCTCGCCGGCTTCCACCCACAAGGGTCCGTGCCGCTTGGTCTCCACCTCCAGGGCGATCCGGGTGCCCTTGGAGAGCACCTGGGTCCCGCAAACGTAGATGCCGCCCCGGCTGATGTTCTCGGCCCGGCAGTTGAGGCACCGGTCGTGCCCCC
>Ga0272442_10011093_pt1 | contig 11022 bp, 9 predicted proteins | sample SSMForm2O_FD_200262 | JGI IMG/M metagenome (GOLD analysis project Ga0272442, IMG submission 200262) | Marine sediment archaeal communities from Little Sippewissett salt marsh, Falmouth, MA, United States - SSM-Form-2O | ecosystem: Environmental > Aquatic > Marine > Wetlands > Sediment ... | reverse complement strand
GAACGCGTTCTACATTCAGTCCCCCAGGCTCCAATGAATCGACGTGAGGGCGATCGCTGGCGGTTCCTGCATTCGGTACTAGAGCAACTCGTCGAGAATGTTCTTCGTATCCTCGTCCAGCAGCGGTGGTGGAGTCCAGTCGACATGCATGACTTGTGTCTTCTGAGTTTCCAGGGCTTCGGCGAATTCGACAAGCCCCAAGTTGATCGAAATCGGCCCTTCTCGAAGCAGGTCAAGTAGTTTCGGCATCTTCACTCACCACCGTTCGTGCGCTGGAGGATGACGTCGCGAGCGAAAGAACTGGCTTTCACGTTGCTCTCGAACACGTGCGCGCCAGCATCCCTGAGAACCTCCATCTGGCTCTCGAGGCCCTGTGGGTCCTCGTCCGTGCCACAGATGGATGCGACGATACACAGGTGTCTTCCGGCGGCTTCTGCGGTACGCCTCGCCGAGGTAATTGCGTCCGCAAGATCGCCAGCCGGATCCTTCGATGAGTTGAAGCCGAGAATGAAGTCTAGTAGGAGAACTGCGACATCCGGATCCTCCGCTTCCACAGCGATCCTCTTCGCCCTCTGAGTTGCATCTATCATTGGATGAGGCGTGCCGACAGTGAACTCGTCCGCCCCCATGTCAACCAAGGAATGCCCCACACTCGCTGCCGAGTCTCTCAGCGACTCCACGCCTCCAAGCGGGGCGTTCGAGTGAAGAGTGAGACCTGCGTCACGAAGGACGGACTGTGACTGATAGCAGAATGTGCCGCCGGCGAAGAGACCTCGGACATACGTCTGTCCGATGGCCATGCGCCCAGCTTCGTCGTGCGCCAAGGCCTTGAGCTGGGCGTGATCGTGGCCTTCTGCTTTCCTGCCCTGCCTTCCGGCGAGTCGCAACGCTGCGGAGACTGCATCATCAATGGTTCCGCAGACCTCGAACCTCGCCTGCTCGATCGGGCTTGCGCCGACGCCGAGGAAGCAGGCAACTACCGGCTTCGCACACTGAGACAGGCGGTCAGAGATGAGCCGCAGCGTTGTCTCTCCGGGCGGTTTGGAGACGATGGCAATCACCTTTGTCTCGGGGTCCTCCTCGAGGGCATCAATCGCTGCGAGCGTGGACAGTCCGCCAACGGAGTCTGAGAGATCGCGCCCTCCGGTACCGAGCCCGTGCGAAATCCCTGAGCCAGACTGGTGGACGAGGCACGTGAACTCCTGGAGACCAGTGCCTGAGGCGGCGACAACGCCTATCGGTCCTCTTCGAACGACATTCGCGAACCCGATTCCCTTACCGCCAATCAGAGCGGTTCCACAGTCAGGTCCCATGACGATGAGTCCCTGCTCGCTGGCCTTCTTCTTCAGGGCGACCTCATCCTCGACCGAGACGTGGTCGCTGAAGAGGAAGACATTCATGCCACGGTCTAAGGCTGCTTCGGTCTCGGCAGCTGCGTACTCCCCCGGTACTGAGATCACGGCAAGATTCGAAGATGCCTGCCTCAACAGTGCCTCATCAAGTGATCCGGCGGTGGCGGCCGCGAGGGCCGTCTTCGGACGGACAAGCCACACTTCGATGTCCTGCAGGACGCCCGCTGCGGTTTCTTGGCCACCTCGAAGCGCAATGATCAAGTCACTCGGGCTGGCATCGGCCACTGATGCCGCATCAACACCCATGCCGAGGAGGATCTCCTTGTTGGCTGGTGAGCCCATCACCGCAGCGGCTTCTTCTATCCCTTCGAGGTCAGAGAGGCGATGCGCTACCGCCATCAGGAAGACTGAGTCGTAGTATCGGTTTCTCTCAACCGCAGTCTGCCACGTCTTCATGTCGCCGTCTCCAACTCCTGTCTGCTCTACTGCCCAACTCCGTACGCTTCGGCGAACCGCTTCAGTGCCTTCTCAAAGCACTCGAGCGGCGGGCGAACGAGTCCGGCTCCAATGATTGGGTGTCCAGGGTCTTTGTGCGCCATTGCCGTATCGATGATCGGAGGGATGCCAGTCTTCACGACCTTTCGAATGTCAATCCCAATCGCTGTCCCCTCGAAGCCCAACGCCGGGATGAGATAGTCTGGACTCTGCCCGATCGTGATCTGTCTCATCTGCCGGCTGTAGTTCAAGGCCTCGTCAGGTGTGCCTCCCACGAAGCTGAGGATTCCGGGAGCCCCACCCAAGACGAATCCTCCCCAGCCTGCAGTTTCGGTGATGGCGGAATCTCCAATGTCTCGTCCCTCATCCCCAAGCTTGAATCCGGGCAGGAAGAGGCCGGTGACTTCGGGCGATGGAGCAGTGAACCATTCGCCTTCCAATCCGCTGACCTGGATCCCAAACTCGGTCCCATTTCTGGCCATCGCCGTGACACCCGTGCAGTACTTGATGCCCCGGGCGGGGTCCATGATCGATTTGCCAGCTGCCATCGACAGCCCCAGGAACAGAAGCTCATGTCCGCCCAGCAACCCATACGTCGCTGCGATCTGCCACTCGGGCAAGCCGCTCTGCAGAAGCGGGATGGCAAGCGCGCTCGCAAACAGGCTCGACGCTGCAACAGGGCGGTTGTGCAACTCATCGCCCATCTGCAGTGCTTTGGTGATGATGGGCTTCAGAGGAACGCCGCCCATGGACCGAACAGCCATCTGAAGCGCCGGCGCATGGACGTCGCGCCATCTCACAAGACCTTCCAGAGCATCGTTGGTGTACTCGCCGAACTGCTGACGCCCTTCGACCTGCCGACAGCAAGCCTTGTTGCCGAACGCCTTGTTCTCGACAACCCAGAGCCACATCGACGGCGTGATCGTGCCCGCCATCGGGCCGACGAGCCCGTGGTGATGATTCGGGTCAAGTCCAATCCCTCCACTCTCGAGCAAGCGGGTCGCTTCGTCGGCGTCCTTGGCCCAGCCCTCGAAGATGGCCGCTCCTATGCACGCCCCCCGTTGTGCGCCACTCATGTGCTGCCAGTCAACCGGCGGGCCGGCATGCAGGATTGTCTTCTCCGGGAAGTCGGGGTACGCCTCGCCCGCCGGAGCGACGTCCACCAAGACGGGGTCACCTGATGTCACCCTCTTCAGGAACTCGGCGTTCGCCTCTTCTATCTTCTGTTTGACATCAACGGACACGCGCTACCTCCCTTCTCGCAGGACGAGCAACCGTCTCTCCTCTTCTGACGGACAACATATGCCGCGCCGTCTCTCTCGAAGCGAGCTCCATATGGCAGGCAGACTGCACTCCCTTGAGGAGGCTGCGCCCAGACGATGCACCGATGGCGGCGACTTCAGACGCCAACTGAGAGAGACGCGCACCCCCCTCATCCTCAAGTGCCCCATGGATGAATGCGGCAAGAGGAGCACATGCATCACCATGAGCATGATCGACAAGCAGGCAGTGGCTTATGGCGTTTGTGCGATCCGCCACGCTGTCCAGCCATGTTGTCACCGATTTCCAATCAACCTCAAGACTCAGGCAGCCCGCGGCATCCATTGCATGCAGTGTGAACAGATAGCCGCCCAAGAAGTCGTCTCCCTGCGGGGTGAGGCCCTGGCCTAAGCCGACAATCCCTGAGGCCGCCTGGAGATCGGCGAGCACTCCACGCTTCTTCGAGACACGGCGAAGACGGCCTGCCGCTTCAGCAAGTTGCCGTTCAAAGAGACTCGAGGCGCCACCATCTCGAGTCGATTCCCTGTCGGAAGGCTTGGACAGCACTCGCTCAATCGCATCGATGGCTTGACCCAAGCCGCCCGCCCCGATCGCACGTGCATCTGTGATCCAAGCCGGCGCCCACCGAACGGCTCGGTGCCACTCAAGCGTGAAGCCCTCACATCGCAGCAAGTCCCCGTTGCTCTCAACCGAGGATCCGGGTTCGGGCACGTCGAGCGGAATCGCAGGAAGCAGAATCGCTCGCGTGTGCATTGCACTTGCTCGGTCTGTGAGCCAGAGTAACTCCACGTTCTGGTCGGTGAGGTAGACAGCGCCGCTTACGGATGCAATCACTTCCCAATAGAGGCTCGGAAGACGCAGAAGTGTCTCCGCCTTCGCACCAATCGCAATGGCCTGCAGGGTCTTCGCCATGACGACACCGTTCTTTCTGTTGCCCGAGAAGTCCCACCTTTAGCCGGCGAGACGAGGGAAGGGGCGCCGCTGACTGGGCGCAGCGGCGACCCAGAGACCTGTCTTACTGAGCTTCTCCGACCATTCCCTCCAAGAGGAAGTCCCAGTCGCCCATCACGTCATTGCCCCAGAGCTCGCCCTCCGGAATCCGAATGACGCCATCCTGGTCGGCAATTGGACCGACGAAGGTGTCAATCAGGCCAGCCTTGTAGCCCTCGGCGACCGCCAGCACAAACTGCTGAACGCGATCCGGCACGGCATCACCAAAGGGTGCGATGTCCAGCATTCCCTCGGCGAGTCCTAGACGATCCCAGCGGTACCCTTGCCAGGTTCCATCGATGACAGCCTGGGCGTTCTCCGTGAAGTAGCCACCCCAGGAGAGGAGCAGACCTGTGATCCAGCCCTCCGGGGCGTACTGCTGCGCGCCGGCCGACATGAATCCAATGGTGTACGCACCGCCAGCTTCGACAGCCTGGATGACAGCAGATGGCGAGTCCAGGTGGTAGCTGATGACGTCGCATCCGGCATCGAGCAGTGCCTGCACGGCCGCAACTTCCTTCGTGGGGTCATACCAGGCGAATGTCATCAACAGGTGTGTCTCCACATCGGGGTTGACTGCTCTGGCGCCAAGATGGAAGCCGTTGACGTTTCCGTACATGTAGCCGAGCGGCATGCCCGCGATGAACCCGATCTTGTCGGTCTCGGTCATCATGCCGGCAGCCACACCCATCAGGTAGAAGTGCAACTGCGTTGTGGCGAAGAAGTTGACGAAGTTGTGGGTGGATTCCCAACCTCCCGGATGCATGAATTTCACGTTCGGATGGCGTTCGGACACGGCAAGCGCCGGATACTGGAATGCGAAGCCACAGGCAAGAATGAGCTCCGCCCCTTGTGTGGTGATCATCGCTTCCATCGTGCTCTCGGCGTCTGCGTCCGTTACCCATTCCGCAACGACAAGCTCCACGCCAGGGATATTCTCCTGCACTTCCAGCGCGGCATCATAGAACGTCTGGTTGTAGCCCGCGTCGTTCTTTGGTCCAGGGAGTATGAGCCCGATGACCAGGCTCGCATCTTGTGCAACGACCAGCCCACCGATGAGCGTCACTGCGAACGCGACGAGCATCGCTAGGGCAATTGAGTTCCTCGCTCTCATTCCTCTCCTCCTTGGTACTGATCTCTCACATCGCGCTGCTTTCAGCTCGCTTGGTCGCCTCAGTTCGCCCGCCTCGATCACCTCCTGACGTCAAGCCGACTAGCCGCTGGCTCGACGAAACTCGAACACTCTCCCTACTCCTCTCCCGAGTAGACCCGGCCCAGACCTCCCGGAGCGGCGAACCTACGTGCGCCGCCCCAGAGCAGAAGAACTCCCAGGGTGAGCACGTAGGGAATCATGTTGAGAACGAACGGAGAGATGGCTGCTCCCTGTGCCTGCAGTTGGAGTTGCAGTGTTACAGCGCCGCCGAAGAGCATGGCTCCTGCAATCGCGCGCAGAGGATGCCATTTGGAGAAGATCACCAATGCGACGGCGATGAACCCTCTTCCGCCTGTCATCCCTTCGCTCCACGTTCTTGCCAGCGCAACCGACAAATGCGCTCCCGCGATGCCGACCAAAAAACCGCATAGCATCGTCGCTTGGTACTTGAGCAGCGAGATCCGACGACCTGCGGCAAAGGCGGCCGACGGGCTCTCTCCTACAGCTCTCAGACTCAGGCCCCAACGGGTGCGGAAAAGGAACCACCACACGAGCACCGCCACCGGGAACGCGAGATAGACCACCAAGTCGTAGCTGAACATCGAGTTCGTTGCCCAGGAGAACAGCGACACACCCGGGATCTGATAGCGGGCGAGTCCGCTACTGCCCCCGCCAACGAAGCCCCTTCCAATCATGGCGCTGAGACCCGTCCCGAGGAACATCACGGTCAGCCCACTCGCCAATTGGTTCGCATTTCGCGTCACGACCAGGAATGCGTAGACAAGGTTGAACACCGCACCGGCGATTGCCGCGACACCGATGCCGAGCCAGGGATTCCCAGTCAAACTGGAGACGACGAAACCTACGGAGGCACTGACCAGGAGAATCCCCTCCAGGCCGAGATTGACCATGCCGGCGCGCTGCCCAATGACTTCGCCAAGCGTTGTATACAGCAGGGGAACGCCATACATGATCGTTCCCGAGAGCACGCCTAGAAGGAGATCCCAGTTCATGGCTGCCTCCCTCTGCCCATGAGTGCTTTCTTCAGCGCGCCTAGCGAGAAGCGCGGATTCGCGAGAACGACAAACAGGATGATGGCCATCAACACGTTGATTGCCGAGAAGGGCACACCTTGCGTAATCTGAAGCAGCGTTCCGCCAGAGAAGACGACCGCCAAGACAAAGGCCATCACGAAGATTCCCAGCGGACTTCCCCCCGCCAGCCAGCTGATGAGGAACCCCATGAACCCGTATCCGGGAGAGAACCCGGCTCGCAGCCGACCGTGGAGCGCGGTGACTTCTGCCATTCCTGCCAGGCCGGCGATGCCTCCAGCAATGAACATGACGACGACGATGTAGAGACCCAAGCGAACGCCCAGTCTTCTAGCGGCTTCTGGATTCCCGCCGATCGCGCGCATCTTCAGTCCCCACTTCGTTCGCTCCATGACAAACCAGAAGACGAAGAGCGCGACGATCCCGAGAATCAGGCCGAGATGGACCCTTGAGCCGAAGAACCGCGGGAGTCTCGCCGCATCAGGGAATGCGACAGTCTGCGGAAACGCGGCAGATCCGACTTCACGAGATCGCCACATGCCATAGACGGAATAGCCGACGAGCAGTGGGGCGACGTAGTTCATGAGTAGTGTCGTGATTGTCTCATTGACCCAACCACGCGCCCGCAGGAATCCCGCGAAGGCGGCCCAGCACCCGCCTCCGATGAATCCCAGGACGATCAGCACGGGGATGAATACGAACTGCGGCAGAGACGTGAAGGTGATCGCTCCCCATGTGGCAAGCCAAGCTCCCATGTAGAGTTGCCCTTCTCCGCCCACATTAATCAGCCCTAGGCGTGACGGCAGAGCCACCGCCACAGCCGTCAGCAGCAGGGGGATCATCCTCACAAGAACTTCCGAGAAGCCGTAGCTGGTTCCCAAGGCGAACGAGAATGTGTCTGCGTACGCCTTGATCGGATCCTTTCCCGCCAGCAGAAGGACGATGGCATAGGCGACGAGCGCGATGACCAGAATCATGGCGTATCGCGCCACGGTGATGCTCCATCCCTTCTTGAGGAATCGAATGGCCTCCGCCCACGATCTACTCATCGAATCCTCCAGAGTCTGTCATCAGGTGGCCGATCTGGAGTAGATCGATCTCATCCGGAAGGAACTCGCCGACGATCCGACCCTCTCGGAGAACGAGGAGCCGATCACTCAGACGGCAGAGCTCATCGAGGTCTTCCGAGATCAAGAGGACTCCTCCTCCTCGGTCTCGTAGTTCCGCCAGAACCCTTCGAGCGGCAATCGCGCTGCGCACATCGAGTCCTCTCGTTGGGTAGGATGCAACGAATAGACGGGGGTTCCGCCCGAGTTCCCTCGAAAGGACGGCTCGTTGGAGTTGCCCGCCCGAGAAGGTTCGGACCGGGACCCAAGGCTCAAGGGGTTCGAAGGACAGCTCATCGAACGAGGCGGAAATGTCGGTCTGGACATGATCCCAATCGATCGATAGGCCGGCATGCCTCGAGTACTTCTCAATATCTCCTAGTGCCGCGTTCTGCGTGAGCGTCATCCAGGGGACGACGCCCATGCCCAGCGGATCCTCCGGGACGAAGCCGACGCCAGTCGCACGGATCCTGCCGGCACTCCATCCTGAGGCGTCGGCGCCGAGGATTCGTCTCTTGCCTCGAGAGCACGGCTCGAGACCGAGGATCACATCGGCCAACTCGCGCTGGCCGTTCCCCGAAACTCCGGCGACGCCTACGATCTCACCGACTCTGATCGCAAGATCCACATCGGAGAGTCCGACGCCCATGCCTTGAGCGTGTGTGCTGACACCTTGAAGCTCCAGAATGGTCTCGCCTGGCTCCTCCCCTCCGCTTGTGGAGACCTGGTCAGGTACAGAGCCACCGAACATGAGCTCAACCAAAGCCTTCTCGGTTGCGCTCGTGCCGTCAATGGTCCCGGAGACTCTGCCACGTCTCATGACGGTGATTCGATCGGCACAGGCAAGGACTTCACGCATCTTGTGGGTGATGAAGACGATGGCATATCCATCGCTCTTGAGCATCTCGAAGATCTCAAAGAGGCCTTCGATTTCGTGTGGTGCGAGCACGCGTGTCGCTTCGTCAAAGATGAGGACGCGCGCCTGCCCGACCAGCAGCTTCAAGACCTCGACCTTCTGCTGATCCCCGATTGGCAGATCGCGGATTGCCGTGTTCGGGTCAACGCGGAGCCCATACTTCTCACCGAGTTCGTCGATTCTCTTGCCTATGGATCGTGCATCGAACGTCAATGGGAGCTCGGGAACGTAGAGCGCGATATTCTCCGCGACCGTCATCGCGGGGATGAGCGTGAAGACCTGGAAGACCATGCCGATACCCAGCTTGCGCGCATCCAGCGGGGAGGAGATCCGAACTTCCTCGCCATCGATGCGGATTGATCCTTCGTCGCCGCTGTAGAAGCCGTAGAGGATCTTCATCAACGTGCTCTTCCCGGCGCCGTTCTCTCCGAGAAGTGCGTGCACCTCACCAGGGAAGAGATCGAGATCCACGGCATCGTTGGCAACGACGTTCGGAAAGCGCTTGGTAATTCCCCTCAGACGGGCGATTGGCGTGCCCGCCTCTGTCGGGACTCGCTCAGTAAGTGTTGTGGAATCACCACTAAAGCTCATCACCCCTCCGAACTCGGCGAAACCACCACCAGCACCGTGTCGCAGAGCGGCGGTTGCCTGGTGTGTATGTTCCAAACAAGGAATCGGCCTCCTGTCCCATCCCCATTATGGAAGGACCTGGCGCCTTTGTGAATGTCGAACTAGCACAATGGAATGCTATGCGTTTGTCAACAGTTGACAAGCTGTTCTGCTGAAAAGCCGACTGCTGACCTTCAGCCTTAGCCTTGGCGCGTATCCGATGCCGCAGTCTCCAGCAGAGGATACAAGTGAAGAGCAACTTCGATGGCGAGCCGCTTCTGCGGCTCCTCGAAAATGTCGCCCACGAGTCCCCGAATTCGCTTCAAACGGTAGCGAAGGGAGTTGTAATGAATCCCTAGTGCGCGCGCAGCCTGTGCGTGGTTCTGATTGGAGTCAAGGAAGACCCGAAGCGTTTGGAGAAGGCCCGCGGGGCTGTGCTCATCATGCTCGAGAAGCGGTCCCAACATGTCCAGGCAGTAGTTCCGGATGCCGATTGATGTCTCAGACACTTGTGCAAACCGTAGCAGGCCGAGTTCATCGTAATGAGTCACGCTGCTCGTCTGCTCGCCGGCCAGAGCGCGTCCAATCTCGAAGCTCTGTTTCGCTTCCTCGTATCCATGTCGAAATCGGTAGACGCTCTCCATCCTGCGGCTGATCCCGGCAGACACTGTGTAGGGCGAGTTCTCCGTCTCGATCCTGCCGCACACCTCTCTGAGCATGGCAGCGATGGTCTCGCGTTCGTCTTCCTGCTGCTTGGCTCTGAGCGGGTAGTACACGATCAAGTGGGGGCCGCGCCTCCAGGATGAAAGGCCGTTCCGATAGCTCCGAATGTACCTCTGCGCAAGGTGCAGGCTCGCGTCGACATTGCTCTGCTCGACGCGCTCTCTGGCGGCCAACAGCCGGTGAGAGGGTAAGTCGGAGCCAACGAGCAGGATCGCGAAAGGAGCCGAGAGCGCGTGCCCCAGGCTCTCGGCAAGCTGAAGCGCATTGGACTGAGAAGCGGGTTGATCGGAGAGCAAGCCCTCCAGGATCTCGTTCCGGAACTGCTGCTCGATCTGCCCAATGGATCGAGTCTCCATCATCTTCAGAGCGACGACCGTTGCGCCATGTTGGATTGCCATGAGTCTCCTGCCCTCTGGCTCGATGGTTTGCAGGTCCCAGACAATGATGCTCCCAAGCGTTGTCGCGCTGACTTCCACAGGGTAGATCAAACTCGAGATCTCGCTTCCCTTGTTCTCAGTGATTGAACGCCTGGTTGGCAGATCACCTTTCCCCGCGGGCCGGCCCTCTAGATCAAACTCGGGACTGACGTAGCTCTCACCGGCACGATCCTCTTCGATGAGATGCTGCGCTGCCAACTCACCAAGCTCCCCACCGTGTCCGAGGACTCTCCGGAATCTGTCTACGATTGACACTGGACGCCCGCAGACCTCGCTGATCACTTGCGCAATGTCCGAGTAATCGCCTCCGACCAAGACGAGATCGAGGAATCGTCTGAGGATTGCGTCTGACTGCTGAAGCTCGTCAGCCTGCAGATCAAGGATTCTCGAAGTCAGAGGTTGGATGATGTCGATGAACGAGACCCGCGGCGGAAGCTCGATCAGAGGGAACCCAAGCCGATTCGCATCCTTCACCATCGACTCCGGAAGCTTGTCGATGTATGACTCGGGCGTCACCGCAAGCCCGGCGAGTCCCTTCTTCGCTAGCTCCGGAATAAGGTTCTCCACGGCAGCTTTGTCGTCTCTCAGCGGGTAGAGCGTCGAGACCAAGAGCTCGCCAGGGTGTACCCAGTCAACGATATCAGGAACTTCCATGACGTTGACAGACGCCACCACGTTGTCTAGCCCTGCCTCGCCCGCCACGACCCGTGCGTTTCGCAATGGCTCCGCTAGTTCTAGGGCTTGTCTCAGGGTTAGCTGCATCGCTCCTCCAGCAGGCGCACGACCTATTGTCATTATGCCACAAGTAGGAGCTGCCGCCGTTGGGCAAGACGATGCGCCGAATGCCAAGCGTGGACAACGAATTGGTCATGTGCTGGACGGATGGGCGGTTTGTGACGATCTACAAC
>Ga0272442_10011092_pt1 | contig 11023 bp, 9 predicted proteins | sample SSMForm2O_FD_200262 | JGI IMG/M metagenome (GOLD analysis project Ga0272442, IMG submission 200262) | Marine sediment archaeal communities from Little Sippewissett salt marsh, Falmouth, MA, United States - SSM-Form-2O | ecosystem: Environmental > Aquatic > Marine > Wetlands > Sediment ... | reverse complement strand
GCTGGTTTGCCGGTTATCTAAATCTATTGAATTTTTTAGTCGAAGTCAACGACTTGCAGTTAAATAACTTTTGCTATCTACCTGGTGCAAATGGCTGTTTTCAATCTGTAAAGCCGTTCCATGCTTTTCCCCTCAATATAGTTTATGTAAGACACTTGTTACACACCGGAAAAGGCACTAAATCCCCCATCAATAGGTACAATGATTCCGGTAATAAATCTGGAAGCATCAGAAGCAAGCCATATACAGGTACTGATCAAATCCTGAGGTTCACCAAATTTACCCATAGGTGTATGGGAAATGATCGTATCACCCCTGGGAGTCAAGCTGCCATCTTCATTCGTCAGTAAAAAACGATTCTGGGAAGTGAGGAAAAATCCGGGAGCAATAGCATTCACTCTTAATTTTTTATTATATTCCTGTGCAAAGTGCACCGCCAGCCATTGTGTAAAATTAGATACCGCAGCTTTAGCAGCAGAATAACCGGGAATCCGGGTGAGAGGGCGAAAAGCATTCATGGAAGAAATGTTAATGATCGAACCACCCTCTTCATTTTTTATCATATCTCTTCCAAAAACCTGAGAAGGAAGCAATGCGCCTCCAAAAAGATTGAGTGCCACCACTTTCTCCAAGGCAGAGATTGGAAGCTCAAAAAATGATAATTCTTCTGAGGTCGTTGCTTCCTTCTTATTTCCTCCGGCAGCATTCAATAAAATATCCACCTTAGTAAAATCGTCGATCACGCTGTCTCTACACCTCTTTATTTTTTCGTTATCCATCACATCAATATAATATCCCCGGGCTTTAATTCCTTCAGCTTGTAATTTCCCAGCGACTTTATCTGCATTGACAAGATCGCATATGGCAATCTCTGCTCCAGCTTTTCCTAAACCCAAGGCGATTGCTTGACCTAATACACCAGCCCCACCAGTAATCACCACCTTTTTGCCTTCCAGACTAAACATATCTAAAAATGCACTCATATTCCTCTCCTCTTTTTGAATTTTCCCACTAAAAAATATTATAAAAGTAAACTAATTTGGTTAGATGTGCTTAAAGAACATTTTACGCAATATATCAAAATAGCTCCAATGTTTTACGAAATAAGTTTAAGCTAGCAGTAAGCATCCTTCAAAAATCAATAAAATCTTAATTGAATGAATTTCGTTAAAGATTTGATTAGAAATAATTATTTGCCGCTTGATGGGTTTATTGCCTGATTGTGCATAATTATAGAAATATTTTCCTAGGTATTTTTAATTAAAGCTATTTATTATTAAACACATTCTACAAATATGACTTATTTTCCTTCAATAGAATCTGCATTTTTATTCTTCCAAAAGCGATAAGTGTCGCTTAATATGATTGGAAAGTTCCCGATAATGGTCTTCTTCGTATCGAAATAACATTTTAAAAATCCTACGCTTAAATAGATATTTCCCCTGTTCATCCCTGGTGTTTAATATAGATCCATAGGTTATATGAATTAACTGTCTTGAATCATTTTTCTTGAAAAGATTAACTAATTCATTGTCAGGTATCGCATCGATAACTGGCACCTTGGAAAGATCGGTAGTTAAATTATAACTTGCACTATCTTTTTCAAAATTTTTTAGGGCAAATTTGTGTATTTGCCGATAGAGATCAGGATCTTTCATGGCTATAACTTTTGCTGCTTCCAACCAACTGGTACCTGCGGTCTTAATATGACAAAGTCCAGATGTCTTTTGAGAAAAAGTTGGATAGACTGAAAATTTATCACTCCCTGTATGCATAGAAAGTTTATATCCGCCAATATTTTTCGCTAAAGTTGCGTGAATGGAAAATTCTTTTGCAAACTCCTTTACATTTCCTATATATTCTATTCCTTTTTGCCAGTCTCCCAGGAAATGAAGCGCAATATTTTGAAATTCCACTGCTCTTCTCCTTAATTCCAAAACAATAAATAGATGAGCCAGGGGAGAGGTTACGGTGGGAGTTTCATCAACAGATATCTCCAAATCAAATTTGTCTTTTTTGCAATCCTTCAAGAATTCATAACATTCCACTACATGGTTCAAAGCTTTAAAGTAAGTTAAAATAATTTTCTTCAATGAATTTTCATCAAAGATTAATGTCTGATTCTCAAATGCAAAACGCTTATTTAAATATAATCTTTCTAATTCTTCATAATTCAAAATCTGTTGATATAACACGTTTATTTGCTGCTTGCCCAAGGTTTCAATATCGGTATTAATGTGATTAGAAGGATCTATGGTAAACATAGTGTATCCACAGTCTGCTGCATCTCTTAAATCTTCAAGTTCTTTTACGTGATCAGCATCTGCTCCAAAAGGACCTTCATATCCGGCCTCAAAACAACCCCATATCACATCATCCAATACCGCTTGCCAATTTCTCTCCGTTCTAGACATCTCTCTCACCGATTGTTGTGCTAAAACAGGAAAGATACCTTTTTTCGTAAAAGCTTGAAGGTGAGCTGGAGTAGCTATTCCTAAACGGTCACCGGTGCCAAAAGATGTTTTGAGCCCACAGAATGAAGGATTGAGATAAGGGAGTACCTTTCTCAGTAAGTTCAGGTTATCATGATTCAATTGATATATTTTGAGAGATATACCCTCATTGCTAAAGTCCCCATTATCCAATACGGGGTTTTTAAATCTTATAATATGATTGGATTTAGAAATGACCGCTAAATATTTTGACTGATTATCCTTAACCATCAAGAAATAATTTTCGTTTATCGATTTGATTGAATTGGAGTAAACGATGTATTTTTTTCCATAAGATTCATTAAATATTTTAACGATTTCCTGTTTATTCATCAATCCCTCCTTTCAGGTTGAATAATCTTATTTATTTTAAACATATTTAATATTTCATGATTCCATATTTTTATTATAAGACATTTATCCGCTTGAAACAATTTTGCCTACAAGTCGACTGATTATTGTAAATAAGATTATGAGTATATTTATCCAGGATATTATTCTTGCTTAAATCATCTATCTAATGGCATCCAGAATTGAGAATTATTAATAAAAATAACCATTTTTCATTAAATCCGGAATTATGTATACAAATAAAAGATCTTTAAAAATGAATAACCTAAAATCCAAAAATGTGTACTTTTAGTCAACTCCCAAAAATAAAAAAATAGCATAAAAAAAGGAGAGGTTCTGCCCTCTCCTTTTTTAAAATACAAGACTTTATTTAGGCAACAACACTTCATCAATGACATGGATCACGCCATTGCTGGTAACAATATTGGTTTTTACTACCAGAGCATTATCCAACATGACACCAGCACAATCATCATTCACGGCTATTTCGCTGCCCTGAACCGTTTTAATCATTCCCATACTGATAACATCATTTAGCATTAATTTTCCCGGAGCGACATGGTAGGTCAATACATTGGTTAATGCATCTTTATCTGCTAAAAGCGCATTTAATGTGGGTGCCGGTACCTTTGCAAATGCAGCATCAGTGGGAGCAAAGACCGTGAATGGCCCCGGTCCGCTTAATGTGTCCACCAGGTCGGCAGCCTGAACGGCAGTTACCAATGTATTGAAGATACCTGCTCCGACAGCTGTTTCAACAATATTTTTAGGCATTAAAACTTTATCAATCACATGAATTTTTCCGTTAGAACAGGAAATATCTGCTTGAATAACATTGGCACCATCAATTTTTACACCATCAGTTATATCTACACTCAACGCGCCTCCCTGCAAGGTAATCAATGAATTCTTGCGCATAACTTGCGCAGCAAGCAGTCTTCCGCTCACTACATGATAAGTAAGAATAGAAGTCAGTTTCTCCTTGTCTTCTAATAAAGCATTAAGCGTATCTGTAGGAATTTCGGCAAACGCATCATCGGTGGGGGCAAAGACCGTGAACGGGCCTGGACTGTTTAAGGCATCCACCAGGCCGGCAGCCTGAACGGCTGCAACCAAAGTCTTGAAACTTCCTGCTTCTATGGCTGTTTCAACAATCGTCTTTTGCTGAGCAAAACAAAAATTTGTTACAAACAACATTATCATTATCAAGCTTAGAAAAAAAATAGATATTTTTCTAATTCTCATTATAAACCTCCTAAATATCGAAAATTTTTTTAAGATTCAACCTCCTTTCTTTTTTTAATATTAGATAATAGTTTATAAGGAAAAAATATGGAGGATCATCATATTGTATTTGTAATATACGACATTTATTATTAAAATCCTTCTTTTCTCCTATAAATATTACTGATTGAAACAAAAAAATTTCCCAGTATCCTTTTTTTTCATTGTAAAAAACTATTTTTTTCAATATAATAACAATAAATAATATAAATAATGAATTTAATCTCTTAATAGAAGCAGGACAAATGACTTTAATATTTTTTAATTAATACAATAATAATGAAGGCAATTATGGAAGAAAGTATTTTTCGTCTTAGAAATAAAATAATAAAACTTCTCAAATCCCAAAGACTGGGTGTGTTAGCCACACAGGGCGAGAAATATCCTTACAACACACTGGTTGCTTATGCGTTCTCAGAAGACTTGGAAAATATATTTTTTGCCACTATGAAACATACTAGAAAATTTAACAATATCATGAAGCATCCCCATGTTTCCATATTAATTGACAGCAGAACAAATGATGTCAGCGATTTTAAAAATGCAGTTGCTTTGACAGTTTTAGGTAAAATAATCAAATCAACATCACCACAATGCCAAGAGCTTTACCTAAGTCGTTTTCCGCATTTAATGAATTTCGCAAAAAATCCCAATGCGACTATTCTTACCTTAAAGGTAAGCAAATATATTTATGTTCAACGATTTCAGGAAGTACTGGAGCTGATAATAAAATGAATCAATTCGCCATTCCCTTAAATCATCCCGATTGCAGGAAAGCGAATATTTGCGGACAAAAAGCATCTTCATTAAACCAGTTGATCTCTCAAGATATTAACGTACCCCTAGGTATCTGCATTACAACACCTGCCTACCATCAATTTATTAATCGTACCGGCATCAGGGAACAAGTTATCCTGGAGCTCAGCCGAAAAAACTTTCAAGAGATGAGGTGGGAAGAACTTTGGGATGCCTCGCTCAGAATTCGTAATTTTTTCTTAAAAAGATCTATTCCAAAAGAAATAAAAAATCCGATAATTTCAGCAATAAAAAAATATTTTCAAAATAGGTCGGTGGTGGTTCGTTCATCCTCTAATTTTGAAGATTCCCCTATTTCATCATTTGCTGGCATTCATGAATCATTTATCAATATCACAAGCATTGATCAAATTCTACACCATATCAAGCTGGTTTGGGCTTCTCTATGGTCAGATGCTGCTCTTTCCTACCAAAAAGAATTGGCTCTGAATGTGGATGAAAGTTCTATGGCAGTCATTATCCAGGAAATTATTCTGGGAGAAAAGTCAGGCATCAGTTTCAGTCAAAATCCCAATGATAATAATCAAGCGGTCATTGAAGCTGTTTTCGGATTAAATAAAGGATTGGTTGACGGCGACATCGAACCTGACCGCTGGATTCTAAACCGGCAGAATGGTCAATTGATTTCTAAATTCACTGCTAAAAACAAAAAATATTGCCTTCCCCAGGTAAATGGCACAAGAATCATAGAAGTACCATTAGAAAAGAAAGATCAAAGCGTGCTCAGTCAGGAAGAAGTTCAATCCCTTTACAAAACAATTCTGAAAATTGAAGCTTTTAAGAAAAGCCCACAAGATATTGAATGGACGATACATGAAAATTTGATATATGTTTTACAGAGCAGACCTATTACTACCCATGAGACAAAAGACGCCAACACCAGGCGTTCATGGGATTTGAACCTGAGAAAAAGCTATGAAACTTTAAGGAGTCTTTCTCATGAAATTGAAAGCGTATGGATCCCTGCCATGATAAAAGAAGCAGACCATCTTTTCAAAAAGAATTTAGTGCAAATGACCGACAAAGAACTTGAAAATGAAGTAAAAACAAGAAAGCAACAATTTGACAAATGGAACACTGTTTATTGGAATAATTTCATTCCCTTTGCTCATGGTGTCCGACTTTTTGCGGAAATTTATAATAACCGCCTCATGCCCGCAGACCCTTATGAATTTATCGACCTAATTGCATCAGATCATTTAAAGAGCATCGAAAGGAATAGGATGCTGGAAAATCTGGCTAATCAGATAAGACAAAATCCTAACTTGCTTTTAAAGAAAGGACAGAATAATGTCAAGATTCAAATCACCCAACCTTTTCTTGAAAAATTCCAACGACTTTCCTGTGATATTAACCAGTGCAAAAACGAAAGAAATACACTGATGCATGTTATTCAGGAAATGGCTAAAAATCCTCTGAAAATGAAAAGCATTCCTAATAAAAAAACATTGCTTGAAAAATATTTAAAAGCATTTACCCGAGAAGAACAAAATTTTGCCAAAGACATTTTAGAATTGGCTAAAAAAAGCTATCTCTTTAGGGATGATGACAATATCTACCTTGGTCGATTTGAAACCCTTTACAATAAGGCAATGGAAGAAAGCGAAAAACGAAAACATGTTCAATGCGAAAAAGAGCATGTCTGTAAGAATACCGAAGAAAAAATGTTTGAATCGAAATTCCTCAAAGATAATACATTAAATAAAAATGTGGTTTATTCTGACAAAAATAAATCAAAAATTAATCCTCGTCAGTTACGAGGGCAGCCGGCCGGTAAGGGTATTGCCAAAGGTTATGCTCGGGTTATTGAAAATGTATCTGACCTTACAAAGGTAAAACAAGGTGAAATCTTAGTATGTGATGCTATCGACCCTAATATGACTTTTGTTATACCTCTAGTTAAAGGAATTGTGGAAAGAAGAGGCGGAATGCTTATTCATGGCGCTATCATTGCCCGGGAATATGGATTACCCTGTGTAACAGGCATACCCAAAGCTACTATTCTTATTCATACTGGTGACTTAATTACAGTAGACGGTTATTTTGGACTGGTTATCATCCATTCGAAAGTTTAAGAAAGCTTATTTCAAGCTATATAAATTTTTTCCTAAGTGCTAAAAGTAAATCAATCGCATGATCTTTGACGAACGACATCATATAGAATGATTCCGGCAGCAACGGAAGCATTTAAAGATTCAGTCAATCCCGGAATAGGTATCTTTACTTTTTTCCTGGCTGCTTTCTTCCAAATACTGCTTAATCCTTTATTTTCATTTCCTATAACTATAGCAAGTGGTTTTCTAAGATCAATACTGTAATAATATTCTTCCCCATCCAAATCAGCCACCATAATTTCAATTGAATGCTCCTGCAACCATTTTATTGCTTCACTATCCTTAAGCCTTTCAACAATAGGTACCTGAAACAAAGCACCCATTGTCGATCTGATTACTTTCGGATTATACAAATCAACAGTGCCGTTAACCAATAATAGGGCGGTAATACCGGCTGCCGCACAGGTCCTGATAATCGTACCAAGATTTCCGGGATCCTGTATACGATCTAAAACAACAATGAAAGGCATTGCATTAAGTTCAATGTCTTTTAAAAACATCTCTGTTTTCTCAGCTACAGCAATAATCCCCTGCGGGTTCACTGTATCGGATATTTTTTTAAATAAGTGATCTTTCAATCTGAAGATCTGGCATCCCTGGGGAGTGTTCGGCACCTCTTTTCTTGCTTCATCAATTATCAGGTATTTTAGTCCTACGCCTCTGCTGAGAGCTTCTTGAAAAAGCCGGAGGCCTTCTATTAAAAATAAGCGATTGGCTTCACGTACTTTCTTCTGGCTTAAAGTTTTCAAGGTTTTGTATATTGTGTTCTTATCGGACGTAATCTCTTTGATCTGTTTCACGATTAGTACTCCTTATGGTTTAGCAACAAAATTCAGCATGATAATTTGAGCTTTTACTACACATATCCTGAGGGTATTTGGCAAACATATATCCATCTGACATTACCCGTTTGCAATTTTGAATGCCATTATCTATTGTATCGCTTTCAAAAATAATCCAATCGCTATTTTGGCATTTTCTCTTTTAGATGCTTTCAATCATTTAATCACAATTTTTGCTTTTCAATTTAGATTTATCATTTTATTTTCACTTATTATAAGATAATAAAATTGATGCAATAAGGGGCATCGGAAAAAACAGAACCAATGCAGTTCCACCTCAAATAAGAATGAAACGAAAATTTTCCCCACCTGGCGTTCTATTTTAATCAGAAGTAGAAGACGGCTTAAATTTATTCACCAATTGGTCAATTTTTTTATTTTCTCCCACCACAATCAGATTTTCACTTTCCTTGATCTCATGTTTGGAAGTTGGAGTAAAAGTAAATTGATTGCCCCTGCGAATAGCCAACAAGTTGACACCATATTTTTTAGGAAGGTTCAATTCACCCAACGTTTTTTCATAAAAAACAGGGAGAGCAGCAATCTCAATCAAACTGTAATGCTGAGATAGGGCGATATGGTTTTTTATATTGGGCATAATCAGGCTACGGGCAATTCGAATACCTTCATCTCTTTCAGGATAAATTATTTTGTCCGCACCTACCTTTTCCAGGACCTTTCCGTGCAAAATTGAATTGGCCTTTGTAATAATGTATTTTACTCCGATTTCTTTTAATATAATCGTTACTAATATACTGGCTTCCAAATCAGCTGCCAAGCTTACAATTGCGGCATCAAAATTTTTTACTCCCAGTTTTATTAGTACTTTTTCATCTGTAACATCTGCTTTGACGACTTCAGTAATGATATCTTTTAAATCACTTACCTTTTCTTCGTCGTTGTCCACGCCCAATACTTCATGGCCCAAATCAACTAATGTTGTAGCTACGGCTGCACCAAAACTCCCTAATCCAAATACAACAAATTGTTTCATAGATATTACCTCCATTAAAAATTGCAAACTTTTTATTACTTTTTCACCTTTATCCAACCATTAATTTCTCTTCCGGATACTCAATTAAACCCACTTTTCTTTTAGTTATAAGCGAAAGCGCCAGTGCCAAGGGGCCCAATCTTCCAAAGAACATGGTCAATATAATTATTATTTTTCCCCAAAGAGATAGGGAAGAAGTAATTCCGGTTGATAATCCCACCGTTCCAAATGCTGATATAAGTTCAAAAAGAAGTTCAATAAATCGAAATTGTTCTATATAAGACAAGAGGATTAGTGTGATACTGATCCACAAAATAGAAAGAAAAACAATAGTCCATGCCTTATTGACAATATCCATGGAAATACGTCGTTTATACAAATTTAGATGGCGATTTCCTCTTAGTGAAGCAAAAACATTAAGAAATATTACACTAAAGGTCGTCGTCTTAATACCTCCTCCAGTAGAAGTGGGAGATGCGCCAATAAACATGAATATTGCAATCAACAGCAGGGAAGCATTGTATAAATGGCCTGTAGGCAGTGTGTTGAAGCCAGCTGTCCGAGCAGTAACTGATTGAAAGAAAGCACTCATTATTTTACCGGACAAAGGAAGTGATCCAATAGTATCTGCATTTGAGTTCTCCAAAAAAAAGATGCTGCCTGTTCCCAAAACAACCAACATGAATGATACTAAAATAACTATTTTACTATGCAAGGATAGTTTTTTTCTTATAGGATATTCTAACAATTCCAACAAAACCAAAAAGCCAATGCCACCAGCTATAATCAAGAATATAAAAATCATCATCACCGAAAAATTGGCATGAAATCCCGCCAGACTATCCGAAAAGAGTGAAAATCCTGCATTGCAAAAAGCAGAAACTGCATGAAAAACTGCTAAAAATAAAGGATGGTGGGCATCCGACAAATGACGCCAAAAATAATAGAGAAACATCGAGCCTAAAAATTCAAAAACGAAAGTAAAAAAAATTATATACTTCGCAAAGCGCACTAAACCACCGATAGAAAATTGGTTCAGTGATTCCTGTAAAATTATCCGTTCTCTCAAGGTAATTCTTCTCCCCAATAAAAATGCAAACATGGTCGAGAAAGTCATAATACCCAATCCGCCAATCTGTAGAAGAATGAGAATAATCCATTGGCCAAACAGGGTGAAGTCCTTCCCAGTATCCAAAACAATCAAACCTGTCACGCAGGTAGCTGAAGTAGAAGTAAATAAGGCGTCTATCAATTCTATTTTTTGAGGACCATGAGAGGCAATGGGTAAATTCAATAAAAATGTGCCTATAATGATTACTAATAAAAATCCCAATGCCAATATTTGATTCGGAGAAAATTGAAAATGTTTTCCTAAGCCCTTCCTGGAAAAAATAATGCACCTCCAAGATATATTAAATGCCTATAAACGCTCTAAATAATCAGTTTTTACCACCCGGATATTTTTAATTTTTCAAATCAGTTTTTCTCTTTTGTCAAAAAAAACGGAAATTTTCAAATTATTAGCTTGCTCTAAAAATCTCCGAGATAACTATTCTTATCTTTCGATTTTTTTACTAAATACACGCAACGAAAAATACTGAGTTTCCTCTAATTGCCCCAGGAGATGGAACTCTCAATTCTAATTCTTTCTTTTTTGTAAATATGTTTTATTAAATCTTCAACACACATCATCCCCACATATGTTTTCCATTCGTATTCCAAATCAGCCATTTTCATATGATGAATATTAAAAAATTTATTGCTGAAATTATCTTCATTTTCTTTAATGAGTAATTTTTTAAAAGTTTTCACGCCAAACCGTTTCGAAATATATAAAACAAATGAACCACTTACAGAATAGGATATTTTATCATTCAAAAAATTCCAGTTATTGATCATTTCTTCCAAAGCAGGAAGTTTATTCTCGATTATAAATTTTGCCTATTGATGAAACTCAGTTATTGAATCGTTATTGTTATGCCATTCTTTGTCCATTTCTACCTATAGGCTCTCATCCAAAAATTGAATTCCCGATTTTTCCAAGGCATTTCATGGTTAATTTCATGACAGACTGCTCCCTTGAATCCAATAGATTCACCTTGGTCGCTATAAATGCCCAAAACAATTTTA
>Ga0272442_10011091_pt1 | contig 11023 bp, 18 predicted proteins | sample SSMForm2O_FD_200262 | JGI IMG/M metagenome (GOLD analysis project Ga0272442, IMG submission 200262) | Marine sediment archaeal communities from Little Sippewissett salt marsh, Falmouth, MA, United States - SSM-Form-2O | ecosystem: Environmental > Aquatic > Marine > Wetlands > Sediment ... | reverse complement strand
TGACATTTTAATCTACCAAGCTTTTCTGCTTCTCTTAATTCTTTTATAATATCGGGTTCATCCTTCATTAAAAATCCTCAAGAGAATCAAATTTTTGCAATCAAAAATCAGTAGATACACTCGTAATTCTATAATATTATTATACAATAAACTAAGTGCTTCGTCGCATCCCATCATACAAAGATGAAATGCATTTTTACTATATTAATTAATTGTTAATAAAAAATTTAGTACGGACGCGGCGGGATTCGAACCCGCGATGTCTGGCTTAGAAGGCCAGCACCCTATCCAGGCTAGGTCACGCGCCCATAAATTTTCAAATTAATGATTAGCTATGTATTAACTAAAAATTGATAAAAGTATGGATAAATTCTGGTTTTTATTCATATGGTGCAGATTCGCCGACTAGATCAACATGTGTAAGAATCATACGTCTGCAACAATATCTATCAATTCCAATAGAATCCAGTATTTGTTTTGGTGTTTCTTTTGGTTTTTCACCGGATTTTATTGTTTTTTGATATTCTTCATATCTTGCTTTATACTCGTTATATGCGTCTCCAATAACTTTTCCACATGTGAAACATCTAACAGGTATTATCACAATATCACCTATACGATTTTTGTCTTCGTTTTCTGGCACCTCGACCAAGAGGTTTTTTAGGTTCTTTTCTTCTTGAATCACTAACAAGAAGACTTCTATCATGATCCAAGAACGCCAGTTTTAAACTTGGATCGCCAGTGAATTCCAAGAGTCCTTTTGCAATTGCAGTTCTTGCTGCACTTGCTTGGCTCATAAAACCACCACCACTAACACTTACATCAATATTTACTGTATCTAAATGTTTTCCTGCAATTTTTAGGGGTTCAAGTATTTTCCATCTTGCAATTTCTGGTTCATATAGTTCAACAGGTTTTTTATTTATTCTTACAAGCCCTGTTCCTTTTTGAACAGATGCTCGTGCAATTGCTGTTTTTCTTTTACCTGAGGTGTTTACTACTTTTTTAACCATATTAAATCTTAGCTCCTAATGATTTTGATAATTCTTCAATTGTAATAAAATCAATTGGTTGTTTTTCAGCTTCTTTTATTGATTCAAATTTTTTCCCGTCAAATTCTTTTGGGACACCAATATAACATTTTAATCTTTTAAAAGCTGTTCTGCCATGGGGTGTTTGATATGGAATCATTCCTCTTATTGTTCTTTTTACGATTTGATCAGGCATTCTAGGGAAAAATGGTCCTTTACGATAAGTTCCTAATTCTCTTTTTTCTTTATATCGCGCTTTAATAGTTGTTTTTTTACCTGAAATAATTGCTTTTTCAGAGTTAATTACTGCTACTTCTTCACCTGATAATAATCGTTTTGCAGTATTGGTGCTAAGTCGTCCAAGTGTTGCTCCATTTGCATCAATTATAGTTGTCATATTTATCCCAATATCCTAATATCTTTACCTTTTGGATTATTTTTCATTAACTCATCAATTGAAATTGTTTTTCCACCAGCTTTTTTTATTTTTTCTTCTGATTTTTCTGAAAATGACCAAGCTGCAATTGTAACTTTTTTTGTAAGATTGCCTGTTGATAAAACCTTACCTGGTATTAATGCTGTTTCTTTTTCATTAGTGTATTTACTAATTCTATTTAGGTTTACTTCAGGCCAGTTATTCAAAGGTTTTTCAAGTCTTATAGCAATATCTTTCCAGATGGGTGCTTCATTTTTGTTAGCTTGTTTTTTAAGTTCATGTATTAAATTAATCAGCACAGGATTTGTTTTATAGTTTCTCTTAGTCATAGTTAATTTCTCCTAGAGAAGCGGAGTTAGTGTAAGCAAGGGGTATTTATAAGATTTGTGGACGACTATACATCTCGTCTTTTAAACAATATATAGCTTAAAATTAGGGGAACTATAATCCAAATTAGTATCAATGAAAGTAAAACACCATTGTTGTAAAACGATGGGAGGGAAGTAACGGTATCTGCTTCTAGTTCGATAATATTTATTGATACAAGCCCCGAATATGCTGATTGAGGATTAATTAGATTAATTGCAAAATACCAATCTGGAATTAAACCTGCCATAAGCTTTTCAGTTGATACGGATGCGATAAGTATCATGCCGGTTATTAAAGCCCATAATATTGGCATAAAAATTATCCAAGTAAATATTGCCATCCCCATTGATTTAATACGTGTTTTAAAAAAGGAAGAATAGAATAAAGATAGACTAAGAAATACTAAACCATTTAAAATTGATGCTCCAATAAATAGTAGATAGCCACCAAAGTTTGCATTAGAAATATTTAAACTAATTATAATACCTGCAAAACCAAATCCAATTAAAAGTGTTAAAGATAATACAGCTCCTAATCCGAGAAATTTACCAATTATTATTTCTAACCTACTAATCGGAAATGAAAGAAGCGAATTCATTGATCCGCGTTCTATTTCTCCACCAATTGCAGCATATCCCAACATTAAACCAATAATTGAAACAACAATCTGCACAATGAGAATCATTACGCTAATAGTAAGTTCAAGACTTTGCCATTCTTTATCATAAGAACCGGCATAAGATGCAAGAATTGTTAATAATGCAAAAATTATTGAAATAATTATAATCCATGTATTTCGAATATTATCCATTAATTCTTTTTTTGCAATATAAAAAATAGGATTTAAAATCATTTTATTCCTCCGTGTATTTCATAAATACTTCTTCTAGTGTTGGTTCTGTTGTCTGCATATTAATTATATTGCCACCTGCTTTTTCTATTGCAACTATGACTTTTGCTCTGGTTTCTGCGTTACATATTATTTCAATTTTATTACCACGTATTTCTACTTTTTCAACACCTTCAATCTTTTTTAATTCTTTGATTGTTTTTTCAGATACTTCTTTTAGTTCTAAGATTAATTTTGGTTTAATCTTTAATTCGTTACTTAATGTTGATACATTATTTTTTGCTACAAGTCTTCCTCTATTAATTATTCCAACTTGATCTGCAATTGCCTGAATTTCACTTAATATATGAGATGATACAAAAACTGTAGCACCTTTTTTATTTAATTCTCTAATTTTTTCTCGGATTAATTTTACGCCTCTTGGATCAAGTCCGCCAGTGGGTTCATCAAGAATCAAAATTGATGGATTTCCAAGCATTGCTCTTGCCATACCAAGACGTTGTCTCATTCCATGTGAAAACTTTCCAACTTTTTTATGAGCACTTTCTTTTAATCCCATCTCCATAATTAGATTTATACATTCGCCACGAGGAACATTTTTCATTTCTGCATAAAAATTAAGATTTTGAACTGCTGTAAGATTTTGGTAAAAAGCAACTCTTTCAGGAAGATATCCAATGTTTTTCTTTATCTTTTTTCCATCAGTTGAGATGTCAATACCATTGATTTTTATTCCACCTGAGTTAGTCCGAATCAATCCAAGAATTGATTTAATAGTTGTAGTTTTACCTGCACCATTTGGTCCAAGAAATCCAAATATTTCACCTTTTTTTACATTAAAGCTTAGACTGTTTACAACAGGAACTTTATCATAAATTTTAGTAAGCGAATTTACTTCAATGGCAAATACTTCATTTGTCATTTTATTATTAATTCCTCCTGGAATGAAGATAGGGTATTAAATTTAAGTATAATATGTTTTTACATATCTTTTTTAAAAATAGTTAAAAACCATTATCTTATAACTGAGTCTATGAAAAAACTAATCTCGCTTTGTGGAAGTGATGGAGACGATGACAAATTATCAAATTATGCCCTAGAAACTGCAGAAAAAGTAGGCAAACTTATTGCCCAAAATGATGCAGTTCTTGTTTGTGGTGGGCATTCAGGAATAATGAAAGCAGCATGTAAAGGATGCAAAGATGAAGGTGGAATAACAGTTGGAATAATGCCTTATACAAAAGATGAGGCAAACCAATATGTTGATATAGCAATACCGACAGGGATGGGAAATATTCGTAATTATCTTGTTTCAAGCACTGGAGATATCACAATTGCAATTGGTGGTAGATGGGGAACACTTAATGAAATAGCTTTTAGAATGATTTCAAGAAAACCTCTTATTTTAATAAAAGGAACTGGTGGATGTGTTGATGAAATAATAAATGGAAACATAATGCAAAATGTCGAAAATACTTTTTATATTGCAAATTCTGCTGAAGAAGCAATAGAAAAAGCTTTTGAATTAATCAAAACCAAAAATTAATATTTCATATTTTGATTTCTTACTTTGATATACTATGAGGGAATATAGAATTAAAAGAGGACATAATGCAGATATTGGAGCACTTGTAACAAAACACTTCGGTGCAAAAGGTGATATCTATAAAGGAATGAAATTCGAAGTAGAGGGCATCGGTAAAATTGACATGAAAGTAGAAAAAAGCTCTTTATTCATTGAAATAGAACCACCTAAGACAGTTTGTGGAGATTACAGCATTATAAAAAAATGGAATACATTTCTTTTTGAAGCTACAGGAAAAGATACAAAAGAAAGAAAAAAAGAATTTGGAAAAATTAAAAAACCAAAATAAAACTTATTTCTTTACTTTCTCCCAGTCCTTTAAAAAGTTTTTAATACCAACATCAGTAAGCGAATGCTTCACCATTTTTCTAATAACTGCTGGTGGAAGCGTAGCAATGTCTGCACCAAGACGGGCAGCATCAATTACATGAATCGGATGACGAACACTTGCAACAATAACTTCAGTTTCAATATCATAGTTATAAAATATTTCCATGATTTCTTCAACTATCTGCATACCTTCTTGACCTATATCATCTAACCGTCCAATAAATGGGCTAACAAATGATGCCCCTGCTTTTGCTGCAAGCAATGCCTGATTTGCTGAAAAAACAAGTGTAACATTTGTTTTTATACCAATCTTTTTTAATTTTTTTACAGCCTTAAGTCCTTCAGTTGTCATTGGAATTTTAATTGCAACATTTTTCCTATATTTTTCTGCTACTTTTTTTACAAGACCTTTTGCCTCCGCAACCATATCATCTGCTTTTTCACTGACAACTTCTAAGCTGATTGGTCCGTCAACTATTTTGAATATTTCATTTACAATCTCTTCAAAACTATGTCCACTTCTTTTAACAAGTGTTGGATTTGTTGTTGCTCCATCCACTATTCCCCATGATGCTATTTCTCTAATTTCATCTAGATCTGCTGTATCAATAAATATTTTCATAAAGCCTTGCTCCAAGCTGGGTGTATCATTTTTTTATTCATAACTTTTTGGTTTAAAATTAATTCTAAAAATAAATTTTTAAGTTGTGATAAATATATTTGGATATATCAAAAAAAATCAAAACATATATATATTCAAGTATACATTACTGAGTTGTGGTGGATGGGAGATGCCTCTAACTAGGAAGGCCCGAGTAGTGGGTAGTAGTTTAGTATTGACAATTCCAAGTCAGCTTGCTAAAGCCCATGATATTAATGATGGGGATGAGATAGAAATAATTCCAATGGGAATCGGGGAGTTTAAAATTCGAAAACTAAAAAAATAAAAATTCTATCTCTCTTCATAATCTAAAAAATTGGATAAACATTTGTATTTATAAAGTGGAAATGTATTCCAGCTTTTGATCAGTATGGTATTAATTGCACCTTCAATTCTATCAGCAGATTTTTCAAAACTTGGTGAAGAAATAAAAGCAGTAGAAAAAGCAGGTGCAGATTGGATTCATATTGATGTGATGGATGGTCATTTTGTCCCAAATATTACAATTGGTCCGGTAGTTATTTCAAAAATTAGAAAAGTATCAAAGATCTTTTTTGATGTTCACTTAATGATTGAAAATCCAGAAAAATACATTGATGCATTTGCAAAAGCAGGTGCTGATTTAATTACAATTCATGCAGAAGCTTGTAAAAATTTAAAAAATATGTCTGAAAAAATCAAAAAGTCCGGTTGTAAGGCAGGTGTTTCTATTAATCCTGAAACACCCGTTGATTCAATAAAAGATGAGATACAACATTTTGATCTTGTGCTTGTAATGTCTGTTCATCCTGGTTTTGGAGGACAGAGTTTTATTGAAGATGTTATTCCAAAAATAAATCAAGTAAAAAACATAATTGATAGAATTGATAAGAAAATATATCTACAAGTTGATGGTGGAATCAATAATAAAAATGCTAAAATTGTTATTGAAAATGGTGCAGATGTATTAGTTGCAGGTAACTTTGTTTTTTCAAATGATGATTATAAAAACGTAATAAAATCTTTAAAATAAAAAAAGAAAAAGAGATATTTTATCTAAAAGCCGTAAGAGCTAACTGTTGATGCTGCCCATGCAAAAACTATTATAATGAAAACGATGACAAGTATAACTGCAATCAGGCCTAATATGAAACCTGCGAGACCTAGCTTTGCATCTTTCCATTTGCCAAAATAAGCTATAGCACCAAATATTATTCCTAGGATGCCTATTATCATGGCTATATAGCTTAAAAGCCAAAAAGTACAAATAGCTATTAGCCCTAATATAAAACCAGCAGTCCCAAGCCCATTTTTTTGTGCCGGCATTCCTTGTTGCATAATTTCTTTCCTCCTCTTTATCCTTCTATTTTTTATTTATTTAAAACATTAAACTATTTATAAACTTTTATTAATTATAAACCTGAAGCCAGGTCACGGACTACAGATTCTTTGTCTTTAGCTTTAACAATTCCGCTTGCAAGTAATACTCCATCTGCCCCTAGTTCAATTGATTTTGCTACGTCTTTACCGTTTTTTACACCTGCTCCACATAATACTTTTACGTTTTTATCAACTTCTCTTACTGAGTCTACACTTCCGTTTACAATGCCCGGATCTGCAGTTGTTACTGATATATCACCACCAATAAGCTCTGGTGGTTCTACTGCTACAAAATTTGGAGAAAATGCAGCAATTGCTTTTGATGTCGCAATATTATTTGAACATACTATATGATCTAATCCTAATTCTTTTGCTCTTGTAATACAAACGTCAATATCAGCTAATATTAGTCGATGTTCACTATGATTAATCAAAGTTCCAATTGCCCCTGCATTTTTTACTGCTTCTGGTAGAGTCCATCCAGTATGACTTCCTGGTTTTATTGGATCGATATGCTCAGCCCATACGGGTATATTTACTTTTTCTGCGCATAAGGTTATATCTGTTGCTTGTATCGATATTGCCATGCTAGCACCTGTTTCTTCTGATATTTTATCCATAATTGTAGCAATTTCAAGTGCATTTTTACCTGTTGCTTCTGCATAAGTTTTTACATTTAGAACTATAACTGGTGTTTTTAACATTAGACTTTCACTCCTCAAATATTTCAAATGGGTAATCGATGGTCTTTAATATATTATTTCCCATTCAAGCTGGATTTAAAATGCCAGTACCCGTTGAAGGAATATTATTTCTTGGAATAATACCTGCTCTTATAATTTTGTATATTTTTTTAAAAAAATATGAAGGACATTATTCTGAATCAGGTGTTTTTAAAACATTTATGGCAGGAATCTTTCTAGGTTTTTTGGCAGCATTGTTAAGAATTTATGTAAACCCTGCCCCATTGTTAATTGTATTTATTGTAATATTTGCGTTTTTTGAACAATTACTAAAAACAATTGTTTTAAACCTTGGCAGATTACAATTAAAAAAAGAAACAACGATTTTTGGCTTTTCTATAGGTTTAGGTTTTGGAACAGTTTTTACACCCTTCTTATTAATTGCCGCTGCAGCAGCCACTCAAATAGACAACCGAAGTATAATTTTGATAACAGCAGGATCAGTGGGTATTGTTTTATTTCATGGAGCAACTGGTGCATATATTGGATATGGGATCTATCAAGGAAAATTAATGAGATATCTATTTACTGCAATTATTATTCAAATACCTTTCAATGTTTTAATTGATTTAACAAGAGTATCTATATCAAATCAATATTTTGCTTTATACCAAGTTGGTCTTATTGCTTTTGGAGCATTATTATTTATCTACGTTATTACTAAAATAATGCCACAAATTTTAACAAAGGATGCTAAAACAAAAAAGAGTTGAAAAATTTATTATAAACGCAGATGTATATCACAATAACCGACAAAAAGGTGGAATGTTATAATGACAAATGAGGAGAATAATAAAACAAGTAATTTTAAGGATCCAGAAATCCAAATTGATTCTTTACCAAAATCCTCGAATAAATCTCTATTTCCAATTATTGCTGCAATTATGTTGATAATTGCAGGTGTTCTTGCTCTGATAACATTTATTCAATTTTTTACAATAAACGTTTCTACTGTAGAGTCACTTGTAGGAATTGAACAACTTGAAAGTATGAATATAACATCAGAACAAATTATTAATTTTTTACAAACCTGTGGGATAATAGGATGTGTAATCTCAGTTTTTACAATACTTGGTGGAATTCTATCTTACAAAAAGAAATTATGGGGTATTGCAGTTACATGTGGAATTATAGGATTATTTAGTTTAGGGATAATGTTTACTTCAAGTATTTTAAGTTTTATTGCATTAATTTTTATTATATTATCTAAAGAAGAATTTCAATAAACATTTTTTTCTTTTTTCTTTTCAATAATTAGCTCTCTTAATTCATCAATAATTAGACCTATTGCCAGACCACAAACAATACCTATCAAGAGCCCTGTAATTAAACGCATGATGTTTGTGCTTTCCCATAAATTAAAAAGTTGTCCTACTCCGTCTATTCCTATCGGTATTATTCCAATTATAATTAAATAGAGAAATTTTTCATTTAATTTTATTTTGTATAATACTAAAAAACCTAAACCAATTGCAAGCCCAAGCCAAATTGCTGTACATCTACTACAGAATGGCATTTGATTACCATTGAGAAAAAATGATCTTTCTGCTTTTTGATGACACATTCTATCACCAATACCATAAATTGAATCCCAAGGTGCTGGCATATTATCTATTGTTGCTTGGTTATCTGAAACGCCTGTCAATCCTGATAAATCATTGATGCTATTTGAAGATATTGTTAATGGTGCAATAAATTGTAATAAAATCCATATAAAAAAAGGGATAAAAAATATAAATATAATAATTCTAGAACGTTTTTCCCTTTTTTCCATTTTCAAACTCGTCCCGGGATTTCCAAATAAAAACAAAAGCGATAATACTAATTATTGAGCCGATTAAAAAAAATCCGAATGAAAATATTGCTATAAAAGACCCTGCTAATGCAACATCAAAATGTTGTCTTTTCAAACATACAATTGAAGCAAGTGCAGCAAATATGGAAAATATCGCTAAAATAATAGTACACGGTGTTGAATCGTATTCCTTTAATTCTTCTTTACCAGCGCCTTCTTTCATTTTTATAGTAATTTCTGTTGTAATAAAGGGTGTTACTAATATCTCATAAGTTTGGTCATTGAAACCCTCAGCAGATATTCCAATTTTTTGAATACCTAATTCAACATCTTTATTGATATAGGTAACATTTGAATAACTAAAATTTGTTTTTTCATCATTTATCGTAAAGTTTACATTTTCAATAGACTCATTAGATTGATTAATAATTTCAAATTCTATTGAACCTGTCATTCCTGCCGCAGATGCAACATCAAATGAAGTTTCTACAAAAACCTCCGATAAAGCTGCAGTTGAAATTCCAATAATAAAAACAATTAACAATAATATCATTGCAATTTTTGGCTTATTTGTTTTTGGTTTAATTGATGATAAAACAGTTTTACGTGGTTCACCATGTTCTTCCCATGAGCATTCTTTATCTGAATCTGGACATTTAGTTTGTATTTTAAACTTATTTTTACATTTTGGGCAAACAACTTCGTGTTGTTCTTCTTTATCTTCCACATCCAAAACGAACTCGTGTTTACATTTTGGACAAGTGGTCCTCCCCTTCATAAGAGTTTTTCACCATGGGGCAGATAGGACTTCTATTTTAAGAATATTTCTATAAATTTCATTTTTTCATCATTATATTTAAATAATATAGGTATATTCCGATACTCTAAAAGGCGGTTATTTTATGGCTAGATTTCCAGAAGCAGAAGCACGATTATTAAATAAAAAAGTATGCATGAAATGTGGATGTATCAATGCACCAAAGGCAGAAAGATGCAGAAGATGCAGATCCAAAGAACTAAGAGTAAAAGCAAAAGAAGGAAGAGGAGTATAATATTTTTCTTTCAAACCGTCATCTTTAATAAGATTTTTCTTTTTTGGTTTACAGGTTGAATAAATTATGCCAGAAACAAAAGTCAAAAAAACAGAAGATTTTAACGAATGGTATAATGAAATAGTTGAACTGTCAGATCTATGTGATAAAAGATACCCGATTAAAGGTATGAATGTCTGGCGACCATATGGCTGGAAACTTATGAGTCATGTTGATAACTTGATTCGAAAAGAAATGATTAAAACAGATCATCAAGAAGTTAATTTTCCACTGTTAATACCTGAATCTTCTTTTAAAAAAGAAGAAGAACACATTGAAGGATTCGGCAGTGAAGTTTATTGGATTACACACGCAGGGCTTAATAAATTAGAGGAAAGATGGCTACTGAGACCAACATCTGAAACAGCAATGTATCCAATGTTTTCATTATGGATTAGATCACATGCCGATCTTCCACTAAAAACATTTCAGATTGTAAATACTTTCAGATATGAGACAAAACAAACAAGGGCGTTTATAAGAGTTCGTGAAATCCATTTTTTTGAAGCCCATACCTGTCATGTTGATTTTAAAGACTCAGAAAAACAAATACAAGAAGATAAAGAAATAGCTAAAAGACTTTTTAGAAAACTTAGCCTACCATTTATATTTAGTAAACGACCTGAATGGGATAAATTTGCAGGAGCATTTTATACTATAAGTCTTGATGTTCTAATGCCATCGGGTAGAACACTTCAGCTTGGATCAATACATCAGTATAAAGACAATTTTTCAAAACCATATGACATTAAATATGAAACAGAGGATGGAAA
>Ga0272442_10011090_pt1 | contig 11024 bp, 9 predicted proteins | sample SSMForm2O_FD_200262 | JGI IMG/M metagenome (GOLD analysis project Ga0272442, IMG submission 200262) | Marine sediment archaeal communities from Little Sippewissett salt marsh, Falmouth, MA, United States - SSM-Form-2O | ecosystem: Environmental > Aquatic > Marine > Wetlands > Sediment ... | reverse complement strand
GCCCAGCGCCCGGCAGACCGCGACGGCCTTCTTGATCGCGTTGGCCGCGAGGGTGTCACCGTCCTCCACCACCGGCGGCATGTCCGCCGGCGGGTCCACGATCTCCAGGGGCAGCGCCAGCGTGCGTGCGATGGCGCGGATCTCCTCCACCTTGTGGGGATTGCCCGTGGCCAGGACGACCCTCACAGCCCCAGGGCCTCCCGCTGCAGGGCGGTCACGGCCGCGCAGCCCGCGACGGCCAGGTCCAGCATGGCGTCCAGCTCCTCGCGGCGGAAGGTGTGTTCCTCGCCCGTGCCCTGCACCTCGACGAAGTGTCCCCACTCGTCCATGACGACGTTCATGTCCACGGACGCGGCGCTGTCCTCGCGGTAGTCCAGATCGAGCAGGGGCTCGCCGTCCACGACGCCGACGCTGATGGCGCTCACCAGCCCCGTCATCGGGTGCTCCTTGAGCTTGAGGGTCGCCAGGGCGTCGTAGAGGGCGATGGCCGCCCCGGTGATGGACGCCGTGCGCGTGCCCCCGTCGGCGTCGATGACGTCGCAGTCCACGGTCACGGTCCGCTCGCCGATCAGCTCCAGGCGGGTCACCGCGCGCAGGCTGCGCCCGATGAGGCGCTGGATCTCCATGGTCCGCCCGCCGGCGCCCCGCCGCTCGCGTCGGATGCGCTCGCGGCTCGAGGCCGGCAGCATGCCGTACTCCCCCGTCACCCAGCCCGAGCCCTGCCCGCGCAGCCAGGGCGGCACGTCCTCGTCGATCGAGGCCGCGCACAGGACGCGCGTCTTTCCGAGGGTCACCAGCGCCGAGCCGGCGGCCGCCCGCTGGTAGCCGCGCTCGAAGCTGAGGGGACGGTGCCTGTCGGGCATTCGCCCGTCGTGCCGCATGCGGGCCATCAGACCTTCTCCTTCGTCTGGAAGTCCACGAGCTGGATCGACTCGATCCGCCGCCCCAGGAACGCCTCGCCCACCTGGCGGAAGCGCAGGGGCAGGTCGCTGACGAAGCACTCCAGGCCGCCGGCCGCGCCTTCCTCGCCGCCGGCCGCGCCGGCCGGCGCCAGCAGGCCGCCGGCCTCGAGCATCCGCGCCACCTCGCCGGCCGTCTCCTCGGCCGAGTCCACCAGGCGCACCCCCGCGCCCATCAGCTCCCCCAGCAGGGGCGCCAGCAGCGGGTAGTGCGTGCAGCCCAGGACCAGCGTGTCCACGCCGGCCGCTCTGATGGGCGCCAGGTACTCCTCGGCGACGAGCCGCGTCGCCGGGTGGTCCAGCCAGCCCTCCTCCACCAGGGGGACGAAGAGCGGGCAGGCCCGGCTCTCCACCGACAGCCCGCCCCGCGCGGCCTGCAGGGCCCCGGCGTAGGCCCCGCTCTGGATGGTGGCCGGCGTGCCGATGACGCCCACGATCCCCGAGGCCGTGGCCGCGGCCGCCGCCCGCGCACCCGGCTCGATGACGCCCACCACCGGCACGGCGAGACGCCCGGCCAGGTCGTCCAGGGCCACGGCGCTTGCCGTGTTGCAGGCCACCACCATCAGCTTGACGCCCTTCTCCATCAGGAAGGCCGAGTTCTGGCGCGCGAAGCGGCGCACGGTCTCGGCGCCCTTGGTGCCGTAGGGCACGCGCGCCGTGTCGCCGAAGTAGAGGATCCGCTCGCCGGGCAGGCGCGCCCGGATGGCGCGGACCACCGTCAGGCCGCCCAGTCCCGAATCCCAGATGCCGATGGCGCGCTCGTCCATGCCGCCTCCTCGACGTGTTGCCCGCCGCCGCGCCCGCCAGGTCCGCCGGGGTGCGCGGCGCCGGCGGGTGGCCTAGGTGTCCTCGGCCGTGCGGCGCTCGGTGGCCAGTCGCAGGGGCCGGGCCGTGCTCAGATGCCCGCCCAGGCTGGCCGCCGGCTCGCCCCCCACCAGTATGCGCACGGCGCGCAGCGCGGGGAAGTTCACGCGCAGCGTGCGCTCCAGGGACTCCAGGGCCAGGCGCTCCTCCAGGCTGCCCGCGCGCGTGAGCAGCCCCACCGTGGCCGGATGGAAGTCCAGTGTCAACAGGCCCCCGCGATCCTCGATGAAGACGTGGGCGAGCCGCGCGCCCGGCGGCCAGGCCCGGCCGCGGCCCTGCTCGGGACCGCGGAACAGCTCCTCCAGGGCGCGCTCGATCCGGTCGGCGGGATCCGTGTGCAGCTCGATGACCCGCAGCTCCTCGCGCCAGACGGGCTCCAGCCCCCCCTCGGCGAAGAAGAGCACCACCGTCTGGGAGCCGTAGCCCTCCCAGGCCTCGGGCTCGGCCGCCTCGGGCGGAACCGGCGCCTCGCCGGGGCTGCAGCCCGCCGCCACGGCCGCCAGGGCCAGCAGCAGCGCCAGCGCGCGGCCGCGCGCCGCCAGGGCGCGAAGCCGCGCCGCCGCGCCGCCGGCCGCCGGGATCTGCCGGGACCGCCTCACCGCCCGGCCTCCCGTTGCCAGCGCCGCGCCCGGTAGGCCAGGGCCTGGGCCAGTGTGCGCAGGCGCTTCTCCCGCGTGGGTCCGTCCTCCCAGGCCGACCGCTCGGCGGCGCTGTCCAGGTTGCCCAGCTCCAGCATCAGGGCCGGCATGTCCAGGCCCTCCAGGATCACCGTGTCCTCGCGGCGCACCCCCTGCTGGGTCCAGCCGGCCAGCACGCCCAGGGCCCGCTGCAGGCTGGCCGCCAGCTCCAGGCTGCGCTCGGCGTGGGCGGCCTGCACGGCGTGCCAGGGCACCAGCTCGCCGCGCCCGTGCTCGCGGGGCACGGGCTCCTGGACGACGATCTCCAGCCCCGGCTCGCCGCCCGCCCCCCGACGCGTCCAGTGCAGGGACAGGTAGCAGTCGCCGCGGGCGACGTTGGCCGCCTGGGCTCGTTCGGCCGGCCCGCGGTCCTCGTCCGCGCGGCGGGTCCACAGGACGCGGAAGCCCTCGTCCTCGAGATGGGGCGCCAGCCAGCGCGCCACGCGCAGGGTCCAGTCCTTCTCCTGGTGGCCGCCGGCCACGCAGCCCGTGTCCCCGCCGCCGTGGGCGGGATCGAGGACGATGCGCGTCAGGCCCCGCTCCCGGTCGGCGGAGCCGGGGAGCCGATCGGCCAGCTCCCGCTCGAAGTCCGGCGGCGGCAGGCCGGGCGCCGCCGGCAGCTCGGCCGTCAGGGCCCAGGTCAGTGCCATGGGATCGGCGGCGCTCCGCAGCTCGCCCAGGGGGCGGCGCAGCCAGAGGGTCAGCGTGGCCCCCCCGGCGTCCTGCTCGGCCCGGAGGCTGTCCACCGGCGCCCGGGCCGGCGCCCGCTCCCAGTCGGCGGCCGCCAGGCGCCCGTCGGGGAAGCGGATGCGCAGGGCGCTGTCCCCCACCCGCTCCAGGCTCGGCGCCAGGGGCTCGGAGAGCTGGAAGACGCCCCGCAGGCGCTCGCCGTGGAAGATCCACTCCACGCCCAGGACGTTCACCGTGCGCAGGCCGCCGATGAGGCGCAGGGCTTCGGGGTCGCGCCGCAGGGGCAGGTCGGGCAGGGCGTCCAGCAGCAGGGTCCAGAAGCTGAGCGGCAGGTAGAAGCGCCCGGCGGCGATGCGGCTCGGCGCCCCCATCAGCAGGGGCGCGCCGTCCACGAAGAGCCAGGCCGAGCCGTCGGTCAGCTTGACGCGGTGCTCGCCCAGGCCCAGGGCCACCTTGCGCGTGACGGGATCGAAGTAGCGGTTGGCCTGGAGGATCTGGACGGCGTCCCAGAGGTCCACGTAGGGCTCGTCGGCGCCGGCGAACTGGTAGAGCAGGAAGCTGCGCGACGCGCGGCCCTGGCCGGGCAGGAACTCCAGGGTTTCGACGGACAGGGGCGGCCGCTCGGCGGCCGGCGGCACGGGCGCGGGATCGTCCGCGCGCACCGGCGCCTCCGCCTCCTGGGCGCGGGCCGGCGCCGGGCCGCTGATCAGCGACCGCGGACCAGCGGCGAGGCCGGGCCGATCGGCGCCGCGCGGGGCCGGGCCGGCGCCGGGCGCGGCGAATCCCGCCAGGCAGGCGGCGGCCAGCAGAGCCGCCAGGACGACGCGCGCCGGCCTCACGCGTCCCGCTCCCCGCGCTTGGCGCGGGCCAGGGCGCGGTCGGCGTCCCGCTTGGCGATGGCCTGCCGCTTGTCGTACTTGCGCTTGCCCTTGGCCAGGGCCACCTCCGCCTTGACCCAGCCCCCCTTGAAGTAGAGGCGCAGGGGCACCAGGGTCAGGCCCTGCTCCTGCAGCTTTCCCGTCAGGCGCTTGATCTCGCGGTGCGTGAGCAGCAGCTTGCGCGGCCGCTCGGGGTCGTGGTTGCCGTGGGTCCCCTGCTCGTAGGGACTGATGTGGACGCCCACCAGCCAGACCTCGCCGCCCTCGATCTTGCCGTAGCTGTCCTTGAGGTTGGCCTTGCCCGCGCGCAGGCTCTTGACCTCCGTGCCCACCAGGACCAGCCCCGCCTCGAAGGTCTCCAGGAGGTGGTAGTCGTAGCGCGCCTTGCGGTTGGCGCAGATCTGCCTGACGGCTTCGGACATGGCGGAAAGCCTGCCGGGACGGGGGTTCGGGACGGTGCAAGCTAGCACCGGCCCGGGGTTCCAGCAACCGAAAAGCCCGGCCGCACCCCCTTGACAGGGCGCCGGAAGCGGCCTTAATGTGCAGTGCCCCGCGCCGAAGTGGTGGAATTGGTAGACGCGCTACGTTCAGGTCGTAGTGGGGGAAACCCCGTGGGAGTTCGAGTCTCCCCTTCGGCACCTGGCGGCGGCTCCCGGAAACGGGAGCCGCCGTTTCGTTTGTGCTATCCTGCCGGCGTCCTTTCTCCCCCGGAGGTGCCATGCGATCCGCCCGCGTCGCCGCCGCCCGCCCGCTCGCCGTCGCCCTCTGTCTGCTGACCGCCGGCCCGCTCGCCGCCGCGCCGGCCCTCGCCGGGCCCGTGGCCGCGGCCGGCCTGTCCCTGCTGCCCGACAGCCTCTACGCCGCGGGCCTGGACGCCCTGGGCGTGGCGCCGGCGGAGGTGACCTGCTTCCCCGAGTACAACGACCGCGACACCTTCCGCCTGGCCATCGTCGATTCGCTCATGGCCGCGCCCTCGCGCCTGGACGCCCTGCTGCCGCCGCTGCTGGACGACCTGCTGGCCCCGGCCGACTCGGCCGACGCCGCCGACCTGGCGGTGCTGGCCGGCGCGCGGCGGGTGCTGCACCCCGCGCCGACGGGCGTCCGGCCGCCCCTGCTGAACCTGGCGCCCGCCCCCGCGGGCGAGCTGGCGGAGCCGGACGTCTTCTTCGACCGCCTGCTGGGGCGCCTGCTGCCCCGCCGCGAGGCTGCCCTGGCCGGACTCTCCCCGGCCGAGCGGGCCTGGCTGGTCGGCGAGAGCCCCCACCTCCTCGACGAGATGGAGAACACCGACGAGATCCGCCACCCCGTGGAGCTGCGCCGCCTGGAGCGGGCCTTCTCCGACCGGGCCGACTCCACGCTGGCCCTCTGGGAGCGCGTGGACCGCGCGGCCCTCTACGACCTGGGCGCGGGCTTCGTCCGCGAGTCCCTCGCCTACGCGCGGCGCCTGGCCGCCGGGCGCTACGCCGGACCCGGCGCGCCGGCCGGCGCGAAGGACCACCGCTTCGACGACGGCAGCCTCGCCGGCGGCGACCTGCTCCTGGCGCTGGAGACCGAGCACGGCAACGTCGCCGTGGGCGGAAGGGGCCCCAACGTCTACGAGGGGGACTTCCTGTTCATCCTCGACCTGGGCGGCCCGGACGTCTACCGGCTGGCGAGCTGCGCCCCCGACTCGGCCGCCGGGGCCGACCTGGGCGGCCGCGGCTTCCGCTGCCTCGTCGACCGCGGTGGGGACGACCGCTGGACGGGCCTCGGCGACGCGGCCCTGGCCGGCGCCTTCCTGGGCGGCGCCATCCTGCTCGACGAGGGCGGCGACGACGAGTACGCGGCCGGGAGCTTCGACCTGGGCTGCGGCTGGCTGGGCGTGGGCGTCCTGGTGGACGCCGGCGGCGACGACCTCTACGCCGGCGACCGGGCGGTTATGGGCGCCGGCGGCGGCGGCCTCGGCGTCCTGCGCGACCTGGCCGGCGGGGACGTCTACCGGGCCCACATGTACGCCCAGGGCTTCGGCTGGGTGGCCGGCGCGGGGGTGCTCGAGGACCGCGAGGGCGGCGACCTCTACGCCGCTCTGCCCAAGTACACGGACATCCTGCGATACGAGGACCACTCGCTGACCCTCTCCCAGGGCTTCGCCATCGGCGCCCGGCCCGACTTCAGCGGTGGCGTCGGCCTCCTCGCCGACGCCGCCGGCAACGACGCCTACGTGGCCGACATCTACGGCCAGGGCAGCGCCTACTGGTACTCCCTGGGCATCCTGTGGGACCGAGCGGGCAACGACCGCTACGACGCCTACCAGTACGCCCAGGGCGCGGGCATCCACCTGGCCGTCGGGCTGCTGCTGGACGACGCCGGCCACGACGCCTACATGAGCAACGGCGTCAGCCAGGGCTGCGGCCACGACCTGGCCTTCGGCCTCCTGCGCGACCTGTCCGGCAACGAGCGCTACGCCACCGAGGGGCTGTCCCTGGGCGCGGGCAGCGCCAACGGCGTCGGCGTCCTCCTTGACGCCACCGGCGAGGACGGCTACCTGCGCCGGCGCGCCAACGCCGTGGGCTACGGCAACCCGCGGCGCCACTTCGGCAGCCTGGGCCTGGCCGCCGACGGCGCCGGCGACGACTGGCTGGCCGCGGCCAGCGCGACCGGCGCGGCCTCCGGCAGCCTGCGCGGCGTCTTCCTGGACCGCGACGTCGCCCTGGCCGGGCCCGTCTGGGATCCCGGCGAGGCCGTGCCCTACGAGGCGGGCGATTATGACTGGGAGGAGTATTTCCTCATGGCCGCCTCGGGCGAGCCGCGCTTCCGCGAGTGGCAGAAGGCCGGCCAGGACAGCCTCGTCGCCCACCCCGAGTGCATCCCGGCGCTGATCCCCTTCTTCGACACGAAGGGGGCGCGGCAGCGCCACACGCTGAAGAACGTCATGCAGGGCATCGGCGCCGCGGCCGTGGATCCCCTGCGCGAGGTCCTGCGCGAGGGGCCGCGCGCGCACTGGGGCATCGCCACCTGGAGCCTGGAGGTGATCCGCGACCCGCGGGCCTACCCCGAGCTGATGGCCCGCCTGCTGGCGGCGCGCGACTTCAAGGACCGCACGGCGGCCCTGGCCGCCCTGGCCCGCCTGGAGGGCCTCGACGGCCGCCAGAAGCGCGGCCTGGCGGCGGCCGGCGCGGCGGAGGCCGGGCGGCCCGGTGCCCATCCGATGATGCTCAAGGAGCTGGCCTACTGCCTGGGGCAGCAGGAGATCGGCGAGGCGTCTCTGCTCGTGGACCTGGCGGCGGCCGGCCACTACGCCCCCCGCTGGACCGCCCGCGAGGCCCTGGCCCGGCGGACGGGCTGGGGCGACGACCTGGCCCGGGCCTGGCGCCGGGCGGACTCGCCGGAGCGCCTCGTCCGCCTGGCCGAGCTGCTGCCCCTGCGCCCGGCCCGCGAGGTGCGCGACCGCCTGCGGGAGGCGGCCCGTTCGCCGCTGGGCGGCGATCCGGCCGTGCGCCGGGCCCTGCGGCGCGCCCTGGACGCCCATCCCGCGGCCGCCTCGCCGGCCCTGGCCCCGCTCGCCGCCCGCCTGGCGGACTGACGGCCGGCATCGTCCGGGCGCGGCGCCCGCGGGACGCCTGGCGCCGGTCCGAACGCCGGCCGGCGCCGTGCGGGCCCGCCACGCGGCGCCGGGGGCAACGAAAAAGGCCCCGCCCTTTCAGGCGGGGCCTTTCGTGTTCCGTGTCAGGCGCTGCGGCCTACCACTTCATGCCAACGATACCGATGGACACCATGATCTCGGTGCCGTCCAGGTCGTCGGCGTTGCGGTCGTCGTCGAAGCTCCACTTGTCCATCATGAAGCCCACCTGGCCGTAGAAGCCCAGGGACTCGGTGAACATGTAGAGCGCGCCGGCGCCGGCGCCGAAGGACATGACCGTGTCGGAGAAGTCGTCGGTGCCGTCGTCGGAGCTCACCATGTTGTAGATGAAGGCGCCCTTGACGAAGGGATGCACGCTCTTCTCGATCCACTCGGTGCCGAAGTAGTAGGCGACCTCGGGACCGATGCCGATGGTACGCTCGGAAACGTCGCCCATGCTCATGTGATCGAAGACGAGGGTGCCACCGACCGTCAGATTGTCGATGACGAAGTAGCCCACCGACGCGCCGAGACCGATCATGGTGATCCCGTCGCCGTCGGCGTTCTCGTAGGCGTCGCCGCTAAGCATGGAGAAGCCGACGTCGCCGTCGAAGATGATTCCACCCTGGCTGGCCATGGAGACGCTGGTCATGAAGGTCAGCGCAACCAGGGTCATCATCGCAGCGCGAAAGAAACGCTTCATGACAACCTCCCTTTCTGTTCTAGAGTACAGCAGGCCGTTCAGGACCCTGCTGCCTGTCTCCAGGACGGGAGAAGTTCTACCCGATCCCCCAGAAAGTGCAAGACAAAAAAGCGACGTGGCGCGCGGGAATGGACACCGCGCGCGGCCATCGCTTCTCGCGCGTCGCGCGCGGAAATCGACGCCGCGCACGTTGGGGAACCACCTTCACGCGCGTCTCGCGCATGCTCGCGACGCGCCGGCGCGCGACGCCGTCGCGCGGCGCGCGCCACAGGCCAGATAGACGCCCCTAACACGCGCAGTCGCATGTGATCGCGACAGAAAGAGGGTTGCTACCACACCTTGCAGGCTTTACCATTTGCGCTTCATTGCAGGGAAACGTCCCGTCGAAACCCCCTGATGCTATAAGAGGAGGATCCCGGTGAGCGCCAGAGTCCTGATCATCGACGACGAGGCCGAAATCCGCCGCAACCTGACCGTCGGCCTGACGCAGGAGGGCTATGCCTGCACCGCCTGCCCCGACGGCATCTCCGCCGTGCACGAGCTGCACCGGTCGCGCGAGGCGGGCGAGGGCTACGACTACCTCGTCACGGACATCTTCATGCCCGACATCGACGGCCTGAAGATCCTCAAGGTGATCAAGAGCGAGTTCCCGGACCTGCCCGTGCTGGTCATCACGGGCTTCGGCAACGAGATGCTGGAGGCGACGGCCCTGGCCGAGTACAACACCGGCTTCCTGGACAAGCCCTTCGAGATCCCCGACCTGGTGGCGGCCCTCCGGCAGCTCAAGACCGGCAGCACGACGGCGGACGCGGGCGACGCGGCGGCGCCGGCGGGCGAGATCCGCGAGTCCATGAGCAGCTACCTGACCATCCGCATCACCGACACCGGCCGCGACATGGAGATCTACAAGGAGCTCTACTTCATGGAGGGCGTGGCCTCCTGCGACGCGGTGCGCGGCGACGTGGACATCATCCTGCTGGCCCAGGCCGGCTCCCAGGCCGAGATGGACGCCCTGCTGGAGAAGATCCGCGGCGTGGCGGGCATCGAGATCGTCTCGCTGTCGCCCGTGGAGCGGCCCAAGCTGGACACCGACGTGGCCGAGTTCATCGACATCTACCAGCGCGCCGCCAAGGCCGCGGCCCAGGCCAAGGCCCCCCGCTTCACCGGCACGCGCAGCTACGTCATCGTGGACATCGACAAGGAGTCGATCCAGCAGGTCTTCACGACCCTCTTCTTCCTGGACGAGATCATCTTCTGCGACGTCATCGACGACGGCTCGCGCCTCATCGGCATCGTCACCGAGAGCGGCGCCTTCGGCAAGACGCCCCGCATCGTCGAGAAGCTCGGCCAGATCGACGGCGTGCTGCGCGTCAGGGAAGCCAGCATCATCAAGCTCATCGACTTTTAGCCGCGCCTAATTGGCCGGCGATGGGGTTGCCGGACGGTATCCGGGATCGTTTTTTGTCCCCGGACGGCGGCGATCTCTTTTCCGCAGGAAGGCAGGCAATGGCACATCGCGACGCGGACTTCAGCTACCACCTCTGGCGCTACGACGGGCAGCCCGGCGAGCTGATCCCCCTGCTCCAGTCGGCCCAGGAGCACTTCGGCTACATTCCCCGCCGCGCCATCAAGTACATCTCCGAGACCACCAAGATCCCGGAGTCCACCATCTACGGCGTCATCACCTTCTACAGCCAGTTCCGCCTGCAGCCCATGGGCAAGCACGTCGTCCGCCTCTGCTGCGGGACGGCCTGCCACGTGGCCGGCGCGCCCCTGCTGCTGCAGACCATCCAGGACGAGCTGGGCATCGAGGAGGGCGGCACCACCGAGGACGGGGTGTTCACGCTGTTCAAGGTGGCCTGCCTGGGCTGCTGCTCCCTGTCGCCGGCGATGATGATCGACGGCGACACGCACGGGAAGCTGACCCCGGCCTCGGTGCGGAAGATCCTGCGCCGCATCCGCCGCGAGACCCTCAAGCAGGCCGCCGGCGAGCCGGCCGCCTAGACGCAAACCGCGGAGAGACGTTCCATGTGCAAGATCCTGGTCGGCATGAGCACCTGCGGCATGTCCGCCGGCGCGCGCGACACCTACGCGGAGCTGGAGAAGCTGGTGGACGAGGGCGGCGCTGACGCCGAGCTCACCTTCACCGGCTGCATCGGCATGTGCTACCGCGAGCCCCTGGTGGAGATCCGCGAGAACGGCGGCCGCGTCATCTACGGCGACGTGGACGCCGCGCGGGCGCGTGACATCTACGAGCGGCACGTCAAGGACGGCACCGTCCTCGAGGACTGGGTCGTCTACCGCGAAGACGCCAAGGGCGCGCGCTCCGGCGCCGAGGCCGACTTCCTGGCCAAGCAGAGCCGCATCGTCCTGCGCAACTGCGGCGTCATCAACCCCGAGTCCCTGGACGAGTACGAGGCGGCGGGCGGCTACGCGGCCACGCGCAAGGCCCTGCTGGAGCTGCAGCCCGCCGACATCCTCGAGGAGATGAAGGCCAGCGGCCTGCGCGGCCGCGGCGGCGCCGGCTTCCCCACGGGGCTCAAGTGGTCCTTCGCCGCCGGCTACGCGTCCGCCGTCAAGTACGTGGTCTGCAACGCCGACGAGGGCGACCCCGGCGCCTTCATGGACCGCTCCGTGCTCGAGGGTGACCCCCAC
>Ga0272442_10011089_pt1 | contig 11024 bp, 12 predicted proteins | sample SSMForm2O_FD_200262 | JGI IMG/M metagenome (GOLD analysis project Ga0272442, IMG submission 200262) | Marine sediment archaeal communities from Little Sippewissett salt marsh, Falmouth, MA, United States - SSM-Form-2O | ecosystem: Environmental > Aquatic > Marine > Wetlands > Sediment ... | reverse complement strand
GCGCTTGCAGCAGGAATCCTCGCTTATTTCAGGACCAGTTCGTTAGAATCCCGATGCGGCTGTCAGTCGCAGTAGGACCGCAGGGCAAGGACCGGTGGAGCCTGGTGCTTGTGGGCGTGTTTAAGGTGCCGCTCCCACACGAACCGCGTAACCTCGTCCAGGGCGTCAACGTCGATCGAATCGGAGTTGGCCATACAGAACTTCACGGCTTTCTCCATTTCGTTGTAGCTGTAGCCGAGATCACCCTCGTCCGTCTGGCCGTCTTCCAGGCCCGCCGAGGGAACGCGGTTGATGTTCTTCTCGCCGATCACTCCCAGGTCTCTGAAATGCTCCAGTAGCTGGTACACTTCCGACTTGAGAAGCTCGCCGATGGGGAAGAGGTCGGCCAGTGCATCACCGCCCTTGGTGTCGTAGCCGATGTAGTCCTCGGAGAGATTGCCGGTGCCGATGACACGGACGCGCTTGCCCCGCATGCTGTCGGCCAAGTCGTGTGCTATGCCGTACAGCACGCACATGCGGGCACGGCTCCGCGAGTTCCCCGCGTTGACTTTCGAGGGGCGCGAGGCGGTTTCTACTGTAATCAGGCCGTCTATCGCGTCGGAAACCGCGCGGACCGGCCGCACCAGGTGGTTTACGCCCAGCTTCTCGGCGAGCACGGCCGAGGCCGCGTTGAAAGTTTCCCGGTCGGTGTTGTTATGGGGCATGCTGACTCCGTACACATTGTCCTCGCCCAGGGCGTGGCTGCACAGTATGGCCGTCAGGGAGGAGTCGGCGCCGCCGCTAAGCCCGATCACGGCTACGTCCACGCGTGCCCTGATTTCTTCGGCGATTTGCTCCACTATCTCCGCGCAATCACGAATCATTGCCGTTCTCCGCCTTTGCCCGTTTCCTTTCCTCGCGTGTCATCTGCAGCCCGAACGCCCAGTCCTTCATTTTACCCCACCGTTCCTCCTCGATCCTGTGCAGCTGGCGGAAGAACCGGGTCAGGATAAAACCCAGGGCCACGACAACGCCTACGCAGGTTGCGATCATCAGAACGTACATTCCCATGGCGCGGAGAGTATACGTCGTGTAAGTCGGGCGAACAAGTTATCAATTCGCTGCCCCAAGGCGGGGTTCGCCCGCAACCCGGGAAACAGTGATCCCGAATCCTTGTTTCTGGATCAGGATCACTGTCGGGCAAACCCCTACAATCCGTAGGTCAATACCTGACACAACAATTCAGGGCGGTCCCCGACATACAAGCGCAGGCACTTATGTTTATACTGTGGAAAGTGAAAAGAGTGCTACAATTGTCCTGGTGCCTGCTACTGCTCCCGCTCGTGCCGCCGAGCGGGTACGCCTCCGACATGGTAATCACTAATCGCAAGCAGCGGTTCTGCGAGACTTTCGACACGCTTGAGGGCACATTTGAATCGTTGCCCGCGGGCTTTGCCGTCTCGAAGGACGGCTCCAATTGCCTGTCGGCGGCCGATAGCGGTGATTTCAAAGCCCCACACGCCGGTGGGACTTCTGAGGGGGCTTGCAGACCGTGGGACCTCGGTGACGGGAACCTGGCGCTCGGCTACCAGCCCACTTCCGCGGAGTTTACGCCGGGCTTCTTCATGGTGTCCATTTCGAACGCGACCGGTGAGGCCGTCGGTTTGGTGGAAGTGGCCTACCAAGTGGTGTGCTACAATAACGAGAACCGTTCTTCGAGTCTCGACCTCGAATACAGCAGGGACGGAAGCGCCTTCACGCGGATCCCGTCGGTGAGCTACAGCAGTCCGATGCGCGAGGAGAACCCGGCACACTGGGCAGTGACAGCGCGTTCCACAGCCATCCATCTCCGGAAACCGCTGGCCGCACGGGGGCGGTTCTGGCTCAGGTGGTACGCTGACGACAACGGCGGGTCCGGCAGCCGCGACGAGTACGGCATCGATAACGTCACGATCACGCTCAGATCACGCCGCGGACTGGTGATCACCATAGAGTAGCACCGGCTGTTCAGCGGCCGATCTTGTTGAGCATGCCGAGGGTGACGCGGCCGACGACTTCCAGGCTGTTGGCGTCGATTTTGTCGATCGTATCCTGGTCCGTGTGCCAGTAGTCGTTCTTGCCCGGGGCCGACCCGAACTGGAAATCGATTATGTCTATCGCGGGGATACCGGCTTGCCGGAAGGGGACATGATCGTCCAGGATATCAATCCTCGAGAGTGAGAACATGGATCGTGTGCCATTGTCGTGTGCGGCCTCGAACGCCGCCGAGACCAGTTCGGGTGAACTGTTTCTCGGAATGGTAACCGTCAGGTCGCTATCGCCCACCATGTCGAGCACGATGACCGCAGCGATCAGGCTCGGGCGTTCCGGGTCGGCCAGTTCCGCTGCCAGGCGCTTGCTCCCGTGAAGGCCGTCCGTCGGGCCGTAGCGAGTTACGCATTCCTCGCCGTCCAGGAAGGCGCAGACGATGGTGTGTCTGTGGTCGGGCATGGCGGCCAGGAGTCGCGCGAGCTCGAGCAGGAGGCCGGTGCTGGAGCCGGAATCGTTCGCGCCTATGAATGTCGGAGAAATGCCGGCCTTCGTGTCGTAGTGTGACGCGAGCACAACGGTTCGGGCGCTACGGCCGGTGATGGTGCCCAGCACGTTGCGGAACACGATGTTGGTGTTCCCTGAAGCTTCGGTAAATTCGTCAACAGAAACCGCCAGGCCGTACTCCTTCATCCGGCGCGCGAGGTACTCAGCGGCGCCACGCGCCCCTTCCGAGCCCGCCGGTCGCGGCCCGACGGCCAGGAAATCGGTGACTTGCCGCAGGGCGTTGGCGCCGTTCAGGGCGGACAGGTCGTAGGGGGGGAGGGTAGCGGAATCGGGCCGGGAAGGTCCGCAACCCGCGACAGACATGGCGACTAACATGCAGGCGATCGCATGTGCGAATGTCCGCCTGCCCGTGCCCATCGACTCAGTTGTCGATAAGGCCGAGGATAGTGAGTATGCGGTCGAGGTCATCATTGGAGTAGAAATCGATCTCGATGCAGCCCTTGCCTTTCTTTCCGTTGGCAAAGGTTCGGGAAGGCTTGACCCTTATGCTTGTGGCGAAATGAAGGTGGAGCTTCTCCGACAGGTCCCGCAGGTAATCGGTGGGCACATCGTTCTTTACGGCGCGTGGCTTACGGGGAGCCTTGCGCAGCTTTCTGACGATTCTTTCGAGATCGCGCACGGACAGTTCCTCTTCCGCGGCCCTGGTCGCCAGCAGCGTTTGTTCCTTCCCGATTTCAACACCGAGGAGGACCTTGGCGTGTCCGGCGGACAGGCTGCCGTCGGTTATGAGCTGCTTCACGTTGTCCGAGAGCGACAGCAGGCGCAGGGCGTTTGTTACTGTGGCTCGCGCCTTGCCGACGCGTTCGGCTATTTGGTCCTGCGTCAGGCCGAACTTGTCGGCCAGGGCCTGGTAGCCCTCGGCCTCTTCGAGTATTCCCAGGTTTTCCCGCTGGAGGTTCTCAACGAGCGCCAGCTCCAGTGCCTGGTTGTCGGAAGCGTCGATGATAACGACCGGCACTTCGCGCAGGCCTGCCTCGCCGCTTGCCCGGAGCCGGCGTTCGCCGGCTATTAGCTCGTAGCTCTTGCCCGCGGGTCTCACGAGCAGGGGCTGGAGCACGCCATTGACCTTTATGGATTCGGCCAGCTCCGCCAAAGATTCCTTGTCGAACTTCTGCCTGGGCTGCATGGAGTTCTTGCGAATTTTGTCGATGGGGATTTTCCGAATGCCGGCGTCGGGCGCCGGCTGCTCTTCCTTGGAGCTGCCGTCCCTTATCAGCGCGCCTATTCCCCTGCCGAGGCCGTGTTTAGCTGCCATCTGCTTGTCTCCGGATTCACGTGGCGCTCTTCTTGCGGCGCCCTTTCTTTTTGTTGCTCGATTCTTCAGGTACGCCCGCGGAAACGCTGGCGTTGAGGCCGCCACCGTCCTCGACGACGAGATGGGGCGTCGATATTTCGCCCCTCAGGGTACCGCCGGCCTTAACGGTGGCGGTGCCAGTGACGTTGATATTGGCGTCCAGATCGCCAAGGACCTCAAGGTCCCGGCACTTGAGCTTACGCGTGATCGTGATCTTGCTGCCTGGCCTGACGAGCAGGTCCTTGAAAGAGATCTTCTTAACGTCCAGCTCGGCGCCCTGGCAGAGCTCCACCTTGCCCGTGCACTCTATCGCTGCCTGGCTCACGTTACCGGCAATCACCACTCTGCGCGCAACAATGCTCGACCCGGCGGACAGCTCGCCTTCAGGCGTGACCTCCACCGAGCCGATGGTCTTGACCGTGAGCTTCGCCTTCTTGGCGATCTTGTGGTCACCCACGTTGAGCGCCTTGTGGCACTTGGGACATATCGTGTTGCCGATCTTCCCGGAAAGCACGAAGGTGTAGGCGCATTCGTAGCAGACGATGTCATGCTTCTGCGGCATGGCCGTCTGCCCAATCCTGGCCCCGCCGGTTTCTTTCGCCTTCCCGGCTGCCCTTGCCTTGCCGTCCTCCTCCAGGACGGGCAGCTTGGTTCGCGAGGGGCGGGTGCGGGCCGTGGCTGATCTCTTGCCGGCGCGGCGAACCGCCTGTACGGACGCGAACCCGTCAATGACGTTGGGCCGTTTCTTAGCCTTCGCCACCTGGTGCCTCCCGGTAACGTGCGTGCGGGGGGCCTACTTCTTGCCGAAGATCCCGCTCTTGCCTTTCGAATTCTTGCTCGTAGACGGCTCGTCCTCCTCATCCTCCTCCTCCAGCAGGTTGGCTGTATTGCTGGAGGACTTGGAATCGGATGCCTTGGCGGCCGTTCCCGAGGCGTTCACCTCGGACTTGCCCACGAAGCTGCATCCGTCTTCCACGGTGAGACGCTTGGCCCTGATGTCGCCCATGAGCTTCGCGGATGACTTCAGCTCGATCCTGTCCTTGGCTACGATGTTCCCATTGACCTGGCCGAGGAGCGACACGGAGTCGACGTTGAGGTTCCCTTTAATCGAGGCGCTGGAGCCGATCACTGCGTTGCCGCTGCATGACAGGTCGCCGTTCAGTTTGCCGTCGATCTGGACGTTACTGGCGCACTTCACCGATCCAACGATCTCTATATCCTCAGCAATCACCGTTTTCACCCGATCTCCATTACTCATGTTTTTTCACTCCTTGGTTATTATCCCTGACTATCAACGATTCCTCTATGGGTACATCGCAGGCCTGTCGAGACCCGCGATCTCATCGAGCCCAAACAACAGGTTCATGTTCTGTACTGCCGATCCCGCCTGCCCTTTCACAAGGTTGTCTATGTATGAGACCACCCGTAGCCGGTCCGTGCGCTCGTCCACGCTCACCACGAGGAAGCAGTAGTTCGTGCCACGCACGCTGTTGGATGCCACGGCAGCGGAGGCGTCGAGGACACGCACGAAGGGCGAGTCTTCGTAGGCCGCAGCGTAGGCATCGACGGCCTGCTGCTGGGAGAGTGTCCGGCTTAGAGAGCCGTAGAGTGTGGACATTATCCCGCGGCAGACAGGAACAACCTGCGCGGTAAATGTGACCGCCAACGCGGCTCCGGCGAGGAGACCCAGCTCCCGTTCGATTTCGCAGACGTGCTGGTGGCCGGCGAGCTTGTAGGCGTTCATGGCGTCGTACCTGGCGGGGTAATGGAACGCCGGCGACGGTTTCTTGCCCGCGCCTGAAACGCCGGTCTTGCAGTCGCATATCACGCTGTCCGTGTTGATTAGAGATTCCCGGATGGCCGGCGCGAGACCGAGTATGCAGCTCACCGCGAAACAGCCCGGGTTGCCGACGATCCTCGTTTCTTTAGATAGCTGCTCCCTGTGCAGTTCGGGCAGGCCGTAGACCGATTCCTCCAGGAGGTGGGCTGCCTTGTGTTCTTTCGGGCGCCCCAGCCGTGAAGCGTATTCCGCGTAGCTATCGGCCGAATTGAACCTGAAATCGCCACTGTAGTCAACTACCTTGGCGCCGTTCTTGAGTTCGACGTCGGCGAGGCCCATGCCGACGCCGTCCGGCGTGGCCATGAATGTGACGTCCACGGGCTGTTGTGCCGAATCGTCGTCCGGCGCCACGATGGGCATGTCGAGATGGCCGAGGAGATGCGGGTAGAGCCCGCTTATCGGCGTGCCGACATTCTCTATATCGACAAGCGCGGCCGGCTCCGCTTCGGGGTGAGCCAGGAGCAACTCCGCGGCGCCCACGCCGCCGTATCCCCCTGCGCCTATTATCTTTGCCTTGATCACGGTTGGACCTTTTCGATCAGGCACTATGCACCCGGCGCCTATTGCTGTCAAGTCCGTCTGCGGGCTGTACATGCACGTCTGCCGTCTGGTAGATTGCCGGGGCATGTGAACCGTTTGGACACCGAGCAAACAGCGGAGGATTCATAATGGAGACGGTGGAATTCAATGGCTGGCAGAACAACGTCAGGCTCTCGAACGGCGAGGTCGAACTCATAGTGACAAAGGATGTCGGGCCCAGGGTGATCCGGCTCGGATTCGTGGGCAAGAAGAATCTCTTCGCCGAGATCGAGGGCCAGCAGGGGACAAGCGGCGAGGACGAGTGGATGATCCGGGGCGGGCACAGGCTCTGGATCGCTCCCGAGGAGGAGCCCAAGAGCTATGAGCTGGACAATGCTCCGATCGAGATCGAGGAGATCGATGGTGGGCTCCGGACGCTACAGGAGCCCGGCCCCATAGCTTCCGTACGAAAGACGATGGAGATATCGCTGGCCGCCGACAGGAACGAAGTGACCGTGCTGCACGGGTTGACCAACGAGGGGGAGAAGGAGATCGAACTGGCGGTATGGGCGTTGTCGGTGATGGCCGTCAACGGCCAGGCCATAATCCCGTTGCCGGCAAAGATCCCGCACACCGAGCGCCTGACCCACAACCAGGAATGGAGCATCTGGGGTTACACCGACTTCAGCGATCCGCGTTGGACCCTGGGATCACGCTACGTCTTCTTCCGGCAGGATACCACGCGCGGCCCGAACAAGCTCGGCATCGCGCACAGGGAAGGGTGGGTCGGCTACCAGCTCGACGACTTCCTGTTCGTCAAGCGTTTTGAACGGGTCGAAGGCGCGGAGTATCCGGACGCCGGCATGAACTTCGAGACATTCTCCAACGAGGAGTTCCTCGAGGTGGAGACTCTTGGCCCGCTGACCACGTTGCAGCCCGGCGAAACTGCTTCACACACCGAAAGGTGGTCGCTGTACCGTGATGTACCCGCGTGCGAGACGGAAGAGCACGTGGACAAGAACATCCTGCCGCTGATCTGACACACGCACGCGGCGCCGTAAGAACGTGACGCAGCCCTGCCATCTGCGTCAGTGGAGAAATACTCAAGCTTCGTTCGGCCAGTCGGCGACTCGCGCCAACATCAACGCTCAGCATCTGCTGCGTTCTGTTCCTTAATGCGTTCAGGCGCACTGTCAAGCGTCACACGCTTGGTTCGACAAATCCTCACGAGAAGTGCTGCGAGTACTTCTCCATCGCCTCCATCAAAGCACCTATGTTATCCAGCGGCACGCCGGGGTACAAGCCGTATTTTCGTACTTTAGCGGCTTAGTCAATCTCAACTGCGACAAAAAACAAGATAATTTGAGCACGACCAGATACGGTCAGCAGTGAAGGTGACAGGTCGAAGGTGCAGGTGCAGCGGAAGCCGGAGTCCTTATTGAGAGCGTGAGAATATCTTACCTTCACTTTCACCTGGCACTTTCACCGGCGGCCGGTGCCTTACTTGGCAAACATCTCTTGAAGTGCGTCCAAAACCTTGGTTTGGACACCGGTCGAGATGCGGCCCAACCTCCGGGCCAAACGCGATCTGTCGACAGTTCTGATTTGGTCGAGGACGATCTGCCCGCGTTTGCCTTGGAACGTGCACCGCACACGAGAGGGATACTGGCGTTCCTTGGTGGTCATGGGGGCAACGATGACAGTCTTGATGTGCTCATTCATCTCGTCGGGCGAGATGATCAGGCAGGGCCGAGTCTTTCGTATCTCGCTTCCGCGTGTCGGATCGAGCGAGATGAGGAATACGTCGAATCGTTTGGTCACCACTCCCATTCCTCCTCATCCCACGTGGGCCCTGTCTCCGCGACGCGATCGAGGAGTTCATCGTCACCAGATTCACTCATCCGAGCGAATGCAGCAGCCCAACCTTCGCGTGTGTGCGAGCAGGAACGAATCACCAACTCGTGGTGATGCACCTCCATCTCCACCTCATCTTCGAAACCGCACTGCTCAATCACCGGCTTTGGCAAGCGAATACCCCGACTGTTTCCTATTCTCACAATGGTTGCTTTCATAATTACAATGTAATTACGCCGGCGATTATTGTCAACGCCTTTCTTTCACGCAGCGAACGTCGCAAATCAGGGGCGCGGTTTATCGCGTACGCTGGATTTGTCTTGTTGACGATCCTCTGCCTTCCTCCTGAATGTTGACGATAGCGCTCACCGTAATGGAACCGCGCGCGGTTTCTGAAATATGTGAGCGTCTTGTTGGCCATCCTGAGTCTTTGCGATGCATGTGAAGCCTTCATGCTCCCATAGTTCTGTGAAGCCGTTGTTCATGCACAAATCAGCATAGGCGTAGCTTTGTTCTTCTGACAATGGCCAGCTTCCCTCTCCTTGTTTCAGCAGCACAAAATCAGAAGATGGTACTGAGAGTTGCTGGATCAAGGATTTGTCTCTCTCGTAGCCAAGGATGGGGAATAGGCATGCTGATGCGATGACATGCTCTGATTGTGGAATCTCTGAAATCTTCCTGAGTACCGTACTTCTGCTGCGAGGAATATGTGGAAGCTTGAAATGACAACAATTGAAGAGCACAAGAATCACCGCGACAACCGCTGCCATACGTGGTGTCTTGGGCCACACTATAGTCTTGTCTTGGATCATGAACACAATAGCTGCCGCCATGAACGAGAACATTGGAATCCCGTAGTATAGCTTCAGTTCGGATTGAATGCCAAAATCGCTGGTTGCGTTTATTGTCCAAGGGAGAATGAAAATGAGCCAATAACCTTTCAGGGGATGAAGCAAAGGAAGGAAAAGGAAAGAGCTGAGCAGTAGTAATGCGTCTGCATTAAACAAGTGGCTCGCCAGTTGAATTGGTCGTCTTGCGAAGCCGCTGATGATTCCTGCGGGAGATGTTCCCCACGATTCCCATCTACTCACAAACTGATAGCTTTCGGCTTCCGATCCAGAAAACAAAGGCATCACAGTCTTGATGGCGAGTGTTGTCCACACACAGCCAATAACGGCGGTGAGAAGTCCAAGCGTTACACGTTTCCGAAACAGGGCATAAAAGACGCCAAGCCCAGCAAGGTAGAGCCCCATGTCTTCTTTCACGCACAGCAATGCTAAGACGCAGCATGCGTAGAGCACGTAGCGTTTCCTTTCCGCAAAGTACAAGGTCGACAACAGAATGAGCGGCAACGCGCATTCCATGTGGAACAAATACTCAAGCGTTGAAATCATGATGGCATGATTGAGGAAGAGAAGGCAGAGGAGATTGATTTGCCAGAGATCGAACCCTGTAAAACGTGCGAGAAGAGCGCGGAAGGGCCAGACTGCAGCCCAAAGCAACAAAGGTTGCAGTAGAACAAGCAGCCAAGGGCTGCTGAAGAGTCTGTGAAATGGCGCAACAAGGAGCAGTATTGGCGAGAAGTGTTCTGAGAGGAATGATCGTCCGAGTACAGGCGAGAAGAGAGGGCCGCCTCCAGCGGCTGAGTGAATAGCTTCATCAATCATAGAGAAATCATGGGCTCCTGTCCGAAACGCGAGATGCTGGGTGCACGCGTCGAGGACATACAGTGCCAGCATGATGCCGGCGATCCAGGGGAATGCTTTCTGGTGCTCCAAGAGGGATCTACTTCGCGTGAGGACGCGCTGCATCTCTTGTTTAGGCGTTTCGTGAGCGGCAAGATACAGTACTCCACATGCACAGAAGGCTGTGAATACATCTCGCAGTCTGTGAAGATCGATAGGGTCGGTATTGATCAGGTTCAGTAGAGCAAGGCACATGGCTATGGATGAGAGCAGTAGGCCGGTGATTGCCAGATACCCTAGAAATGCCCGGGCGTATTTCATATCATTTCCTGGCCAACGTCGCCGATGAGCAGTTGAGTTTTGGCGCGCCAAAACTCAACCGTAGTAGGATGCTGAGATCACCCATGCATTCTCCATTTTCTCGACAGATTCTACAACGTAATCTGTGTCATGGAAGTTGGCCTGAACGATAGATCGCAGCAGCAGCTTCTCTCGTGCCGTAGCCCGATGCCGGGCCGATTGGGGTGTGTCGGTCGCCGTGCGGCACCCCCAGACAAGAAGCACGGAAACAGGTAGCATCAAGCTTGGGTATCTCATGCATGTCTCCTCATACAGCGTGAACCTCACGGGCCTGGGGAGGACGCGCCTCGCGCAGCTTTACCGGGTACGGTGCAGGTTATGGTTGTGCTGACGGCTTCCTCCTTGTGGCGCATCCAATCCCGGCGAGCACGAGAATCAACGCGCTGCCTGCGGCACCGACGTAGCCGGGGAGACGGCTCGCGGCCCGACCTTGCTTGATTCCCTCTGCGTTCGCTTCGGACGGGGGCTGGTCTGCGAAAGATTGTTCAACCACAGCATAGCCAATGTGGGTGAAAACAACACCGACACAGAGAGGAATCAGCGCCAGAATGCCTAGAACGATCATCGGCTTGAGAGTTCGCGCTTTGAAGAGAAGAAGCACCCCGACCACAAAGAGAATTGCGGTGGTAACAATCGCGATCAATCCACCGGGGCCAGAGTGGGCTATTAACTCCATTGACAGATCTCCTTTCAACACAACGTGACTGTTCACCAGCCGTTGGCAGCCGCCCCGACCTCGCAGAGAGTCGGGGCGCGGCTGTCAACGGTATGGTGTGAGGCGCCAGGATCGATCGTGTGAACGGGAGGATTGAGAGAACGAGATAATCCGTGGGATATGTGCGGAGGGGCACGGAGGAAAGTAGAAATTATGGGCCGAAGTCCGGGGCCGTGAGGCCGA
>Ga0272442_10011088_pt1 | contig 11026 bp, 7 predicted proteins | sample SSMForm2O_FD_200262 | JGI IMG/M metagenome (GOLD analysis project Ga0272442, IMG submission 200262) | Marine sediment archaeal communities from Little Sippewissett salt marsh, Falmouth, MA, United States - SSM-Form-2O | ecosystem: Environmental > Aquatic > Marine > Wetlands > Sediment ... | reverse complement strand
TGGCTCGGTGATGCGCATCTGCGAGTACCGCGAGTGCGCCGTGGGCCGGGAGATCTTCCGCGTCTACGGCGACGCGTGCGCGTTCGAGAACGACACCTGGCGCGACAAGTTCCATCGCGAGAACAACCGCTCGCTCACGGTCGATGACATGCGCGACCCCATGCCGCCGGAGATCATCGAGGCGTACAAGGCCATCAACCCCGACTCGGACTACTACGGCGGCCACGGAGGCTCGCACGCGTATCTCGTCAACGAGTTCGTCGACGCGATCGCGCACGACCGTGCCCCGGCGATCCACATATGGGAGGCAGCGCGCTACATGGCCGCCGGCGTCACGGCGCACAAGTCGGCGCTGAAGGACGGGGAGGTGCTGGAGGTCCCCGACTTCGGTTATTTGTAGAGATGGGAGACGGCGACGGCGTTCACCATGTAGGCTTGTAGGGCGGCAAAGCAGGCCGCAGTGCGCGACCCGCGTGGTGTGGCACGTTGCCGTCTTGCATGGCTCATGGTGATAGGGTGTGCTCGAGGATGAAGCGGGAACGAATCGACCTCACGGGGCTGTGGCGATTCCAGCCCGACGCGTTCTGCGAAGGCGAGCGCGCCGACTACCACGAGGCCGACCACGACACGAACGCGTGGCGGGAAGTGGACGTGCCGATCACGTTCGATCGGTGCGGCCCGGCCATGGCGTCGTACGAGGGCGCGGGATGGTTCCGGCGCACGGTGACGGTCCCGGACGGATGGCGCGGCCGGCGCGTGACGCTCCGTTTCGAGGGGGTCAACTACACGTGCCGCGCGTGGGTGAACGGGCACGAGGTCGGCTCGCACGACGACGGTTTCCTCCCGTTCGCGTTCCCCGTTCACGAGCACCTGCGGTTCGACGGCGCCGACGTGATCGCGGTGCGCGTCGACAACACGCGGCGCGAAGGGAGCGTGCCCGGCAGGGAGCGCGGGTGGAGGCCGTACGGCGGGATACTCCGCGAGGTGACGCTCGAGTCGAGTGATCCGCTGCGCGTCGAGGCTGCGCGCGTGACGGCGAGTGCGGACGGCGCGTTGTCACTCGAGATGGACGTGACGAACGACCGTGGCGAGGCGTGCGCGTGCGCGTTCGCCGCCGAGGTCCTCGACGGCACGGGCGAACTCGTCGCGTCGCTGGCCGCGCCGGCGTTCGACGTCGCCGCGCGGGCGCGGGCGCTCGCGACGGCGGAGGGACGCGTCGCGGACGCGAAGCCGTGGTCGCCCGGGACGCCCGCGCTCTACACGGCGCGCCTCGTGCTTTCGTCGGGGGGCGAGGCCGTCGACGAGCGTGTTGTCCGCTTCGGCTTCCGCACGATCGAAACGCGCGACGGCAAAGTGTTGCTCAACGGGGAAGAGGCCTTCCTCGTCGGCTTCAACCGCCACGAGGATTCGACCGCGCGCGATATGTGCACCGATCTCGCGCAGGCGAAGCGCGATCTCGAGGACATGAAGGCGCTCGGCGCGAACTGGGTCCGGCTCTGCCACTACCCGCACCACCCGGGCGAGCTCGACCTCTGCGACGAGCTGGGTCTGCTGGTCATGGACGAGATCCCGCTGTACTGGTGGAACGGCCTGGCCGAGGGCGAGGACGCCTGCGCGCGCAAGCTCGAGGCGGCGAAGCGCCAGCTCGAGGCGATGATCGCGCGCGATCGCAACCACCCGTCGATCCTGATGTGGTCGGTCAGCAACGAGACGCACGAGGAGCGCCCGGAAGTCGCCGACGGTAACGCGCAACTCGTGCGCCTCGCGAAGCGGTTGGATGCGACGCGCCTGTCGACGCACGTGTCGATGCGCTGGCGTGAGCATCCGCACTTCGACGAGGACGACGTCGTGTGCCTCAACGCATACCCGTCGTGGTCGGGGCGCGGGTGGAAGGGGAACCCGGCGTACGACTTCGCCGACTCGGCGCGCGCGTGGCGCGAGGGCCTGGAGCGGACGCACGAGCGTTACCCGGGCAAGCCGATCCTCGTCAGCGAGTTCGGGTTTCCGGCGCTTGAAGGGGCGTTCGAATGCGGCCTCGGCGAGGACGCGCAGGTCGCGGCGATCGAGGCCGAGTTCGGCGCGTTCGACGCGGCATACGTGTGCGGCGCGACGATATGGTGCTACGCCGATCATCCGTGGCCGGAGGAGCCGTTCATCTCGTACCTGACGACCTCGCCGTTCGGCGTCGTGACGCGCGAGCGTCGTCGCAAGGCCGCATGCGGCACCGTGCGGCGGCTGTTCATGGGGCGGCGCGGCATTCCGGCGGGGCCGCCGCGCGCGTTCGACATTGCCGAGGAGCACATCCCCATCAATATGATACGGCCGCACATGCGCGACATACCCGCGTTCGAATTCCCGGACGGGTACTCCGTGCGAGAGATGCGCGCGGGCGAGGGCGCGATCTGGAACGACATCATGCGCGACGCGGGCCTGCACGCGCCCGATGGCGGTGACCTGTTCTCGCGCGAGTTCGGTGACGACCTGCCCGCGTGCGAGCGGCGCGTCTTCTTCGCGGTCGACGAGCGCGGCTCCGCGGTGGGCACGATCGCGTCGTGGTACTCGCGCGACTTCAAGGGCGCTGACCACGGCCGCATCCACTGGTACGCCGTCCGTCCCGCGCACCGCGGGAAGAGCATCGCCAAGCCGCTCGCGAGCCACGCGTTGAAGAAGATGGCCGAGTGGCACGACCGCGCGTGGTTGCTCACGCAGACCTCGCGCATCGCGGCGATCAAGATCTACCTCGACTTCGGCTTCGAGCCCGACCTCGAGCCCGCGCACGCCGTGGAGGCCTGGAAGAAGGTCGCGGCGGTGCTGGACCACCCGGCGCTGGACGCGCTGCGCTGACGGGAGTTGACGATGGGTGCGCTCGGCGGCAACGCGCGACTCGCGCTCGACACGTTGGAGATGAAGAGCGCCCCGGGCATTCCGACCACACTCGTGCATGTCATGGACATCGCGCTGCTGGAGGAACTCGGCGGTCACGAGCCGGGAGCGTACCGCGCCGACCCGCACGGCGTGTACATCGACTTCCAGCGCGCCATCGGTGCGTGCGCGCTCGACCAGTACCTGGCCGAGAATCCGCTCAGCATGTCGGACCGCGGCTACGGGCCGGACGCCGTGCACGGCGCGACGACGGGGGCCGAGCGCATCGTGTGCGACGGGATGGCGATCGATTCGCCCGAGGCGGTCGCCGAGCACCTCGAGCGGTTCGTCTTTCCGGACCTGGTGAAGCGGATCGAGGCGGCCGACGTGGATGGCGCGGACGAGGTGGCGCGGCTCGTCGAGGGGGAGCGGTTGCTGCAGGAGCGCCTCGGCGCCGACATTCTCAAGATCCCGTACTCGGGCGGGTTCCAGTCGTTCCCGCGCATGCGGTACACGCAGTACGGGTACGTGAACTACTTCATGGCCTTCGCGCTGTATCCGGAACTGATGGAGCGTGACTTCGCGCTGCAGGCGGACCTCGCGGTGACGCGCAACGCGACGGCCGCGCGCGCGATCCGGTCGGGGGAACTCCCGCGCATGATCCGCCTGGACCACGACATGGCCGACTCGCGCGGCACGCTCTGCGACGTCAGGACGCTCGACGCGATCTGGTTTCCGCACTTCGCGCGCGCGATCGCGCCGCTGCTGGACGCGGGCGTGCGTCTCATCTGGCACTGCGACGGCGACCTCATGCAGATGGTTCCGCGCCTCCTCGAATGCGGCCTGGGCGGGTTCCAGGGATTCCAGTACGAGGACGGCATGGACTACGCGGCGATCTGCAGGATGACGGACCGCGACGGCGGCCCGCTTCTCATGTGGGCCGGGGTGTCGGTGACGACGACGCTGCCACATGGCACCGCGGAGGACGTCGCGCGCGAGCTCGCATGGCTCGTCGACAACGGCCCCGACCGCGGGTTGTTCCTTGGCGCGAGCAGTTCGGTCGCCCCGGGGACGAACCGCGAGAACGTGAAGGCGCTCGTCGAGGGGCTGGCGCACTACCGCGAGGCGGGCAGACCGTCTACTGCGGCGCGGGCATCAGCGCGATGATCGCGACGCACAATGCCGCCGTGGCCGCCGCCGAGGCCCACACGAAGACCGGCACCCCCGACGTGAGTTCCACGACGGCCATCACGACCGTCGCGAGCGTGTTGTCCATCACGCCGACGGGCCTCGCCCGCTCACGATGCGGACCGTCACGATCTTCTTCGGTCCGGCGACGACCGCCAGCGTCTTGCCGTCGACGGCGAGTGGCTCTATCTGGCTCTCGTCCATTCGGCAGCGCTCCGCCGACGACACCGGCGCGCCGCACCTGATCGTGACGGTCTGCTCGTCCACCGTCGGATTGAAGAAGCGCAGGATGAGGCCGTTGCCGTCCTCGGCCGGCTTGACGGCGGTCACGTGCACGGCGCTGTTGTCCACCAGGAGCGTCTGCGCCTCGCGGGGGAGCGCGCCCTTGCCGCGGCCGGCCATGACCGCGCGCGGCGGTACGAACAGCGCCGCCGCCTCCCGCAGGAGGCCGGCCGTGCGCCAGGTCCCCGCGTGCGGCCGCAGCGCGTACTCGTAGCGGCGCACCCCCGGGCACTGGATGCCCTCGTCGGGCAGCTCGGTCTGCTTCTCCTCGCTGACCATGAGTATGATGCGGCACGCGCGCAGCAGCGTCAGCGCGATCGTGCGCGACGCGTCGTCGACGACCTCGTACTCGAAGAGCCCCTTCGGCATCACGGCCAGGCCGTTCGTCCCGTCGGAGACGTCGATGAACGTTCGAAGCGGGTGCGTGCCGAACGCGGGCTCGACCCATCCGGTCGAGTCGGGGACGGCGATGGCGCGTTCCACGACGTCGAAGTGACTGTCCGCGTGCGAGACCTCTGCGCCGAGGTCCGTCGGAAAGCTGGCGCGCAGCCAGTGGTCGCGCGCGCGGTTGTCGACGGTGAGCGTGACGCCGAGCGCCTTCGAGCCCGCCTCCAACCGGTAGGCGACGGTCACCGACAGCGCGACGAGCCGGTCGCTGCGCGTCGACCCGTCGCCGTAATCGGCGGGGACCGGGAAGTCGTACGACGCGGCTATCTCCGAGACCAGCGGCCCGTCGACCGTCACCGCGACGTTCGCCGCAGCGCCCCGGGAGTTGTACACGCGGTCGTACGTCGGCGGGACGTGCTTCCAGGCGTTGCCGCACTCGCCCGCGTCGGTCAGGTAGTTCAGGCCCCGGTACGTGCGACCGGTCGCCTTGCGCGTGAGGTCGACGGTGCCGTTAGGGTTCACGACGACGGCGAGGTGTTCGTTCTCCATGCGGGAGTGGCCCGTGACCAGGGACCCGTGCGCACGCAACTCGTTCGCTTCCGGCTCGATGCGGTACGCCCGGTACCCGAGCGCGGGCAACGACGACAGGCGCGCGTGGAACCGGATGCGGTTGGACTCGAGGATGCGCGGCACCTCCCAGATGCTGTCGACGAACGCGCTCGATTTCTCCGACGAGATCGGCTGGCGCGGCACGTCCGCGTCGCCCTCGGCGGTCAGGCGCGCCGCGTGCGCGCCGCACGCGCGCGGCACTTCGACGTCGACCAGCACGACCGCGTCGCGCCGGAACGGCAGCGGGTTGAACACGATCAGTTGGATCGCCTTCTCGTCGAGGCCCTCGGGCGAGAGGCGCTTCGCGACGTCGGCCATCGCGTCCTCGGTCACGACCTGGGCGACGTCGCACGCCTTGCGGTAGCGGTACTCCATGTCCCGGCACACGGGGTCGGGTGCGCACCCGCCGTTGGCGTCGTGGGTGTGGTTGGACAGGAGGTATCCCCAGCCGCGCGAGAGGTACTGCGCGACGGGCGCGCCGCCGAGCAACGTCGCCATCGACTGCAGCGGTTCGGCGTAGTACGCCATGCTGACCGTCGCGGCGAAGTCCATCTGCTTCAGGTACGTGCGCGCGCTGATGGTCCCGGGGAACAGGTACGTCCACATGCCTTCCTTGAGATACGACCGGCGCTCGCCGGTGAGCACGGGCAGCGCATCGCGGTCCAGGTGCTTCTCGGCCGCGGCCCAGAAGCCCTCGAGGTTCGTGTGAGAGATCTCGTACGAGTCCCCCAGCACGTCGCGCGCGTCGGCGATGATCCGCGACTCCAGCGGGTGCGCGACGGAGATGTCGTGCCCGTGCATCGCGAGGAAGACCGGCGTCGTGAAGTGCCGGCCCTCGCGCTCGATCATGTCGAGGATGGCCCCCTTGAGCTTCGACTTGTCGTAGGAGAGGGGCGGGTCCTGCACGTCGAAGGCGAGGTCCTCGCCCGCGAGCCCGTCGGCGATGCGCACCGGAACGTCATGCGCGTCGCCCCACACGTAGTCCTTCTCGAAGACGCGGTCGTTGGTGACGGCGCGGTGGACCTGGTAGTACCAGTTGTATCGCGCGTACAGCGCGAAACGGCTGGCCGTCACGCGCGTGCCGTCCGGCGCGGCCCAGATCCACTCGGCGTCGGCCTCGTGGTGCGAGATGCCGCGGTAGAACATCATGTACGTCAGTCCGAACTCGGCGAGGATCTGCGGCAGTTGGCCGGTCTGTCCCCAGGACGAGGGGGTGTACGCGACGGTCGTCGGCGCCCCGCCGTACTTCTCTACCGTCCTGCGTCCCCACATGAGATTGCGCACCAGCGCCTCGTGGCCGATCGAGAACTCCTCGGCGAGCGTGTAGTACGGCCCGATGATGAGGCGGCCGCTCTGCACCAGCTTCTCGACGAGGGGCTTCCGCTCGGGGCGCATCTCGAGGTAGTCGTCGATCATGATGGAGTGGCCGTCCATCGTGAACGAGTGATACGCCTCGTCATTCTCGAGGATGTCGAGCGTCACGTCCATCATCGTGAGCAGGCGGCGGCGCGTCCTCTCGAACGAGCGCCTGAACTCGCGGTCCCAGTGCGTGTTCGAGACGACGGCGATCTGCTTGATGTGAGAGGCGTCGGGTTTCATGGGGTGGCCCTTCGGTGATGGAGAGGATCGGCGTTGCCGGAGACAGTCTGTGTGAGACGGTTCCCGTGTCAAGCGGCGTGCTGGACGTGCCTGCAGTCGATGAATCAGGCATGCCTTGTCCGACGATACTCTCGCGGACAAACCCCCACGTGCCGCTTGAACAGCTTTGAGAAGTGATAGATATCGTCGTACCCCACCGCGCCCGCTACCTCGCCCACGCGCATATTCACGTCTCTAAGGAGATGCGACGCCTCTTCCATGCGCAGTCGGATCACCAGGTCGATCGGCGGGGTGCCGAAGTGTTTCTTGAACAACATGCCGAAGTGCTGGGGTGACATCGAGGCGCGCCGCGCCAGTTCCGGGAGGGTGACGCGCTCTGCGTAGTGCAGTTCTATGTGCCGCCGCGCCTCGGCCAGCGGGCGGGGCACGGTCGGACCGACGTCGCCCGCTCGCGCCAGGCGCGCGACCTCACAGACGAATCGTGTCAACACCGCCTGCAATATGAGCGGGTCGGGCGCGTCGTACGCGGTCAGCTCGGCGTGGAGGTCGAGGACGCAGCGCTCCGCGTGCGCGCTCGTGCCGATGTGCACGGGCTCGTTCAGGGGGTACCCGCTCTCCCGCATCACGTCCCGTACCGCATAGCCGCCGCAGTGCATCCACGTGTGCGTCCAGCGGCGGTCCTCCCTGCCGAAATGACGCGGCTGGCCCGGCTCGAAGATGACCATGGTGTGCTGTGGGCACCATCGCCCGGCCACCATGTTTCTCTCGTAGAAATGGAAGACCGCGTACGAGCCGGCGCCCGTCGCGAAGTTGCTCACGCCCGGGCGTACTTTGCGGTAGGCGACCACGGGCAGTCTGAGTCGTCGCCCGGACTGCAGTTCGGCGATCGACGTGAAGTGCTTGAAGGAGCTCTTGGTCTGCATAAGGAGATACTACAAAAACCACAGTGAATTGTCCATTGTGATAGTGTTCAGCGTCGAGATCATAGTGATATATAACAAAAGTGTGCGCAGCCGCGGAAGCTCGAGAAGGGACGGCGCCGATGGCAGAAGCGAAACGGCCGAACGTGGTAGTCTTCTTCACCGATACGCAACGGTGGGACTGCTCGTCGTTGCACGGCAACCCGCTGGAGCTGATGCCGAACTTCGACCGGTACGCGTCGCGCGGCACCCACCTGTACCACGCGATCTCGCCCCAGCCCGTCTGCACGCCCTGTCGCGCGTGCCTGCAGACCGGCATGTACGGGACGCAGACGGGCGTGTACCGCAACGGCATCGCGCTCCCCGAGGAGAGCCGGACGCTGGCGCACTTCTTCGGCGAGGCCGGCTACGACACGGCGTACATCGGCAAGTGGCACCTCGCGAACGAAGAGATGGGTGTTCACGCGGCGGGCGCCGTGCCGAAGCGGCTGCGCGGCGGGTACGACTACTGGCTCGGCGCGAACGCCATCGAACTCGTCTCGCACCCGTATCGCTGCGTCGTGTACGACGAGGACGACAACGAGGTCGTTCTGCCGGGCTACCGCGTCGACGCGCTGACGGACGCGATGATCCGGTACATCGATCGACCTCACGAGAAGCCCTTCTACCTGTTCTTCTCGCTGCTGGAGCCGCACTCACAGAACCACCTCGGCTCGTACGTCGCGCCCGACGGATACCGGGAGCGGTACGCGGGGCGCTGGACGCCGCCCGACCTGGCGGGCCTGGCATACACGAATGCCGGAGAACTCGGCAATGGCGAGAAGGCGCAGCATGGCCTCGGCGACTACTGGGGCATGGTGAAGCGCATCGACGAGGCGCTCGGCCGGCTGATGGACGCGCTGAAGTCGAAGGGGATGGATCGCGACACGATCGTCCTCTTCGCGGCCGACCACGGGACCCACTTCGGCACGCGCAACCGCGGCGCCAAGTGCTCGCCGCACGAGGCGTCGGTTCGCGTGCCGGTGGCGCTCTGGGGCGAGAAATTCGACGGCGGTGGCCGCATCGAGGAGATGGTGAGCGTGCTCGATCTGGCGCCGACGCTGCTGGACGCCTGCGGCATTGCCGTCCCCGAGCAGATGATGGGGCACTCGGTCCTGCAGCTGACGCGGGGCGAGCGCGACGGCTGGCAGGAAGACGTGTTTACCCAGGTCAGCCAGCTCGAGGTCGGCAGGTACGTGAGGACGAGGCGCTGGAAGTACGGCGTCACCGCGCCCGACAAGAACGGGTGGCGCGACATGGGTTCGGACCGATACGTCGACGCGGTCCTCTACGACATGCAGAACGATCCCTACGAGTTGGTGAACCTGATCGGCTTCGCGTCCCATACACCGGTGGTTCGACGCATGCGCGAGCGTCTGCTTGAGAGAATGGCCGCGGCGGGCGAGGCCGCGCCGGTCATAGAGGACGCACCCGAGCGCAAGGCGGGGCAGCGGCATCTGGACGAAGGAGACATCGACGCATGAGCACACGCAGGAAGCCCAACATCGTCCTCATATACGCCGACGACCTCGGTCGCGGCATGCTGTCGTGCTATGGCCAGCGAATCATCGAGACGCCCAACATCGACCGCATCGCGAGCGGCGGCATGCGCTTCACGCGCAGCTATGGCTGCGTCCTCTGCGCGCCGGCGCGCGCGAGCATGCTGATGGGGATGCACGATTGTCACGCGGGCGCGTACACGTTCAACACCGCGGGCATCTACAAGAAGATCTCGACGGGCGAGATGGCGCCTGCCGAGATCGCCGAGGTCATCCACACGACCGGCCTCCAGGCGCGCCCGGGCGAGGTGTTCCTCGCCGAAGTGGCGAGGCGCGCCGGCTACGTCACCGGCGAGATCGGCAAGCTCGAGTGGGGCTTCGCCACGACCGCCGAACGCATCCGCCGCCACGGGTGGGACTACCACTTCGGCTACTACGACCACCAGCGGTGCCACGGCTTCTTCCCGCCGTTCCTGTTCGAGGACGGCGAACTCGTCGAGATCGCCGGCAACACGCACGTCGATTGCGGGAAGGGCTCGGGGGTCGAGACACCCGCGAATGCCGAGAGACGCCACGACATGCGAGGCAAGGCCGTGTATTCGCAGGACCTGTTCGAGGAGAAGATCCTGCAGTTCCTCAGGTCGCACCGGGACGAGCCGTTCTTCCTGTTCCACCCGTCGCAGCTGCCGCACGGGCCGATCTGCGTGCCCGAGGTGCACGGAACCGCCCGGCGCGCTCCGGGACTCACCGAGTTCGAGCGCGAGTACGCGTCGATGGTCCTGCGCCTCGACGACACGGTCGGTCTCATACTCGACGAGCTCGACCGGCTCGGCCTCACCGAGAACACGCTCGTCATGTTCTGCGCGGACAACGGTCACGAGGTCTACGCGATCGAGGCCGGCAGGTGCAGCGGTGGCAACAGGGACCTGAACGGAGTCGCGTACGACAACGTCGAGACGAGGTTCTACTCCGAGCTCAGCGGCGACGTCTTCAACGGCAACGGCTCGCTGGCCGGCTTGAAGCGGAGCTCGTGGGAGGGGGGCACGCGCATCCCGTTCGTCGCCCGGTGGCCGGGGCGCATCGCCGAGGGATGCGTGTCGGACCGCATGATCGCCAACTACGACCTGTTGCCGACCGTTGCGGACCTCGTCGGCGGCCCGACGCCCGAGGGCAAAGACGGGATCTCGTTCGCGCCCGAGTTGCTCGGCGACGCCGGGCGCCCGGCTCACGAATATGTCGTCACCGCGGCGAACATCGGCCCGGCGCTCGTGACCGACGACGGCTGGAAGCTGCGTCGTCTCAACGAGCGCGACGCATTCCAGTTGTACGATCTCAATGCCGACCCCCGTGAAGAGCGCGACCTGGCGGGGGATAACGCGGCCGTGGTGAGGCGCCTCGCCGACCGGTTGCTGACCGCGTGCGACGGGTCGTACCAGCACGGCACGACACACCACCACCGCGTGCAGATCGATCTCGAGGCGTTGCCGAGCGCGTCGCGGTAGGTCGTACGACCGCGCCGAACTCCCGCAACGCGAGGCCTGTGTGGTCCCGCTCGAGAGCGGGGCGCCGCGGACCGTCCGCAGACGTTTGCGACCGTGGACGTCACTTTCGGGAGTGCGGGATCCCCACAGAACGGGAACG
>Ga0272442_10011087_pt1 | contig 11026 bp, 9 predicted proteins | sample SSMForm2O_FD_200262 | JGI IMG/M metagenome (GOLD analysis project Ga0272442, IMG submission 200262) | Marine sediment archaeal communities from Little Sippewissett salt marsh, Falmouth, MA, United States - SSM-Form-2O | ecosystem: Environmental > Aquatic > Marine > Wetlands > Sediment ... | reverse complement strand
ACCTCGTCCCTGGCAGGGATGACGACGTCGTGAACCTCCATCCCTTCTCGAAGCCCCAGGAGCACCGAGCGAAGCTCCGCTACGGCCGCCTCGAATCGGGAATCACTGGCCACCTGCATCACCTCCTAGCCTGCGCGCGCCACTACGGCATCGCCCGAGGGAGCTGCCCCTCCGGTTGCCCCTCCGGATTGCTGGTGAGCTGGTCCAGCGAGTGCCACACGATCCAGAACACGGCAATCAACCCAAGACAGCCGCCCCCTGCCATCAGCGCAGCCGCGAGTGCGGCTCGGTCGCTCTGATCTGGATGCATCACCAGCAGTGCGAAGAGGCCGATGATGATGGTCACCACCATGCTGACTACGGCGATGGCGGACTGCTCCATCACTTCGGTCTTCGCCCGCTTCGAACCATGGGGATCTCCGAGCGCCTTCAGCTCGTCGCGATCGCAGCACCTAAGCAGCCGGCAGAACGTGACGATGGCCAACGTCACGCCGACAACGAGAAACGCGCCGAGCAGCCAGGCAGCCAGCGGCGTAGCCTCCGCGGCAACCGACACGACTACCAGGCCCGCGACTGTTGCCGCCGCCACCAAGGTGAATCCGTGTCTTGCGAGGTTGGCTTCCGCGATTAGCGCTCTGCGGAACCCCTCCGCCGTATTCTCCTTGATGCCCTCATCCCTCTTGGCACTGCGAGCCTCATCTCGTTCCAATTCGCCACCTCTCTCCGCGCGCCACTTCGGCCATCCTCTCCCCACAGCGTCTTCCTCATCCATCCCTCCGAGCGGCATGCCCTTCGCCCATGCAACCGCGGCCTCTTGTGGCTAACGTCGCGCCTATCCCTCGGCCCTTCCCCCCGCTGCTCTCAACACCGCCTCGACGACGCTTCTCGGGTCGCTGAGGAAGCGGTCGCGGGCCGCGGCGAGCGATGGGGGGAGATCCAGTGCGGTCCGCTCGTTGGGGTTGACGTCCACTTCCGCGAATCGGACGACCACCACCTGGCTGTCGCGCTCGACGATCAGGGTGTGCGGCTGCTTGGGATGGAACACCACCGTGTCGCCCTGATCCCGGAGCGCGAACGTTTCGATGGAACCTCCATCCTTCCATGAGAGGGCCACCACCGCGCCATCAACGAGCATCACCAGCTCAAACAGCGACTCGTGCTGATGGGCGTTCTGCACCCCCGGTGCCAGCCTCGCCAGGTGCACCGACACCCCATGCGGGTTGAGCTTGCACCGCGACCAGAACCCCCTCGCGATCGCCTCATCCGCACCCATCTCCTCGAACAGCCCCGCCGCCTTGTGCGTCTCCAGCATCTCCTCTCCTCCTATCCCGACCACTGCTCGCCGAGCAATACGGCTGCCGCACGACCCCGCTGGCTCCGCTTTCCCCTGCGAAGCAGCTCGGCACGTCACTCGTTCAGGAACTCGTCACGCCTAGCGACGAACCGCTTCGTCTGGCTGTAGAGACCCTCGACTTCTTCGTACGAGCGGAAGTAGTAGCGCTCTTGGCTCTGATAGAACGGTGACTTGCTGACTTCGGTCTCGAACTTCCGACGTGTCGCCTCCGCGGCAACTATGAAGAACTGGGTCTTGAAGCGAATCAGCTGATGCATACGCAGTAGACCCTTGGTGACATCGGTGCTGTGCTCGATCTCGAAACAGCAGACTGGGAACTCGTCCTCGAGCCAGATGACGTCGATCTGCCGCGCCGTACCGAGGATCCGCTTGCTTGTGAACTCCGGAAGCGCATCGAGCGTCGCCAGCTCTCCTATCGTGGTATCACGGTAGGTTGGCGCCTGGTCAGCGCTGAATGTGTCGTAGCCGAGCATGTTCCCGAGTTCGACGAGCATTCCCTGTAACAGTGCGTGCGAATACTCGGGCGCGGATCGCTCCTCCAGGTTCGCTGTCCCTCTTGGGGACTTGAACTCGATGATGGTGTAGTAGTCGGCCTCGCTGATTCGTTTCACGCCGCCCTGGAAGTGAACGCCGTAGTGATCCTTGTTGCTGATGAACTCCAGACGTTGAACCATATCCACGACGGGCTTGCCCTCTTCCCAGATTTCGACGTCCGTCAGATCAAGATCGTATCTAGCCGGCTCGATGCCTACAGCGCGACGCTTAGCAGCACGCTCGGCGCTCATGGGACGAAGCCCGGAGGCCATCGTTGCCGTGCCGATGAAAGACTGTCCACCCTTGCCGGCCTGGTAGAAGACGATGCGGCTTCCGCTCCTCAAGTCCTTCCTATAGGGAGTCCGCTGACCGATTCCCCATCCTGCGAGCTTCATCAGCGCATCGTGGATCTGTCTTGCCGGCATACGTCCCTGAACGCCTTGTGCATCGTTCACGATGAAGATGAAGTAGCGCTGATCTACGCTTGCCGGCTTCCCCGGTCCAGGCTCCGGCTCGATTCCCCACTCGGCCAGGCCGAACATCCCACGACCCGTCTTGACGAATCGGCTGGGTCTCTTGCCGGGGATCTCGTTCTTGATCTCGGTATGGATCACTGCGTACATCGTTGCTTCGGGGGTCTTGCCGCCTGTCGTAATGCACTCGCGACGGATCGCCTCTTCGGCGAGCCACCGATAGTGGCGAGGCTCGCCGGATTCAAGAAGGAGCTTGTAAGCAGCGTCGGCGAACGTCATTGACTCAGCCATCGGATTCTCGTTCTGCGGCTCCCGGTGTTTGGGCGAGGTCGTCGGAGATGGCTTGGACTTCTTCGAAGGCGGATTGGAAGTTCTCGACACGGCGTTTCCGCGAACCAGTCACATCAATCTCCTATCTCGCCCATTCTTCGTTGAGGAGGTCCGTTGGCAGGACCGTGCGCTCGGAATACGGTACGTGTCCCTCGAATCCCCTCCTATCCTCCTGTCATCGCGCGTTCAAAGATGCTCAGCCAATTGAAACAGAGTGCGGATGTACCCGGGGAAGGATGCCAAGCAGGCAAGCGCAGTCAGCTTGTCTGTCTCCACCGGAGTGAAGTGGCCAGCTTCGTTTCGGCTTCTTCGTATCAACTGGAACGCACCCCAGAAGTCTCCCTCGAGCTTATCCTGCAGTTCATCGGGAATCTTGGCCTCCTCGATCCGTTTCCAGAGGCTTTCGAAGCGTTTCCGAAGACTGCGGTCGTTGAGCTTCGAGAGCGCTTTGGGGCGTGCCTTCTCATCCAGGGTCTGGAGATAGGTTCCCTTGAGAAGCTCCAGGCTCCTTTCAGCAGCGACTCCAAGCAACACGACGGCTGCTCGGAGGTTGTTGCGATGGAAGCACTCGAGGGCCTCCTCTGCATATTGCAGGAGCATCTCGTCGGCCTCGTCGCCCATCAAATCGCGGAGATTCGTCAGGTAGCCATCGATGTCGTGTGGTAGAACTTGCTCATGCGCAATGCACTCGTGTCCGTATTCGGTCAATCGAGCACCATGGAGAAGCGTATCTATCTCAGGGCCCCAAGGCGCAATCACGCCTTGCATTGCGAGATCCCACATCACGTCTCTGAAGAGCTTGTTCTCGGCTGACGATAGCTTGTAAGGCGGCGCCTTCCTTGTAGCCACGTATGTCCGAATGTCACCGTAGCTCTTGCCAAGGCTGGACCCGTAGGCTGCGAAGACGTGCTTGCGGTTCTCTTGCTCGTTCACGTATCTCTCCTAGGCGTCTTCCTGATTCCGGTTTGCTTCTTTCCTCTCCGTTTGGATGCGCTCCTTCAGCCGTTGGAGCCACCCTCCATCAAGCTCCATCGTGATGATGCGCGGACGTCCGTTCTGGACGTGAAAGGCGGTTATCGTCTGGAACAGATCCCCCTTCATGTTTGCTGCCGCCTCGCGAGAGAGTTGCCCGCTCTCTGCGTACAACTCGAGGAGCTCATCTGGCAGATCGAACGTGAACAGGCGTTCGTCACCCACAGGCCCCAAGTACCAGCCGTCTGCGTCGAAGTGGATTCGGATCTCGGTCCTCTCCGGCAGCTCCTCAAGAGCTTCCAGTCGCTCAGGGATAAGGAAGACCGGGAATCGATTGGCGATCATGCCGAGTAGCGCGGTGCGGAACGCTGCACACTCCGTCAACAACGGCTGAAGCATGGCATCCACATTTCGGCCCATGCCACTCATGGCCCGTCTGAACTGCCTGCGCAGATCCTTGATCGAAGCATCGGTGGGATCATCTGCCAGCGCATCCGATACATCCCACAACGCAGCGAGTACCGGCTTGAAGTGGGCGGATCGAGCTAGCGGGAGCAGGTGGACGTCCTGTGCATACGCGTACTCTTGTGCAGGTGAACTGAAGCCGGACGTTGAGAAGACGGCGGCGCGATAGCTGTAGCGAGTCCTTCCCTTAGGACTCTGAGCATCGACTCGCCAGAACTCACTGACATCCTTCAAGACCCCAATTGCGTTTCGCACAACGTCCAGTCCGATGTTTCTTCCCACGTCGTACGCCTTGGCCTCCACGAGAAGACGCTGAGGGTTCGTGAATGGCTGGGACACCGAGAAGTCGGCAATTGCATCAATCTGATGATCGGCCCCCCGTCCACGTACCTGCAGTCCTGCGGAGCATGTCTTGAGAGTTGGATCTTGCCCCACGCTGACCACCGGCACGTACCCGGAACCTCGCAGGAGGATCAGAATGACCTCTTCAAGGAGCGCTCCGCGCAGTTGCCCTTTACTTGCCATTCAGACTCTCTTCCTGGCGATTCGCTCCAATCCAGGTGAGTTCATGAACGATGGCGGTGAGGAGGTTGTCGGCGTCGGTTTGGGCTTGCTGGAGCTTGGCTTCGAGGTCGGCGCTGAGGGTCATGAGTTGACCGACCTTGGCGACGATGCGCTTCTGCTCTTCCATCGGCGCCAGAGGGATCATGAAGGAGCGAATCGTGTTCAGGCCAAGATCTGGCACGCCTATCCCTGTAGTCCCTCTCTTGGCCTGATCAAGAACTAGAGCTGACTCAAGGAGATGCACGAGCAGCTGCTCCACCATGGCTGCCTGAATTGGCCGGATCACACAGCACGAGTAGGATGTAAGGAACGACTCATCGATCGCAACCAGGCGAGCCTTTCCCACAGTGCCAATCCTTGAGTACACAATGTCATGGCGCCTCGGGATCACCTTTTGGCCGAGGCGATTGAAGTCCTCCTCCGAGATCCGCTTCGCACCTGCTATGTCGATCGTGCCGTCATCAAGCAAGTCACGTGCGGAGACATATGGGTAGCCTCCGGACTCAACTGCCTTGGGCATCTTGTGGTCAGTGTCAGCTATCCGGACACAGATCTCGCTGAGTCTCACCCATCGCCAGCTCGTCGGAACGGGGTGCGGCTCGTCACCGAGCTCGATCGGCGGCAGGGGCTTGGGCTTGCGGATGGTGCCTTCGGCGATGAGGCGTTCCTTCTCGGCTTGGATCTTCTTGAGGAGCTCGGAGGCGGGTTCGTCGTTGGGGTCTTGGGGGACGAGGCGGCCCATGACGGCGAGTTGGAGGATGATCTGGCGGAGGTCGGCGACGGTGTCGGGCACGGTGTAGAGGTCGTCGAAGTGGTCGCGGACGCGATGCCAAGCAGCCGTAAGGCTGCTGCCGTTCGACTCGGTGAGGGCGTGGAGGCTGGCGCGGTTGAGGGCGATCTGCTTGGTTCGTTTGGCCTGCTGTTTGGCTTCGAGGTCGTCACACAGGGCCATCAGCTCATCCACCTTGGCGACGATGCGCTTTTGCTCGGCGGCTGGAGGAAGAGGAAACGCGAAGCCGAGAACGTCATTTCTCCCGATGCCTGGTATCGCAATGCCCAGCTTGAGCGCTTGGAACTCGTCGTACTTGGCCTTCAGAAAACCCACTGTGTAGCTTCGATCCACTCGAATGCAGCGTAGAGCCATCAACTGCCTGCTGATGGCTAGGTCGGGGACATCCACGACATTGGTCTTCCCAACTCCCGATCCTTTGACTGTCAGGAGTATGTCTCCTGAGTGTACCACGACCCGCGTTTCGGTCGTCCAGCGTGTGGGCTCAGGTGATGTGTCGCCAAACTCTGCGGGTCCCGTGAGATAAGGGATGCCGACACCCTCGCTGTTCTGCTCTGCAGGTCTCAAGTGCTGCCCAGAGACTAGATCGATGCACTCGCCAAGCCGTATCCACAGCCAAGAGGAGGGGACGAAATGCGGGGCTGATTCCGCTTTGATCGGCGGCAGTGGCTTGGGCTTGCGGATAGCGCCTTCGGCGATAAGGCGTTGCTTCTCGACTTGGATCTTCTTGAGGAGTTCGGAGGCGGGCTCATCGTTCGGATCCTGCGGCACGAGCTTCCCACGAACGGCAAGTTGAAGGATGAGTTCGCGCAGCTTGGGGATGCCGTTTGGCGCTTCGGACAGATGCTCGAACTGCTTAAGGAAGGTGGCGGCGTTCATTCGTCGCGCTCCAGGGCGTCGGCCAACTGGATCTTCAACGCATCACGTGCGGCGGCTGTCTCCTTCAGCAGCTCCAGATAGCTGGCCAACAGCTCGTCGGGGTCGCCGTGGTCTTCGTCGGGCGTGTTGGGGTTCTTGATGTCGAGGTTGTAGCCGGAGTCGATGATCTGCTGGATGGGGACGCGCCAGGCGTGCTCGTTCTCTTCGCGCTTGGCCCACCACTTCTTCTCCAGCTTGCGGAACTCCGAGATCCGGATCGGCTTGGTCTTGGAGTAGGACTTGTAGCCCGGCGGATACGGGTGCTCGAAGTACCACACCTCTTCGGTGGGCCTGCCCTTCCGGAAGAACAGGAGGTTGGTCTTGATGCCGGTGTAGGGGTTGAAGACGCCGTTCGGTAGGCGGACGATGGTGTGGAGATCACAGGTCTCGAGAAGCTCCTGCTTGATACGGGTCTTCACCCCTTCGCCGAACAGTGTCCCGTCGGGCAGGACCATCGCGCAGCGCCCGCCGTCCTTGAGGATGTGCATGATCAACACCAGGAACAGGTCGGCGGTCTCCCGGGTGCGGAAGGTCGCAGGGAAGCCGGACTCGATCCCGTCCTCCTCCATCCCGCCGAACGGCGGATTGGTGACCACGACATCGACACGATCCCTGGGCCCGTAGTCGCGCAGGGGCTTACGCAGGGTGTTGTCGTGGCGGATGAGCGACGGGTTCTCGATGCCGTGGAGCAGCATGTTGGTGGTGCAGAGGAGGTGCGGGAGGCCTTTCTTCTCGATCCCGTGGATCGATGCCTGCAGGGTCGCTTCGTCCTCGGTCGTCTGGACGTACTTCCCGCGTACGTGGTCGATGGCGCTGGTGAGGAAGCCTCCGGTGCCGCACGCGGGATCGAGGACCGACTCGCCAAGCTGGGGGTCGGTCATCTCGACCATGAACTCGGTGACGGCACGGGGGGTGTAGAACTCGCCCGCGTTGCCGGCGCTCTGCAGGTCCCGGAGGATCTTCTCGTAGACCTCGTTCAACAGGTGCCGGTCGTCCGTGCGGTTGAAGTCGATCTCGTTCAGCTTGTTGACGACCTGGCGGATGAGCGTGCCCGAGGTCATGTAGTTGTTGACGTCGGAGAAGACGTCGCGCACCGCGAAGCCCCGAGGGTCATCGCGCGCGGAGAGCTCCAGGTCGCGCAGCGTGCGAAACAGGCGTCCGACGAAGTCCAAGAGAGTGTCTCCGGTGATCCCCTCGGGATCCTCGGCCCAGTTGCGCCACCGGAGCTCCTCGGGAATCACGGACCGATACGTGGGATCGAGTGCCTCGTACTCCCGTTCGCGATCGTCGAAGATCTTGAGGAAGAGCATCCACCCGAGCTGGGTGATGCGCTGGGCATCGCCGTCCACGCCGGCGTCCTTGCGCATGATGTCCTGGATCGACTTGATGGTGGTCGTGAGACTCATCTTTCCTGCCGCTCCCTCCTACGCCGCGTAGAGGGCGGCGCCCAGTTCGCGCACCGCCTCAAGATACTCCTCCCGCCCGCCGAACCGCGCGATGATCTCCAGGGGCGTACCGAGCCGGTCGATCGGCTGGACGCGGAGAACCGCGGGATCCTCGATCTCCTCGATCCCCGCATCGGCGTACTTGTCGAGCAGCGCATCCAGGACGGCACGCGCCGCCTCCCCGTACTTCGTGAATACATCGCGCTTGCGCACGTTCGCGGCGCGCTCGCGGCGGGTGAGCGGAGGCCGATCGTAGGCAACGTGGCACACGAGATCGAACGCGTCGAACTCCCTGCCCACCTCATCGGCGAGCTCTTCCAGCAACACGCCCTGTGCCGTCAGCTCCTCGATGATCGCGCGCTTCCTCTCCCCGCCCGTCCACACCCGAAGGAACTCCTCGAGAGAACGGTACCTGCGGAGGATGTTCCTGCGCGTGTACTCCCTGAGGTCCTCGGTGATCAGCCTCCCGTCGTGACCGTAGTACTGAACGCGCTCGGCGACGATGCTCACCTCGACATCATCGACCACATACTTCACCCTCCCCTCCGTCGGCTGCTCCTCCTCGGGGATCTCGTCGCCGCCCTCGAGCGGTGGCGTCGGAGGATCGCCCGGGTCCGGCTCATACACCTGCACCGGCTCGCCGTCGAAGTCGGGATCGGCGAACAGCTCGGTCGCCTTCTTGAAGTCAAGGATGGTGAAGAAGTACTTGCCGTAGTCCTCGCGAATGCGGGTACCGCGGCCGATGATCTGCTTGAACAACGACAGCGAGTGGATCGTCTGGTCGAGAACGATCACCCGACACGTCTGCGCGTCAACGCCCGTGGAGAGCAGCTTCGAGGTCGTGACGACGACAGGATGCCGGCGCTCGGGGTCGATGAAGTTGTCGAGCTCCGCCTTGCCGATCGTCTCGTCCCCGGTGATCCGCATGACGTAGCGGTGATCCTCGTTCACCAGGTCTGGGTTCTCGTTGACCATCGCCTGCCGCATGCGCTCTGCGTGATCGATGTCCTCGCAGAACACGATCGTCTTGGCGTAGCGATCGGTGGCCTTGAGGAACCGTGTCGTGCGATCGGCGACCACCTGGGTGCGCTGTTCGAGCACCAAGCTGCGATCCATGTCCGGCTGGGTGTAGATGCGGTCCTCGATCGGGACGCCGAACTTGTCCTTCTTCCCGGCGGTCGGCCGCCAGCCTTCGAGATCCTTGTCGATGTCGATGCGGATCACCTTGTAGGGCGCGAGGAAGCCGTCCTCGATTCCCTGACGCAGGGAGTACACGTAGATGGGGTCACCGAAGTAGTCGATGTTGGAGACGTAGCGCGTCTCCTTCGGCGTTGCCGTCATCCCGATCTGCGTCGCGGAAGCGAAGTACTCCAGGATCTCGCGCCACGCCGAGTCCTCCGCGGCGCTGCCGCGATGGCACTCATCCACCACCACAAGGTCGAAGAAGTCGGGAGAGAACTCCCGGAACACCTTCTTCTCTTCCTCTGGCCCGGTGATCGCCTGGTACAGGGCAAGGTAGATCTCGTAGGCAGGATCGACCGTGCGGTTGGTGATCTTGGTCATCTTGTCGCCGAACGGACGGAAGTCGTTGATGCGGGTCTGATCGACAAGGATGTTTCGATCCGCGAGGAAGAGGATCCGCTTCTTCTCTCCCGCCTTCCACAGACGCCAGATGATCTGAAACGCGGTGTAGGTCTTGCCCGTTCCGGTGGCCATGACCAGAAGGATCCGATCCTTCCCGCGCGCGATCGCTTCGATCGCCCGGTTGATCGCCGTTCGCTGATAGTACCGTGGCTCCTTGCCGCCGGCCTCGGTGTGGTCTTCCTGAGTGATGATCGTCTCTTGCTGCTCGTCGATGCCGCGAACGCCGCAGTAACGGTTCCAGAGCTCATTCGGTGAGGGAAACGCGTCGAGCGGGATCTCGCGCTCGACTTGGCCCGACGTCCGAAGGAAGTCGTGTTCGAGGAACGCATCGCCGTTGGAGCTGAAGACGAACGGCACGTCGAGGGCTGTGCCGTAATCGATCGCCTGCTGCATGCCGTCGCCGACGCTGTGCCTGCTGGTCTTGGCTTCGATCACCGCGATCGGGAGGTTCGGCCGGTAGTAGAGGACGTAATCGGCGCGCTTTCCTTTGTCCCGTCTGACGTGATCGCCCCGAACGCGAATGCGGCCCGCGGTGAACGTGACCTCCTCGCGGATCTGATGCTGGAGATCCCATCCGGCCCTTACCAACGCAGGGGTGATGTACTTCGTGCAGATGTCTCGCTCGCTCAGACGCAGCTCGTCAGTGTTCACATCCTCGCTTCGGACCGTCTGCCATACGGATCTCCGGAAGCGCCTCCGCGCGAGTCTACCGGCTCAGCTTTCCTGTGGCAAGCAATGAGAGATGCGCAGACGCCCGAGCGTCCTTTGGCCTTCCATCACAGCCGCGCCGCCCCGGCTCATCCCCTGCATCCGCCCCCCCATCCCCCCGAACGTAACGAACATCACCCTCAAGAATCGAGGGACACATACCCTATTTCGTGGAGTCCCGGCACACCCATCCGCCCGAACGTCATGTACATGGAGCACATGCCCCCACGGCAGCGGGGAGAGAGCGATCGTCTGGGGGAACGACTCCCTCGACTCCCGGGCGAGGTCGTTCTGCCTCGCCTAGGCTCCGAGGATCGGCTTGGCGGCGAACAGCCTGATGCACGCGCAGTTCTTGCAGGCTGTGAGGATCATTGCCGCGCCGGAGGGGGTTGCCTTGAACTTGTTGCCGGCGGACTGCTCTAGTTGCAGTGTGGTGATGAGCGATTCATGGACGGCGACGCCGGCCTGAGATCCACAGGCTTCGCATGGACCTGCGGCGTTGTGTTCTTTGAGCCACTTCTCCACGGCTTGCTTCTGGGCTTGTGAGAGCGACATTGCAGCCTCCTTCGGGCGAAGGATAGGGGGGAAGTGATTCAACTGCCAGCAGCCCGGCGCCCAACGCTTCACTGGGCGCCGACGGTGCTGCCAGCCGATGAATGAGAGATCGGGGCATGTCCGCCGCTAGGGAAAGGCACTCGCAAACGACGCAACGCTCCCCCCCGGGTCGATACCGGCGAGTGTGATGCACGTCACGTTTGCCCTCCCGCCCCTTCGGGGGCACGTCGTTGATTCGGCTCGGTAGAGCCTCGGCAACCTGCGCACGCCCCTC
>Ga0272442_10011086_pt1 | contig 11026 bp, 9 predicted proteins | sample SSMForm2O_FD_200262 | JGI IMG/M metagenome (GOLD analysis project Ga0272442, IMG submission 200262) | Marine sediment archaeal communities from Little Sippewissett salt marsh, Falmouth, MA, United States - SSM-Form-2O | ecosystem: Environmental > Aquatic > Marine > Wetlands > Sediment ... | reverse complement strand
GCCTCGGTTCGGCGCCGCGTCATCCACGCGCTCAGCGTTCGACCGAGGCCGCGATCCTGAAGTGGATCCGTGCGTCGCGCGCCGTCTCCTCCGGGAGCGACATCGAACGTCCAACGGCGCGGAATCGGCCCCGGATCGACGAAAACCGCGTCGTAGGATGAAAGCGAAGCCAACCCGAAAAACTCCTCGCGTCGAACGTCCGGATGATCGAGCCTCCAGTCAAGGGAGAGAGCTTGAATCGTCATGGCGCACAATCATACGTCCTGGCCGGATGATGGAACAACCAAGAGAAAAGGCGGGGCCGCGTGTGCGGCCCCGCCTTGCTTTGGTCTTGACTACGGGCTCTCGAGCGCGGAGATGCTGGTCGGCGTGAAGATAAACCGGCTCGTCTCCGTGTAGCTGATTGCGTATCCAACGCGGAAATCGAGGCTCGGAGTGAGTTCGTCGGTGCTCTCGCGTGGGAGCGCGACGACAAACGGGTTCCATGGCGGGTTGACCATCGAGTATCGCAGATGAACGAAGCTTGTCGACGTATCAAGGGTTCCGTTGCCGTCGATGTCCAGTTGGAGTTTCATCCAAATGCTCGACGACTCGGGCGTGCGGAACGAGTACTCAACGCTTCCAGACTGGAGCGATCCCTCGAATACAAGGGTTCTGCCGCCATCCGTCGGGGTAGGGATGATACCAAGCGGTGCAACGCCGCCGCTCGATCCTTGATTGACCTCGGTGAAGCCCTCGTCAGTCTTCACCTCGAGACGATAGCTCCGCGCCGACGCCCATCCGGCACCGGCGCTGACCGTGAGATGCCAGCGGTCGGTTCCCCAGACGAAGATACCGGCAGTCGATCCCATGAGCGGCTCGCCGGGTGTTCCGCCAGACGTCGAGACTAGTACGGCCTGGGTCGCGGTCGAAGAGAGACCATCGTTGTCGACGACCGTGAGACGTACGAGTGCCGTTCCGGCCGACGTGTAGGTAATCTGGACCGCTGACCCGCTGAGGTCGTCGATGCCGTCTCCGTCAAGATCCCACATGTAGCTGACGATCGATCCATCCGGATCATAGGAGGTCTGCGCATTGAACAGGATCGCCTGACCGACGACCGGAGCTACCGGCGTGTATGTGAACGCAGCCACCGGAGGCTGCAGGCTCGCGCCGACGGAGATGCTCTGCGACGTTGAGTCGGTTGCGCCGTCGTCGTCCGTGACGGTGAGCGTCACGGTGTAGGTCCCGGCGGCGAACGGGTGGTACGCGTACGGAACGGACAGTGTAACAGGAGCCGTACCGTCTCCGTAGGACCAAGTATAGGACGTGATGGTACCGTCCGGATCCGATGACGCATAGGCGTCAAAGCGCACGTATTCGCCGACCGACGGGGTCGGCGGGAACGTAAACGCTGCGACGGGCGGAAGATTGGCCGTCCCGACCTGAATCGTCCGCGAGACGGAATCGGTCGCGCCGTCGTCGTCCGTGACGGTGAGGGTCACGGTGTAGGTTCCGGCGGCACTGAACGGATGGAAGTCCGTTGGAAGGGCTGTGGATCCGGAGCTGCCATCACCGTAGCTCCATGTGTAGGACACGATCGAGCCATCCGGGTCGCTCGACGACGAAGCATCGAACTGTACCCAGCCGCCGACTGTGGGATTCGTCGGCGAGAACGTGAACGCCGCGACGGGCGGAAGGTTCACCGTGCCGACCTGAATCGTATGCGAGGCGGAGCTGGTTGCACCGTCGTCGTCCGTGACGGTGAGGGTCACGGTGTAGGTTCCGGCGGCACTGAACGGATGGAAGTCCGTTGGAAGGGCTGTGGATTCAAAACTGCCGTCGCCGTAGTTCCACGCGTAGGAGACGATCGAACCGTCTGGGTCGCTCGACGAGGAGGCGTCGAATTGGACCCAGCCTCCGACTGCGGGATTCGTCGGAGAGAAGGTGAACGCTGCGACGGGCGGAAGGTTTGCTGTGCCGACTTGAATGGCCTGTGTCATCGTATCGGTGCGTCCGTCGTCGTCGGTGACGGTGAGCGTCACGACGTACGTGCCGGCTGCGCTGAACGAATGGAATGCCGTCGGGATCGCGGCGGACTCGGTGTGTCCGTCACCATAGCTCCACGTGTAGGAGATAATCGAACCGTCCGGATCGCTCGACGACGAGGCATCGAACTGTACCCAGCTGCCGACGGCCGGATTCGTCGGGTCGTACGTAAACGCGGCATTCGGGTCCTCTTCGATGGGGCCAATCGGTGTCAAGGTCACGTTGATCGTCCGCCTGAAGGGGGGCGGCAGGATGTAGACGGCAGCGCTGGCGCTTGCGTAGCCGCTCTTCGTGACGGTCACCTGCTGATAGCCCTGCGGCACGTAGACGGTCCTTGGCGTATAGCCGACGTAGGAGCCCGAGATCCAGATCTGCGCACCGCTTGGCGTCGAGTTCACGGTGAGAATCCCGTACGATGGAGCATCGCCGGACACGATCTCGAAACTCGTGAAGTCCCAACTGCGCTGCGCCTCCGGGACGATCCCCAGGATCTGAACTTGGATCTGCTGAATGAACGTACCCGGATCGCCTGTCCAGTATGCAAACGGGTCGATCGGAGTCGTCGACGCAAGGATCTGCAGATACTCCGTTCCCGTCGGCGGCTCGATCACTCCGCTCAGCTCGTACTCTCCGGTGGCTCTGTAGTTGTCCGTTTCTCCGAACGCTGCGTTCGGGAGGATCTGGTTCGTCGTTCCATCCGGAAGGATGTCCCAGATGTAGACGTACGCTGGCTGGTTCACGCTGTAGTGAACCGTAATCGATTCGCCGAGTTCATATGCACCCTTGTCGACCCAGATTCGGACCTCGAGCTCGGTGCTCTCCGGCGGCGTGGGAATGATGCCGAGAGGGGCGACGCCGCTCTCTTCAGCCATGCCGATGAGATAGCCGAGCACGATGACAGACAAGAGGACGGCTGCGATTTTCCATGTGTTCGCTTTCATTTCCGCCTCCATTCCTTGGTTGTTTCGTTGAATGCCATTCGCCTAGCTTACAGCTGCAAGCGCCACGCGTGTCAAATCCGCCGGCTCGATTCGGTCAAGCACGAGTTCGACATCTGCCTGCAGGAGCGTCACGCCCTGTAGAGCCGTCAACCGCTTCTCGACTTCCTCGTAGAGGGCGTGCCCGTCGCGTGCGCTTCCTCCTCCCTCGAGATGATCGCCGACCACATCGGCGATATTCGTGAGCAATTCGTTGAATCGGGGTATGGGAAGCGCAGACGGAATCGACTGTGCAGATCCGGATGGAACAACGAAGATGCGCTTGTCCAGGAACAGATCCCTCACCTGCGTGAGCAGGATCAATCGTTGCTGTAGTCCGATACCGATTTGGCTTAGCGGAACACCGCGAGCGAGTCCCTCGAACACCTTGCTGAGAAGGCCGTCGACGGGCAGTCCGTTCTCGAGTGCCATCGCCAGTATCAGCAGGATGCTCTCCTTCTCGCCGGACGATGACGGGTTCTCGACGAGCCGTTCGACGAGCCGGAGGACGTCGTCAGACGGGAACCCTTCTTGTCCGTAGCCCAGTTGGATTGCCGCAAGAATGCGCTCCGCTTGTTCGAGGTGAATGCAGCAGAGCGCCTCCTCGATCGCGCCGAAGGGAACCATCGCGCATGCAATCCCTCCGATCAACACAACGGACAGGAAGGCCCACAGAGCGACTCGGATTTCTAAGCGCGTCATACGCCCTCACCTCCTCGCCCGACGTACCGGACTGAGCTGTACTCACCGAAGCTCTGGATGTACTCATCGGCTCGCGGATCTTCTCCCCACCAGCGTCCGTCGATCAGGTAGCCGTACTCGTATCGTCCCGGAGAGAGGGGGATTGTCGTTGTCCAGATGCCATCTCCGTCTTCGTCTGTCAGCGGAGTGGCTTCCCAGTCGTTGAAATCACCGACCACAACGACCGTGGATGCGGCAAGAGGCGCCGGGACGACGAACAGCACATCCTGAAGCCCGCTCCGAGCTTCCTGAGCCGTCTCGAGTCTGATTCCTCCCCCGGTCGGGAGTCCGGACTGCTGTTCGAAGAACTGAGATGCGAAGAGACCCACGATGAGGAACGCAGCGGCGGTTGCTCCAACGACGACCAGCTGGCCGAAGCGTGCACTTCGGGTCGGTGCGGCGAGCTGCCGAATCCAGTCGATGGCACGCAATCGTGGCCGGCGCTCGCCCAACTCCACGACGATGCGCTCCTCCAGCTCATCCAGATAGGGTTGTGCTCCAGATACCTCTTCACGGAGCGCGTCCCGCAGTATCTCATCAACGTCTGTGCGCTTCACGCTTGATCACGCTCCTCTCTGTTCTCCATCACTTCCTTCAACATGGCTTTCCCTCGATGGATCCTCGTCTTCACCGTGCCCTCCGGGATCGCCAGGATCTCGGAGATCTCACGGTAGGCGAGATCGTTGTAGAACCGCAGAACCAGCGGGGCGCGGTACGCGTACGGAAGCCGCCCGAGGGCCGCACGTACGCGGTCGCAGCGCTCTTCCTGCTCGAGAGCGCGCGCCGGATCCGTCCCCCCGCTGAGATGAATCGGCATCTCACCGACAGGATGATTCTTTCGGTATCGCAAACGGTTTCGGCACAGATTCGCGGCAATCGTGAAGATCCACGTCGAAAACCGCTTGTCAACGTTGTATCGGCGAAGGTTGACGTAGGCTCTGATAAACGCGTCATGTGTGATGTCCTCCGCATCCGCACGATTTCGGAGGAATCCGATGCAAAGCCCGAACACGGCGTCTTTGTAGCGGGAGATGATCTCGCCCCACGCCTCGGTTTCCCCCTCGAGTGAAGCTCTCAACAAGCTCACCTCGTCTTGTACGCGATACACGTTTCCGTGCCTCCTCGGTGCCCAATATACACGCTTTGCACCACCCGGTTTCGACATCGACATCGGTCACCTCGCTCCGGGACGAACCCTCCGATTGAGGTTACCCACCGTCCCAGAAGTGCAGTTGCAAACAGAAGTAGACTGCCGACAGAGATAGTGGCTCGCCGTTGGGTTCGTTCCTACGGCATATGAAGGAGGTCACCGAGATGTTCACAGGACGCCGCGCTGCCCGGATGGGTGGCGGCAAGCTTGCAGCAGTCCTTCTGCTTGTAGCAGCAGTCGGGGTCGGACTGGCAGCGTGCCGAGGCTTCTTCGGCCAGGCCCCGATCGCGCTGATTGTCGTCAATGCAGGGGGCGACGACGAAGCACCTGTCACGGTCGCGTTTGACATCAGCGGATCGAATGACCCGGACGGCACGATCGCAGCGTATGATCTGGATTTCGGCGATGGCTCAGCGCACGTGACAGGAACGGATGTTACGGATGCGCTTGACCACGAGTACAAGACGGCCGGGACTTTCACGCTTCTGCTTACTGTGACGGACAACGACGGTCGCATCGGAATGGTGAACGCAACCGTCACGATCGGCCCGGTGATGATCACATTCGCCTCGGACCGGGTCTCCGATTTCGACATCTATCGAATGCAGGATGATGGATCGGATCAGGCGACCGTCTACAACTCGGCCGAGGACGAGCTCTTCCCGGATCTCGTTCGTACGACGCGCGACAAGGTAGCCTATGCCGCCGAAGATGGGACGCGCTGGAACATCTGGAGAATGACGATCACGGGTACAAGCCGGACCCAGCTGACGACGCAAACGAATTCCAACCAGATTCAGCCGAGCTGGTCTGCCGACGCATCCACGATCGTTTACGCCTCGAACGGGACGGTCCAAACGCCGTCGACCATGACGTGGGAGCTGTTCACGATATCCGCGGCCGGAGGAACACCGACCCAGCTGACGACACAGTCGCCATCCTGGGCGATCGCGCCGAGCTACTCACCGGTGAACGACGACATTCTGTTCGTCTCCAATCGGACGGCGACGGGTGGTAGCTCCATTTGGTTGTGGGATGACAGCCTCGGTGCGGCGATCGAGCTTCGGGATCGCGATGGACGTGACGGCGATGCCTCGCCGGCTCTCGCGGGACTCGCAACCGCGCTCGACCTTCCGGACACTCCAGACAGCGCTGGAATCTCGAGGCCTGTCTGGTCGCCGGACGGTGCGCTGATTGCCTTCTCCAGCGAGCGGACCGCCGGAAGCGCTATCGATATCTACATCATGGACGCGGATGGATTCGATCCGACGGACGGCGCGGGAGATCCGATCACGCTCGAGGAATACGTCGACTTCCTGGGCTCCGCCAACGCCGGGATCACAACGGACGACGACGAGTTCTGTCCGTACTGGCTGGAAGACAACAGCGGGATCGTGTTCGCCAAGGAGAGCGCCGGAAGCATCGACCTCTATAAGGTGGCGTTCGACGACGGCAGCGTGACGAAGCTGACGACGACTGGCAACAACGTTACGCCGACGCGAGTTCGCTAGACGAGAAGAGCTGACCTCCAAGGTTCGACTGGGGAGTGAGATTGAGCCGTCTCACTCCCCGCGTTTCTTGCTGCGGCGCGAAAGCGCGGAAAACACGATTGGAATCCCCACCAGAAGAGACATGCCGATGAGAAGCGGTCCATCCCCCCATCGCACGTAGAAGGACGTTCCGGCGAGGCGCTTGACATGGCGTTGCAAGACGACACCTTCCCCGAGGAACGAGGATCGAATCCGTCCTCGGTCGTCGATAGCGCCGGAGACGCCTCCATTGGCGACCTGGATCGTCCAGCGACGCGTCTCGACGGCTCGGAAGACGGCCGCGGCGAAGTGCGCGTGAAGTTCCGAACTCCCGTCGAACCAAGCGTCGTTCGTGACGGTGACGAGAAGGTTTGCCCCGTTCTGTACGAAGGAACGAGCACCTGCCGCGAAGACCGACTCGAAGCAAATCGGTGTGCCGTACCCGCCGATCGGTAAGGACTCTGTCCCTCGACTGAGATCGAGTGGCAGCAGGCTCCGCGTCCATGCGCCGAGTCCCAGCCCCTCCAAGAGCGCCCGGCCCGGGATGTATTCGCCGAATGGCACCGGCCGGACCATCCAGTAGCGCCCTGCGATCTCGCCGTCGCGGTCGAGCAAAACGACCGCGTTGTAGATCGCCCGATCAACGTACTCTCCGGTCCCGAACAGGAGTTCCGTGCTTCCACGTCGCGCAAGGTCCCTCAGCCACTCGTGAAGCTCGCTTCGGTCGAGCACATAGGCTGGGAGGAAGGACTCCGGGAAAACAATCAGATCGGGGGACTGAGCGAGAGCCTCCTCAGCGAGGGCCGTGTAGCGATCTGTCAGCTCCGGCAGGTTTCGGCCGTCGAGCTTGACAGCCTGATCGACGTTCGAGGAGAGCAGCGCGACGTCGAGTTCGCCAGCATCCTCAACCCGTGGAGTGGGGATGAGAGCGAAGGCTGCCTGCATGGCTACGAGCGCGATCGCAACGAGCGCGAAGCGGCTTCGCCGCTCGCGGAACGCTTGGTAGAGCGCCACGTTCGTCGCGACGACGAACGCTGTGATCATCCAGGATCCGAATACGGAGGCTGATTGGATCAACCACGGAACGCGGTAGAGCGCATGGTGGAGCATCGAGAAGCCGGTGCCGAAGGGGCCGAGCGTTCTCGCAAACTCAGCGAGCACGAACAGCGCCGGAGCGGCGAGGAGCCACATCCGTGCAGTGCGGCGCGCGGCGAGCCAAGCAAGAACGACGCCCACAAGCGCGAATGGAATCGCCAAGTAGGCGGCAAGCAGGACGTAGCCGAGGATCACGAGGGGATTGAATCGGGCGACCGCCAGGCTCCACCGGACATCGATGGCGAAGAACGCGAAGCCGAATAAGAAACCAAGCAGCGCACCGCGTCTGACCGTCCGGGCTCGATCGAGCGCGAAGAGAAGAGGCACAAGGGCCACGTAGACGAGTCCGGAGGCGCCAAAGCCGGGAAGCGCCAGCGCGGCGAGCACGCCGGCAGCAGCAGCGAACGCACATTCCCTTCCGATGCTTCGGCCCATATACTGGGCATGATACTGCCTGAGGGGGAAGGTCATGCATCCGATTCTCGTCCAGCTTGGTCCAGTCACGATTCGCTACTACGGTCTGATGTACGTCATCGCCATCTCGATCGGCTTCTGGCTCCTGACGAAAGAGATCCGGCGGAAACAGCTTACCTTGACAACGGAGAACCTGCTCGACCTATTGCTCTGGACGGTGCCATCCGCAATCATCGGCGCACGTCTCTACTACGTCGCTTTCCATTGGGAGTACTACGGGGCGCGGCCGCTCGACATTCTGAAGATATGGGAGGGCGGGCTCGCGATCCACGGTGGCGTTCTCGCCGGCGTCCTCGTGGTCTACCTCTTCGCACGCGCAAAGAAGGTCTCCTTTTGGGCGTTGACGGATGCGCTCGTTCCGAGTCTGATTCTCGGCCAGGCGATCGGCCGAATCGGGAATCTCATGAACGGCGACGCCTACGGGACACCGACGACGCTGCCTTGGGGAATTCGGTTCCCGCCGGAGTCGCCCGTTGGACGAGCCTATCCGGGCCAGGCGACGCATCCGTCGATGATCTACGAGATGATCCTGAATTTGCTGATCTTCGGCTTCCTGTGGGGGTGGGCGCGAAAGCGGGGCTACAAGGATGGATTCTCCACGGCGATGTACTTCATCCTGTATGCTGTGGCGCGCTCGATTGTCAGTTTCACTCGGGGAGATAGCCTCTGGCTTGGCCCAATCCGTGCAGCGCACGTCATCAGCGCCATCTTCATCGTGGTCTTCGGATGGCTGATCTGGCGGCGGAAGCTCTACCGACGGGCAGGCTAGGCGCGAAACCCTTCGCCGAGGTAGACACGGCGGGCCAGCGGATCCTCGAGGATCTCCTGCGGTGTGCCCGCGGTCACCAGCCGGCCCTTGTCGATCAGATAGGCACGATCGACGATGGTGAGCGTGTCGCGTACGTTGTGGTCGGTCACGATCACGCCGATTCCTCGCTCCTTCAGTGCGAGAATCTCTCTTTGCAGATCGGCGATCGAGATGGGATCGATCCCCGAGAAGGGTTCGTCGAGGAGGACGTACCGCGGGGACATCGCCAGTGTGCGTGCGATCTCCAATCGACGGCGCTCTCCGGAGGAGAGGCTTCCGGCGCTGTGGGAACGCAGGTCGACGAGTCCGAACTCGGAGAGGAGTTCATCGCGAAGCCGTGCGCGATCCGCTTTTGGCGCGACCGTTTCGAGAACCAGATCGAGATTCCGCTCGACCGTGGCGCGCGTGAAGACGCTGGGTTCCTGTGGAAGATGGCCGATTCCGAGCCGGGCACGCTGGAAGAACGCGAGGCTCGAGATATCTTGCTCGTCGAGTAGAACGCGCCCCTCATCGGCCGCGAGGAACCCGATCATCATGTGGAACGTTGTGGTCTTCCCCGCGCCATTCGGTCCGAGAAGTCCGATGATTCTCCCCCGGTCGACGGAGAGCGAAAGCCGGTCGACGACCGCGCGCCGTTCGTAGATCTTGACCAGTCGAGACGCCTCAAGAGCCATCTAAAGCCTCCCAACTCGAAAGGTCCACGTGGAGCGCGACATCACCGGAGAATGTGAGTCCCTCCTTGTCCCAATTGCCCATCATCGCTTCGAGTTCTCCGCCCTCGAACGTGGCTACGAGAGGGCCTTCGAACTCCGCTGCATGAGACGAAAGGTCGTACGAGAAGGCTTCGGCTTCGAGCTGAACGCCCTCATCGTACAGCCGAACCGCCCCGGCTCGGAGTGTTTCGAGCGATTCGCTCCACAAGAGGTCGACCGTCTCGAGGACGAAACCGTTCTCCTGCTCGATGCGTATCGGCCCGTTCATCAGACTCTCCTCCCGCGTGCGGAGAAGCTTGGCCCCCTTGATTGAAAGGGGGATCCCGTCCTCATCGAAGAAACGGATCTCGGCATCGCGGAGTCTTCCCTCCTCATCTTCTAGGGCACCGGCGGTCGCACGGATCTCCCACTCGATCTCTCCGCTTGGCGAGTACCCGTGAAGCGCGATCGACTGCGCGACGATCTCGGATGTCGCCGGGGGGGCGTCTCCCCGCGGCAGCAGGAGCAGGATCGCGGCGACGATCAAGCTCAGGATGGCGAGGAGCCACTTCGTTCGAGACATGAGTGAAGGAATCCGACAAACAACGGATGGGGCGCCAGGAACCGCGACGTGAATTCAGGATGGAACTGCACGCCGACGAACCAAGGATGATCGGACAGCTCTACGATCTCCACGAGTTTCCCGTCGCAGGAGGTCCCGGCAATCCGTAGTCCAGCGGACTCGAGTCGATCGCGATAGCCCGGGTTGAACTCGTACCTGTGCCGATGTCGCTCCTCGATCCTCGTTCTTCCGTACGCGGCATGGCTCCGGGAACCTTCGACCAGGTCAGTCTCGTAGATCCCGAGGCGCATGGTGCCGCCCTTCTCGACCACGTGAAGCTGCTCCTTGAGCAGGGCAATGACCGGATGTGGCGTCTCCGGATCGAATTCGGCGCTGTTCGCTCCTTCGAGTCCGGCGACGTGACGTGCGAACTCGATCGTTGCGCATTGCAGACCAAGGCACAGGCCGAAGAACGGAACGTGTTGAACTCTCGCATACTCGACCGCCTCGATCTTTCCCTCGATGCCTCGCTCGCCGAACCCGCCGGGAATCAGGATGCCATCGAGGGAGCCGAGAATCGATTGCGGATCTTCTCCGACGAGCGACTCCGAGGGAATCCACTCAACGAGAACGCGCGCGTCGAGATCGGCCCCCGCGTGTAGCAGCGCTTCGCGAATGCTGATGTACGAGTCGCGAAGTTCGACGTACTTCCCGATAACGCCGATTCGCACCTTGCGGGCTGGCGCGGCGACGCGACCGACTCGCGCTTCCCACGCTCCGAGGTCGGGCGGGCGATCCGGAAGCTCCAATCCTTCTGCAATGCAGCGTGTCAGACCGTTCCTATGCATCTCCAGCGGGGCGTGGTAGATCGTCTCCAGATCAGGATCCTCGATCACGTTCTCGAGCCGCACGTCGCAAAACAGAGCGATCTTCCGTTTAACAGACTCCGCGAGTGGCTCGTCACAGCGCG
>Ga0272442_10011085_pt1 | contig 11027 bp, 5 predicted proteins | sample SSMForm2O_FD_200262 | JGI IMG/M metagenome (GOLD analysis project Ga0272442, IMG submission 200262) | Marine sediment archaeal communities from Little Sippewissett salt marsh, Falmouth, MA, United States - SSM-Form-2O | ecosystem: Environmental > Aquatic > Marine > Wetlands > Sediment ... | reverse complement strand
CCGGAATGAGCTGCTTCAGAGGCACCGTGCGGTCGGTCGCAAGCGCGAAGTCCTCCTCGAAACCGATCTCACCCGCACCAAAACACGCCGCCGACACAAAAAGCACACAGACGCCAAGCACCGTCCGTCTCATCGGATTTCCCCCTTCTGTCACCGGCCGCTGTGGGCCGCGAATGGAAGTGTTCTCGTCCCATTGTATCTGAGTGTTTGTCTCTTTTCGATGCGATAAGCGGATTTCCGGGCAAAAAACCCCCCTCAGGTGCGGTGGGGATGCACCGTCCCCTTACGTGAGGTTAGACGACCCGCGCGTGCAAAGGTTCCCCGAAAGCGGGATTATTCGCGGATTATCCGCCCGTGGCGTCGGCATCGACCACCACCACCGCGGCCCCGGTGAATTTTCCCGCGCGGAGGTCGTCGAGGGCGTCGTTCGCCCGTTCGAGCGTATAGGGGTGCACCTCGGTCTCGACGGGCACCTCGGGGGCGAGTGCGAGGAATTCCTCACCGTCCCGCCGGGTGAGATTGGCGACCGAGCGGACGACGCGTTCGCCCCAGAGAATCGAATAGGGAAACGAGGGGATGTTGCTCATGTAGATCCCGGCGCAGACGACGACGCCTCCCTTTTTCACCGCGGCCAGCGCGGTCGGCACCAGTTCACCCACCGGTGCGAAGACGATCGCCGCATCGAGCGGGGCAGGGGGTGCTTCGTCCGAACCGCCGACCCAGACGGCGCCGAGGCTGCGGGCGAACCGCTGAGCCGCCGTGTCCCCCGGACGCGTGAACGCGAACACCTCGCGGCCCAGGTGCCCTGCGAGTTGGCACAGGATGTGCGCCGACGCCCCGAACCCGTAGAACCCGAGACGCTTCGCCTCACCCGTCATCGAGAACGCACGATACCCGATGAGTCCCGCACAGAAAAGCGGCGCCGCCTGGAGGTCCGGATACCCCTGCGGTATCGGAAAACCGAACCGTGCATCCGCAGCGCAGAACTCGGCGAACCCCCCGTCGATCTGGTAGCCCGTGTAGCGTGCCGCGTCACACAGGTTCTCACGCCCCGACGTGCAGTACGCACACGACCCGCAGCTGCCCCCGAGCCACGGAATGCCGATGCGGTCACCCTCGGTGAAACCCGTCACGTCCGCGTCGAGTGCGGCGACGGTCCCCACCACCTGGTGACCGGGAACGAGCGGCAGCTTCGGCTCGGTCAGCTCGCCGTCGACGACGTGCAGATCGGTTCGGCACACCCCGCACGCGTGCACCTTCACCAGCACCTGACCCGCACCGGGCCGCGGTGCGGGAATGTCCCGCATCACCAGAGGCGTCTTCGGCGCTTCCAGCACCATCGCACGCATTGATTTGTCCCGTGGCACCTGTTAGACTTTATGTCAGAGTATAGACGGCGTCGGCGCAAAAACAAGGGGTCATGTCCGGAAGGGGGGGACGTCATGAAGATCCTGCTGGTTTACTACTCACGGTCGGGGGTGACGCGGAAAACGTCTGAGACCCTGGCGGAGGTGCTGCGCGAGTCCGGTCACGACGTGACGGTGGAGGAGATTCGGGAGAAGAAGAAGCGCGGGGGCATCGTCGGCTTCTTCGCGATGTCTTTTGCGGCGATTTTCAAGCGTCGAGGCGTCATCGAGCCGGTCACGGCCGAGGTTGGGGCGTTCGACCTCGTGGCGATCGGCACGCCGGTGTGGGCGTGGTCGGCGGCCGCCCCGGTGCGCTCCTTCTGCGAGCAGCGCGGCCGCGATGCGAAGTCGGCCGCCTTTTTCGCGACGATGGGCAGCAGCGGCGATGCGGGAGCGTTCAAGGCGATGAAACAACTGTGCGGACGAGACCCCGTCGCCACGATGGCCCTCATCGACAAAGCCGTCCGCAAAGACGACGTCGACGACTTCATCGCAAAGGTGAAAACGTTTGCCGAGGAGATGACCGGCGGCGGGGGGAAAGCCGAGGAATGAACCCTGAAGTTCTCACGAACCTGCTCGTGAACCCGTCGTTCGAGGACGGACGCGACACCCCGAGGGGGTGGGCGTGGGTGCACACGCGCGGGGGATGTGACTGGACGTTCGATACGGACGTACGTTTCAGGGGAACGCGCTCGGTGCGTCTCGTCCAGGACGGGCGGGAGGCGCTCGCCGAGTTCCGGCAGACCGTCCCGTGCAGGGGCGGACAACGGTATCGTCTGCGCGGACGCATCCGCGTCGGCGTGGACGGACACGGTGCCCAGAGCGGGGCGAACCTCTACGTGCGTAGTCTCGCAGGCGACCGGCAGGTTCACGACATGTGGTTTCGACCGTTTTTCGTCGGTCGCGACGACTGGCGGTTGTGGTCGATGGATTACATCCCGCCGGCGGAGGCCGATACGCTGCTGGTGAGCTTCGACATGCGCGGGGGTCGGGGCGTCGCGTGGTTCGACGCGCTGGAGCTATTCGAGGTGCCCGAGCCGCTGTGCGAAAGCCGTTCGCTCACCCACGGGTGCGGCGACCTCCCCGACGCGCTGCCGCAGGCGGCGTCGCTCACCGTCGTCTGCGATGAGAAGTCCGAGTGGTTCGTCACCAACGTCCTCCGTCCGCTCCCGGGCGGCGCCGACGCCCGGGTCGTCTCGCGGGCCGTCGACTGGAAAACGCTTCACGACCTCGCCGCACGCGAAACCGTCGTCGTGACGCCTGCCGCCCTGGCGAAGGCGCTTGCCGACAAGGGCGTACGGTGCGAGACGGTCGAATCGGTGTGCTGCGAGCCCTGCGCGCGCATCCTCGCGACCGACCCGCTGACGCGCAGCTTCACCCCGAACGACGTGATCCCGTGGTCGGTGCCTCCCGGGGCCGACGGCGTGTTTGCACAGACGCAGGTGCGAGCGGACGCGGCGACGCTCGCGCGGCTCGGCTTCGAAACGGTTGCCTTGAGCGTCACGGGTCGTGCCGACGCCGACGGTCACCCGGTGCTCCTGCGCCGCGCGGGTGAAGCGGGCGGGCAGCTCGTGGTGATGGACCTCGGGGCGCTTTCGACGCGGCCCGACTTTGCCGCCCACCCCAACCTGGCCGCACTCGTACTCACCAACGCCGTCGGCAGACCCCAGACCTCCTTCGGTGCGTTCGTCTATCCCGGCTCACCGCTCTATGATTACGCCCGGTTCACCGAGGAACTCCACGCCGTCGCGTCCCGTCACGCCGAGGTCGAACTGACCGAGGAGGGAACCTCGGCGGGCGGGCTTCCGGTGTGGTCGCTGAGCATCGGCCCCCGCGACGCCCCCGCCTTCTACGTTGATTGCGCGATCCACTCGGATGAGTGGGCCCCGTCCTACGGCACCGTGATGTATGCCGAGGACCTGGCCGCGGGCTTCGAGCGTGGGCTGCCCTGGGCGAGGGCGCTTCTCGGTCGACTGCGGTTCAAGTGCATCCCGATCCTGAGTCCCGACGGGTGGGAAGACCACGTGCGCTATGTCCGCGACCTCGACCTCAACCGCAACTTTCCCGTCAACTGGGAGACCTACACCGGCGGACACAAGGGCAGCGGACCGCTCTCGGAGCCGGAAGCGCGTATCGTCGATCGCATCTTCCGCACCGAGAACGTCGTCGCCGCGGTCAACTGGCACGAGACCACCGCCAACGCGCACTGGGTGGGATATGCCCGTGCCGACGGACGCTACCGCAAGTATGCTGTCACGGTGCCCGCGCTTTTCCGTCAGCTCATGGACGGCCGCGACTTCGCCTGGCAGGCCGCCACGTGGACGCAGGTCAGCGACCCACGCAACTTCCATTACCACCCGGTCGAATCGTTCCCCTGGGTGCGGGACTACGCCAACCAGGCGTGTCCCTATGAACTCTACCACGCCGACGCACTCGGCATCGACGGACTCACCGTCGAACAGTACGGCAACGGCGACCTCTTCTGCTCGACCTCGCCCCGGCGCACCGACGTCACCGGACATATCATCGAGATGCTCTTCGGACTGCAGGTGGGACTGGTCTGTCGCAACCACGGTGTGCGTCCGTTGGCGCTTTCGGTGCCGCTGGCGGCGGGAGATTCGCAAGGGGAGGTCATCGTCTCGGACGCCTCGGGTCGCGAGGTCTCACGCGAGCCACTCCGCGTCGAGGACGACCGGGCGCAAATCTGTACCGAGCTGTCGCCACGCGCCTCGGTGGTTGTCGAACTCGACCCGCCCCCGTTTCGACGACGCTGAGCCGTCCGTCATTTCTTCCGAATCCACGCCTCGGCCTGCTTCCAGTACTCGGCCGATTCGAGGGGTTCGGCGTCGAATTGCCAGTACTGCGTCATCATGCGTTCCTTGATGCGGGGTGAGCGGCCCATCTTCGCCAGCCATCGGCGGAGTGCGTCGACGGAGAGTCGAGTCTTCGGCCGCCAGGATTTCGAGGTGACGCACCGGACGAGCGATTCGAACATCGCGCACGCCTCGGGCACGTCGCGTTCGAGACCGGTGAAGTTGAACCCGCTCAGCATCAGCCGGCCTCCGCCGACGGCGAGGTCGAAGAGATAGGCGAACTTCCGCATCGTCCAATCGGGCTGAAACTCGCGCAGCTTGAACGTGAACACGTCGTAACGGTCGCGCGAGGCCTTGTCGACGCCCTGGACGATCGGCGACACCGGCACCGGGAACCCGTCAAGTGAGAGCTTGTCGCAATCGTCGATGAGACCGGCGAACTGGAAGTTCAGAAACCCGTCGTTCGGGAACGTCCGCGTCGCCGCGTGCGGTCGCAGAAACGCCCCCAGGTTGTGTCCGCGGTCCCAGATCACCGGCTTGAACCGGTCCCACGTCGCGGGCATGTAATAGCGTTCCGGCTTCGCCGTGCGGTCGCGCGTCTCACCCACGCGGTAGAGCATCAGCACGTCGCCGCCGTGGTCGAGATGACGAAACACCCCGGGCGTGAAGCGATCGGTGATGAGGAGTTTCTCGGGCTTCCTGAGATTCGTCGAAATGCCGAGCTGCGGATACCGCTTGTGCAGCGCTATATCACGAAGCGCGACGGTCGCTTTCCGAACGGCGAGCGACTCCGGGCGGTTCGGATAAAGCCAGAGCGGCCACGCGTTCTTTACCCCGCGCCCGGGACGCTTCAGTGAAATCGTCAGCGTCATCGCCTGTGCCCGTGCGCTCCTCGGCAGCGTGATCTCCAGCGTGGCGATGCGGTGTCGTCCGCCGCGGACCTCGACGTGCGCGAGGCGTCCCTTCCGTTCGAACGATTTCCCCTTGAGCCGCCACGACAGCGTCGCGTCGCCGTAGAACTCCTGCGAGAAATTCGAGCACCACACCGGCACCGCAAGTTTTTCGGTCTCGAAGAACGTCCGACGGGGCAGGTCGGCCACGACGACGGTTTCACCGTTGAAGGCGAGGTAGTCTTCGGGTCGCACGCTCTTCTTGAAATCGTCGAAGCAGTCGATCAGACCGTTCGCGTTCTCGTAGCGGTCGGTGTCGGCGAGCTGCAGAAAATGCAGCCCGACGAGGATGGGACTCTTGCGGATGCTCTCGAACACCTGCTTGTGCCAGAGGAACTGGAACCGCTCCGACGCTTCGAGCATCCGCGGGGAGTCCTTCTCGAGTCCCTTGCGTTGCCGCAGCTTTTTGAGTTCGTCGACCCACCACGGCTTCTCGACGGCGTACTTGCGGCACTTCGCCTCGAGTGTCTCGGGGTCGCGCAGCACGACGTAGTGACCGACCTCGTGCGCGATAACGGGGAAGTTCACCGGCACCTCGCGCAGCGTCCGCGCCCCGGCACGGCCGGTCTGCATCTGTCGGCCCCGGCACGAGCCGAAGATCGCCCAGTTCGCGCTCGTGTCGAACATCCGGGCGTTCCGTCCGAACGGTGCGAAGTATCCCATGTGCTGCACGTCGAGGTCGACGCCCTCGCGGTCGCACTCGCCGCGGGCGCAGGTGTCGATGAAGAGCCGCGTGGGATCGAGCTTACGGAGTTGCCGCGCGCGTTCGAGCACCTCGGGGTTGCGGCCGGGCTGGTTGATCTCGTTGCCGAGACAGTAGACCATGAGCGAGGCGTGGTTGCGGATGCGTCGGATGGTATCGGTCCACAGCTTCGGCTTCACGAGCGTCGGGTCGTGGTCGAGCAGGTCGCGCTCGGCTTGGTACTTGCCGTAGTACTTTCGGATTTCGACGTGCGTGAGCACCCCCAGCCGGTCGGCGGCGTCGAAATACGCCCGAGGCGGCACCTTCGAGTGAAACCGCACGAAGTTGAACCCGAACCGCTTCGCCGCACGGATGTTCTTCTCGTAGTAGGCGACCTCCGACAGCCCGCACAGGTTCGGGTGATCGTGCGCCTCGCGTCCGCGAATGATGCCCCGAACGTAGAACGGCTTGTTGTTGAGGTAGATGGTGTTCCCGGCGACGTGAAACCTGCGCATGCCGAACGCGTGCGACAGCTCGCACGTCGTTTTCCCGACGCTCACCGAGAGCTTCAGCATGTACAGGTGTGGCGTGTCGGGCGTCCACGGCTTGAAGTTCGGCATCGCACACGCGAAGCGCACCTTGCCTTTCGGTCGGACGATCTTCCCCGTGCCGATGGTCTTCTTGCCGTCGGTGATTCTCCACGCGAGGCGCGAACACCGCTTCGGCACGCGCAGTTCCACCCGCACGCACGCGTCATCGAAATCGGGAATGATAAACAGGTTGTTGCGGATCTTCTCGACGTTCAGCATGTCATGCGTCCTTGTCTGTTCGGGTGATCTTCGTCAGCACCTCACGCGAAAGCCTCGTGCACCCCTTCGGCTAGTTGCTTCAGCTTGGTCTCGCCGATCTTCACGACCGGTGGTCCTTTGGCAGGAGCTTCGCGACCACTTTCTGCGCATACGCGCTCACCTGCGGTTCCCCGGCGGAGGCGCAGCGGAGGAGGAAGGGGAGTCCGTCCTGTCCGCAGAGCTCAGCGACGGCCCACACCGAACGCAGACGGACGGGCGTCTCCTGCGACGCCTTGAACCGCCGCACCAGACGGGTGACCACCTCACGCGGATGAAACAGACTCAGTTCCTTGACCAGTCCCTTCGCCACCTCGCGGTCCGCGACGAGCAGCCGGTCGATCAGCCCGTCGAGCGTCTTCGCGACACTTTCGGTCGGCGTCTCGACAGGTTCGGGCGCCGGCGTCGCAGGGGACTCTCCCTGCGAACCGGCTGCCTGCAGCACCGGTCGCGAGGGGTTCCCGCCCTTGGTGAGCACACCGTCGGTGAGCATGGCGTCGATGATCGCGCGGATCTCCGGGCGCGAACGTCGCACGCTCCCGTAGACGGGGAGTTCATGCACCCCCGCCGGTTCGATCCATTTTGCCTTCGATCCGGTCAGCACCTCGGCAATCTTCCCGGCGCCGACGGCGAAAGGAAGTGCGGCGATGCAGTCGAGCACCGCGCGGCGGACCGCGTCGTCGTCGACGGGCGCCGAGACTGCTTCACGTTTCCGCACCTCTGTCACCTGCGGCGCGGGTGTCGAGAACTGGTCGAGGTCGACGTTGCGGGAGACCGCTTCGCCGCGTTCGGTCAACGCGAGCATGGGCATGCGTGCACTGCCGGTCAGTTCGATGTAGCCCTCGTAGGTGAGGTCGTCGATGACGCCCTTGATCACGTCGCGCTTCTCGTGCACGCGACCGTACGCGGGGTTGCGGTCGAGTCGCCACTTGAGCAGCTTCTTGTCGCGCGAGCCGCGAAGCAGCCTCGCGATGGAGACCTTGCCCAGTGAAAACGGGAGGTGACGCATCGCCACGAGCACCGCCATCGCGATCTTCGGGTGTCGCTCGAGCACGCTTTCGCCGCTGCCGCCGGTGGGGCCGGCGGTCTCGCACCGGTCGCAGGTGCCGCAGGTGAAGGCGTCGGTCTCGCCGAAGTAGTTGAGGATGAACCCGCGTCGACAGCCCGCGGTGCGGATGTAGTCCTCCATCGCGGCGAGCTTCTCCTCCTCGATCCCACGGAGCATCTTCTGACGTTCCCAGTCGATGTCGAGCTTGCCGAACGCGGGCGGCTCGTCGACGAGTTTCTCGATGCCGCGGCCGCGGAAGGGGGGCTCGTAGCCGATGAGCCCCTCGCGATCCATCGCGGCGAGCGACCGGCGGACCTGGTCTTCGCTCAGTCCCGACGACGCGCAGAGCTGTCCGAGGTCGACCTCGTAGCGTCCGGGCACTTCGAGATCGACGGCGAAGGCAAGCCCTTCGAGGACGCGCCGCTTCACGCGGCCGCGCACCTCCGGCAGCACCTCGGGCGCTCGCTTATCGAGCGTGACGGCGAGCTGCGTCTCCCCGGCGAACGCACGGGTAACGCCCGCACCGTCGAGGAGTCGCACCGCGGAGCCGACCTGACCGTCCTTCACGTCGCCGGTGCATTCCGCGGCGATCTCTTTATAGGTCCTCATGATCGGGTTCGCGTCGATGCGCCACAGCGTGCGATAGACGTCGGCGACGATGCGCTTCGTCGGGTAGCTCAGGTCGATGAAAAACTCGCGCAGAAACCGGTCGGACGGGGCATACAGCAGCACGCAGTGCGACGTCAGTCCGTCGCGACCCGCGCGACCGATCTCCTGGTAATATTGCTCGACCGACCCGGGATAGCTGGTGTGGACGACGAAGCGGACGTCGCGCTTGTCGATGCCCATCCCGAAGGCGCTGGTCGCGCAGACGACGCGTGCACCGCCGCCGAGGAACGCTTCCTGCGCGGCGGTGCGGTCGTCGGCTTCCATGCCGGCGTGGTAGACGGTGACGGAGGGCTCGACGGTGCGGATCGCGTCGGCGGCGTCCTCGGCGCTGCGACGCGTGCCGGTGTAGACGATGCCGCTGCCGTCGTGGTTGCGGACGAAGTCCACGAGGAACCGCTCCTTCTCCCGGCGGTCGGGGGTTTCGACGACGCGGAGGATGAGGTTCGGTCGGTCGAACCCGTGGACGTGGAGATCGACGTCGTCGGTCGAGAGACCGAGCGAGGCGATGATATCGCGCTGCACGCGCGGCGTCGCGGTAGCGGTGAGCGCGGTAACGGGCGGGTTGCCCATGCGTTCGCGACACTGCTTGAGCCGTCGGTAGTCGGGCCGGAAATCGTGTCCCCACTCGGAGATGCAGTGTGCCTCGTCGACGGCTAACCGCGCGACCGTCAACGCGTCAAGTGTGCGCAGGAACGTGGCATTGCGGAAACGCTCGGGTGCGACATACACGAGCGGAAACGCCCCTTCGCCCGCGCGACGCAGCCGGTCGCGCTGCTCGGCGACGCTCAGGCTCGAGTTGACGAACGTCGCCGGGATGCGCTTGCGCGTCAGTTCATCGACCTGGTCCTTCATCAGCGAGATCAGCGGCGAGACGACGAGCGTCACACCCCTGTCGAGGAGCGCCGGAAGCTGGTAGAGCAGCGATTTCCCGCTGCCGGTGGGCATCACCACCAGCAAACTCCGTCCCCGCACCACGGAACGCATCGATGTTTCCTGTCCCGGAAGAAACGACTGGTGTCCGAACCGCCGCACCAGCGTCTGCCTGGCGTCGAGCAGTTCGGACGAGGGTTTGTCATTTTCGCGTGGTGTGGTCATGTCGCGAGTGTAGCATCCATGAGACGTATCGACAAGCAAATATTCCGAGCACGTGTCGCGGCACATCGTTGCCTACTTCACGACGGCCGTCGGCGTCTTCCGCAGAAGAATCAGCCGGCTCGCGCGGTGACTCAGCTTGCGGTTGAGCTCGAAGAGGTCGCCGTACTTCGCCGGGCTTACCACCATGGGCGCGAGCGTCGCCTTGGCCGTGATGACCAGCGTGCCGCCGGCTCGGCGCACCGACTGCACGCGCACCGTGCCGTCGGCCGTCTTCCACGCGACCTCTTTCGGAAGCATCACCGGTTCGTATCCCTTCGGACACGTCACCTCCACGGTGAGCCTCCGGTCCTCGGGCTCGCCGAGATACAGCGGGTTCTCGCGCTTGTCGCTGCGCAGGTAGAAAAGCCCGGCGAGCGACTGGGGCAGGTCGAGGTAGAGGAAGTCGCCGTCGCGCACGGCGAAGTCCTTCACCTTGACGGTGAATCCCTCGACGCCCGGGTGAGCGGCGAAGTCGGTTCGGAGGTCGCCGACGGCCTCGGCGTTCTGTGCGATCTTCGCGACAAGCTCGAGGTAATAGCGTCGACGGTCCTCCGGACGCATCTCCGAGAACTTGCGGTTGTTCGTCCCGAACGACGTGCCGTAAAGGCGACGCGTCTTCGTGATCGTCGCGTCACCCCTGGCGTTGAGCGTCATCCTGTACGACGTGGATGCCACGTCGGCCTTGCCCTCGGCGGCCCGGATGGTCTCGATCTTTCCCGAAGGCAGCACCAGCCCGGCGTAACCGTCGTAGACGGTGGCGCCGAGCGTCGAATACTGATCGCCCGTGTTGAGGTAAACCGTGTCTTTGCCGGCCTTCACGCGAACGAGGACGGTGCCGAACAGCTCAGTGTCGGGGTGGTCGAGCAGCGTCTTGCGCATCGCTTCGACGCGCGGAATGCCCGAGGCCAGCACGAACTCCGGACGGAACCCCGTCGCCCGCAACATCGTGTAAAGCAGCACCGCGCGGTCGGTCGTGTTGCCGTAGCCGTCGGCAAGCGTCACGTCGGCGCGCGTCACGTACTTCAGCGGCATCCCGGCCAGCGACGGCCCGGCCTTGCGCACGTTGAGGACGACGAAGTCGCGAATCGCCTTCACCTTGTCGGCGGCGGCAGGCTTGCCCCGGACGAGTTCGCGTGCTTTCACGTCCGATTTCCATTGCCCGAGCGTCTTCGTCCACAGCGCCGGGTACACCTGGGCGGCCAGGGTCTTCCACGTGCCGGTCGAGACGAACACCGTCGGCGTGTAACTCCACCTCGGGGGCAGCATGTCCTCGCGCTGGAGTGCCGGCACGTTCTCGGCCGACCACCTGAACCGCGTGAGACCGGGGGATTTCGCGCGTGGCAGGGAGCGGGATTCATTCAGCGGCCTGCCCCGGTTGAGGGTGGTTTTCTTCAGGAGGGTGCCCGGCGTCGGAACGATAACCCTGAGGGTCTTCTTCCGGATGGCGTCGAACGATTGGAACGATTCGCGGCACGCGAAG
>Ga0272442_10011084_pt1 | contig 11028 bp, 6 predicted proteins | sample SSMForm2O_FD_200262 | JGI IMG/M metagenome (GOLD analysis project Ga0272442, IMG submission 200262) | Marine sediment archaeal communities from Little Sippewissett salt marsh, Falmouth, MA, United States - SSM-Form-2O | ecosystem: Environmental > Aquatic > Marine > Wetlands > Sediment ... | reverse complement strand
ATTTTCTCAGGCGCTCTAAACCGATAAATGCAGCATGCCCTTCGTTTAAATGATATAAATCGGCTTCAATCCCAAGTTTATCCAGCGCCCTGATTCCACCAATACCCAGCAATATTTCCTGTTTAAAACGGTTTTCGAGGTTGCCTCCATATAAATGATGGGTAATTGTTCTGTCCTGTTCCATGTTATCTTCAAAGTCTGTATCAAGTAAAAATAATTCAATACGGCCAATATTAACTTTCCATATACGGGCATATAAGTTTCTTCCCGGAAAAACAATAGTAATTGTTTTCCAGTTTCCTTTATTATCACGTACAGGTTTAACAGGAATTTGTGAAAATTGCTGGGCTTCATAATTTGTTACCTGTTCACCTTTTGAACTTAGTAATTGCTTAAAGTACCCATATTTATATAACAAACTTACTCCAATAATATTTTTATTTAAATCACTGGCTTCTTTTAAATAATCGCCGGCAAGAATGCCTAAACCTCCTGAGTATATTTTCAGGGATGAATGTAAACCAAATTCCATGGAGAAATATGCGATTTTTGGAGCAGGTTTTTTCTTACCTTTCTCCATATATTCTGAAAATAGAATTGTAACTTTATTAAGGTTTGTAAGAAACTCTTCGTTTTTTTCTAAATGCAGGTATTTTGAATACGGAATATTTTCAAGAAAAATCAAAGGATTTTTTTCACATTCAATCCATAAGTCCTTATCAATTGATTCAAATAATTCTTCTGCTTCAGGATTCCACGACCACCATAAATTATCAGCAAGGTATTCGAGCGATTTTAAATTTTCGGGTATATTTTTATGTACGATAAACCTTGACCATATAGGTTGATTAACAGGGCGGTATTTTTCTGCCGGCAGTAAGGCATCTAATTTTTCAACATCCTGGAAATCTTTTGTTCTATCAATTACCTTTTTAAGTGCAATTTCATATGCTTTATAATAAAACTCAATTAAATTACTCCAAAGTGCTATTCTAGATATTTCGAATGCATTTTGTTTTATTTTATTTAATTCTGCATTATTTAATTTAAGAATTTCGATTATTTTATTTGTAATTTCATCTGCAACGAATTCATCATCATTATCATTTCTTTGAATTACTTTTATTCCGGGTTGTACGGTTTTAAAATTTGAATTAACCCATATTCCAAACCCTGCATTAGTAGTTGTAATTGTAGGTATTGAAAAAGCCAGGCTTTCTAGGGGAGTATAGCCCCATGGCTCGTAATATGAAGCATAAACCGTTAAATCATGGCCAATTAACAGATCGTAATACGGAATATTAAATATGCCATCGTTTCCGTTTAAATAACAAGGAACAAAAACTACCTTAACATTATCTTCAGGTTTATTATGTATATTAATGGCATTAAGCTTATTTACAATGGGGTCTCTTTCAGGATTTAATAAACAGTGCGTTACGTATGGTTTTGCTACTCCTTCGCATTTCTCATCTAATTGTAATTGCTGCAGCAGGTCTTTTCTAGGGCCTGAATTTCCGGCTGGTATAAGTATATAAGCCAGAATTTTTTTTCCAGGGTTTTGTATATTATTTATTTTCGATAAAGCATTTATAAAAACATCAATACCTTTATTTTTAAATTCATACCTGCCGCTGGTACCTACAATAAAAGTATTTTCATTAAATTTCTCGCCTAATAGTTTTTCTCCTATATTTAATAGGACCTGCCTTGCTTTTTTTCGTTTGTCATTATAATCTTCAGAGGGAACAAAAGAATCTTCAAAACCATTTGGTGTAATAACATCAATGTTTTTACCATGAAATTGCGCACACTCTTTAGATGTAATTTCACTTACAGTAGTATAACTATCGGCATAATTTGCCGATGTTTGTTCGAGTGATTGCTTTGAAATTACGTTGAAATTTTTAGCTGATAAATCCGGATTATATTCTTTTAATTTGCTGTATAATGGTAAATAATTACCTGCAATTGACCTACCAAGTACCGTGGCATGAGTTGTAAATATTGTTCCAATACGAGGAATATTATTGTTTAAATATAATAAGCCTCCTCCACACATCCATTCGTGGAAATGTGCTACAAGTTTATCATTATAATTGGCATTAAATTTTGTAAAGCTCTCAATAACTTTGGCTGCAGCATATCCAAATAATGCCGGCTCAACATAATCCCATTGTCCATGTAGAGAATCGAGCTTGTATTTTTCCCAGAAGAATTTAAATATTTCATTTTTTTGTGAGAAATAAGGTGTAAAATCAACAATAATGGCTATTGGATTACCAGATATATTCCATCTGCCAACTTTTATCATTAATCCTTCTTCGCGGGCCTTTTCCTGCCATGTATTGTATAATAACTTGTCTTCGATAAACTCCGGATTTTCTGCTGTATCTCTCCATACATCTGGTCCGATTACAATATAATTCGATCCTAATTTTTTGGTTAAGGTAAGTGCCTTTGTAGATATAACAGTATATATTCCACCAACCTTGTTGCAAACTTCCCAGCTTACTTCAAATAAGAAATCAGGGAAAAGATTTTTCTCACTCATAATTATCTATATATTGAATATATTTAAGTACTAATGTTTATTTAATATTTTTAACTTTCATTCTGCGAAGTCGGGCCTGATAGTTTTTTATTAGCCTGGTTAATTCTTCTTCTGAAAGGTCTTGGTTTTTAGGCTTACGGCTTTCTTTTTTAACACACTTGCTGTCAATCACTAATTCAAAATCGCTTAAGGCATTCATAAAATTAGTATAAGCTTCGTATGGTGTGTTGTATGGATTGAAATATTTATGCACATCTCCGTCGGAGAACCATTTGGTACACATATAGTAAAAATGGTCGCTGGTTTGAAGATAGTTCCAGGTTTTTTCTATTTCAGGATCATTACATTTTTTAACTTTATCGTATAATTGGTATAATTTATCAAATGCGTCATCCTGAAGTTCGTTTCCCAGCCATGCTGTTAAATCACGCTCTTCATCGGCCCACGAAATGGGGTAGGGAACATGTATGCTTGAAATTGGCTGATGATGCTCGATAACTTCAGAAGGAGTTTCGAAAATATAATTTGATTCAGAAAAAACACGATAAGGTAAGTCTCTGAGAAAATCAAAAATGCCTGTATCGGCCCATTGGTGTTCTCCAAAGGTTTCATAGTCCATAAATAAATTAATAATTTCTTCTTTTGGATCAACAGCATTTAGCCAGTTTACAAACTTACCAGTTGTTAAAGGCCATTCACTCCAGGCTTTATTTGAGAACCTGAAAGCAATATCATCGCTTAACCTGAAATTTTTTAGTAATAGCAACAGTTTAGGATTTATAGCATTTGTATAAAGGTAATTTGAACTTTTCCACCCCAAAATATGTTTTGCTCCTTCGGTTAACATACCTTTATAACCCATTTCAGCTACCATGGCTCCAATTTCATCTGAATAGATTAACTCGGTATTTCGAAATACTTTTGGAGTTTGACCAAAAAGCTGTTTTATTTTAGCACTTTGGGCTTTAACCTGTTTTGTAAATTCTTCTTTACTTTTTAATGCCGATAATGAATGTGAATATGTTTCAGCAAGAAATTCAACACTTCCGGTTTTGGCTAATTGTTTAAAGCTATCTAAAACATCAGGGGCATACATCTCAAGTTGATCAAGGCAAACACCCGAAATAGAATACGATATTTTAAATTTTTTGCCATATTCTTTAATCAATTCAAGCATTACCTGGTTAACCGGTAAATAACTTTTTTCAGCTACTTTTCTCATGATGGTTTTATTTGAAAAATCATCAAAATAGTAGTGATCCTGACCAATATCAAAAAACCTGTATCTTTTTAATCTGAAAGGTTGATGTACCTGAAAATAGAAACAAATTGTTCTCATTATGTTGAATTTTTAAATTACTTGATGATATATTTCATTTACATGGTGAGCAGCGTTATCCCATTTTAAATTGTCTACTTCTCCTTTACCATATTTTACAAAAAACCTGGATAATGCATCATAATTTAACAGGCCATAAATGGCATCGGCCATAGCATCGATGTCCCAAAAATCGATTTTTAATGCATGATTTAAGATTTCGGAAACGCCAGATTGTTTTGATATAATAACCGGAACATTCGATCTCATTGCTTCGAGGGGTGAAATACCAAACGGTTCGGAAACTGATGGCATAACATATACATTACTGTATTTAAACATTTCATCTACTTCATATCCTTTTAAGAATCCAGTAAAATGAAATTTATTTGAAATACCTAAATGGGCTACTCGTTTAATCATGCGGTTTAGCATGTCGCCACTGCCTGCCATTACAAATCGCACATTTTTATATTTCTTTAATACTTTATTTGCAGCCTCCACAAAATAATCAGGACCTTTTTGAAAAGTAACCCTGCCTAAAAATGTTACAATTTTATCGTTATATAATGTATCAGGCTTTCTGTTCCCGTTGTCGTAATTATATAAGTCAATACCATTATATACTGTTGTAATTTTTTTTGGATCGATGCCATAACGATTAATAACAATGTTTTTAGTAAAATTACTCACAGTAATTATTCTATCGGCTGTTTCCATCCCTTTACGCTCAATATCATATACATTTTGGTTTATATTTTCACCGCTACGATCAAATTCTGTGGCATGAACATGAATAACAAGAGGTTTGCCTGAAACCTGCTTTGCTACAATACCTGCAGGATAAGTAAGCCAATCATGCGAATGAATAATATCATAATCATTCATTGCGGCAAGTGCGCCAGCAATTAACGCATATCTTGCAACTTCTTCCATTAAGTCTTTACCATATTTTCCTGAGAATTTAAAACTGGCTGAAAAAGTGTTTTCTTTAAAATTTACTCCATCCAGTTTGTTTTCTTCAGAAAGTTTTTTAAATAATTCAGGTGAAACATAAGGGATGAGATTGGATCCAATTTCTAAATAAGTAATTTTATTCCAGAATTCTTCATAATTAAAATGGCGTTGATTGATTTGAATGTTTTCAGCACCAAGCAGGTTTACTAACGAAATATCTTCATCGCCGAAGGTTTTTGGGACTATAAATTTAATTTTAACTCCGATTTTAGCTAATGCTTTGGTTAATCCAAAACATGCAGTTCCTAACCCTCCGGTTATATGAGGTGGAAATTCCCAACCGAACATTAATACTCTCATTTTTTATTATCTCACTATTTTTTTAATTTATTATATTTATTAATTAATTCATTAATACGGAGTAATTCAGCAACACTCCAGGCCTGTGATATTGTTCCACCCGGACGATGAGGAGGATCGCCGTCATAAACTTCTGATATGCTGCCTACACCATGAATATCAATATCTTCTTCAAAATTTATAAGCAATTTTTTAATGAAACCAACACCCGATTTTTTATGAATTTTTAAATATCCTTCGGCAAAATGCCCTAGTAACCAAGGCCATACGGTTCCCTGATGATAAGCACTATCTCGATCGGCTTGTGTGCCTTCATATTTTCCTTTATAATCAGTATTTTTTGGAGATAAAGTTCTAATTCCACGAGTTGTTAATAATTCACAATCAACAACTTTTAATATTGAGTTTTTCATTTCATCAGTAAGCGGACTGTAATCTAATGAAGTAGCAAAAATTTGATTTGGCCTTACAGCCCAGTCGGCCTGGTTCTTATCGGCAACATCAGCTAAATATCTTTTTTTATCATCCCAGAATATTTGTATAAAAGAATTTTGAATTATTTCAGGTAAATTTTGCCAATCATTAATAAATTTTTCATCATTTGCATTTTTTGCTAATTCAAGAGTATAACATATAGCAAAATACCAAAGTGCGTTAATTTCAACATTGTACCCGGTACGTGGAGTTACAGGTTTGCCATTTACAACAGCATCCATCCATGTAAGAGCAATACCTCTTTCTCCGGAATATATTAATCCGTTTTCATGCATTTTAATGTTAAAGTATGTTCCTTTTCTATATGCTTTTAATATTTGTATCATTTTTGAACCATAATTTTTCCAGACTTTATTGTTATCATTAATAAAATCGCCATATTTTTTTACTGCCCAGAAAAACCAGAGTGGCGCATCAACTGAGTTTAATGCAACATTTTCATCGTTTCCAATATTGGGAAATAGTCCGTTTTTTAATTCAGAAATCATGGTATCCAATACTTCTTTGCATGTTTTTGAATCATGCTGACTTAATGTTAATCCTGGTAATGAAATAAATGTATCTCTTCCCCATCTGCCAAACCACGGATATCCGGCAACAATTTCAGTTTTTTTTCCTTTTTTAACTATAAATTGACGAGCAGCATAATTTAAACAGCTAATAAAATTATCTCTTGGTAATTTTTTTTCAATTTCTGTGTTAAATTTTCTTTTAAAAGATATTGGTGCATTTTCAGTTAGAGAGGCAGAAAAAATTATTGTTTCTTCTTTTTTTATAGGAATTTCAAAATAACCTGGCACATAAAGATCTTCCTGATAGTCGTATCCGCGTTTTTGCTCTTCTATATATTCTACATTATAATACCAGTTTGGAGCTGGGATATATTCGTTTTTTTTTGATAATTGCATATGTAAACCAGGGAAACCTTTATATAGCTTAATTCTGATTCCGTTTGAGATGGTTTTGTATTTTGTATTAGTAAAAAGATTTGCCTTTGATAGCTGGTGAATATTTCTGAATGCAAGAAAAGGTTTTAATTGCAAGGTAGTTGCCGAATGTGCATCTTTTAAAGTATATTTTACCAGTAATTGCATTTCATTCTCAACTAACAAAATTTCTTTTTCCAGTACAACCCCACCTACCCGGTAGGTGATTTTTGGAACCGGATCGAATTCAAAATTTCTAACATATTTATGTCCTTTAGGTTGATAAATAAACGGATACTTATGAATGCCCAGATGAAATTCAGCTCCATGTTGTATTATGGTCTCGTCGAGTGCAGATAAGAGTAAATAATTTTCGTTATCAAATTCTTCAATGGGACAGATTAATAATCCATGATATTTTCTGGTATTACAGCATAATAATGTAGAAGACCAGAATGCCCCCAGCTTATTTGTACTTAAAACTTCTTTATTTAAAGAATATTCAAGATTAATTAGCTCCGATTTATCAAATTTAATATACTCCATGTTTAAATTTAAATAATTAAACTATGCTTTTCAAATACATAAAATCAATATTAATTATAAAATATTTTTATAATTTGGTTGAGGTTTTAGGCCAGCAACATTATAACTAAATTACTAATATTTTTGTTCATTAATATTAAATTTTTAATAAAAAAAATTGGGTATTTTGGAAAATAAATATTGTTATTATTTCTATATATTTTTAACTCCTATTAAAGTTGCCGAGGTACAATCTGTAATTTTAACCTGCACATATTCACCAATTTTATATTCGTGTTTTGGAAACACAACCACTTTATTTTGCGATGTGCGGCCGGATAATTGATCATCTGATTTTTTAGACACTCCCTCCACTAATACTTTAAATGTTTTACCTATATCTTGTTTTTTACTATCTGCTGATAGTTTATTTTGCAAATTAATTATTTCTGTCAGGCGTTTCGATTTAACTTCATCCGGAACATTATCTGATAGTTTTCTTGCTGCTTTTGTATTGGGGCGTTCCGAATACTTAAACATATAAGCAAAATCATATCCAACTTTTTCCATTAAACTTAAAGTGAGTTTATGATCTTCTTCTGTTTCGCTACAAAATCCTGAAATTATATCGGTTGAGATAGCAGCTTCAGGTAATATTTTTTTTATGGCTTCTATTCTGTTTAAATATTTTTCTCTGTCATATCCACGATTCATTAAATTTAAAATTCTGGAACTACCCGATTGTACGGGTAAATGTATATGCTTGCAAATATTATTGTATTTAGCCATTATTTTCAATACTTCATCAGACATATCTTTTGGATGCGATGTGGAAAATCTTACCTGCAACTCAGGATTTATTTTTGCAACGTCTTCTAACAAATTATTAAAATGATAGTTAATACCATTTTCATTCCATTTGTAAGAATCAACATTTTGCCCGAGTAGTGTCACTTCTTTATAATTTTTGTTAACCAGGTTTTTAATCTCGTTTAATATGGTTTCCGGATTTCGGCTTCTTTCTGCACCTCTTGTGTAAGGAACAACGCAGTATGTGCACATATTATTACACCCACGCATAATGGAAACAAATGCCGAAACATTATTTTTGTCAAGACGCACAGGGTTAATATCTGCGTAGGTTTCTTCTTTTGAAAGCAATACATTAATAGCTTTATGCCCGCTTTCTGCAACTTGTAATAAATTTGGTAAATCCCTGTATGCATCTGGCCCGACAACCAGATCAACCATTTTTTCTTCTTCAATTAATTTTTCTTTAAGCCGTTCGGCCATACAGCCAATAACACCTATTAATAAAGCTGGATTATTTTTTTTTATTTGTTTAAAAACATTTAGTCTTCCCCAAACTCTTTGCTCGGCATTTTCTCTAATAGAACAGGTATTAATTAAAATTATATCAGAATTATTAATATTTTCAGTAACATCAAAACCATTGTCTTTCATTATAGAAACAACCACTTCGCTATCGGCCACATTCATCTGGCAACCGTAAGTTTCAATATAAATTTTGGGTATTTTATCCATCTTCAACAAATCATCAATTAAGCCCGCAAAGGTAAGTTATTATCTTCAATTTATTTTAGATAATTTTTCAATTTTCATAAAATACATTCTTTTATAATCTTAACTATCAGATGAATGATTTCTTTTTAAAATTCAAAACCAATTTTGTATTTTTAGGCGCTTTTTTAATTGTTAATTTTTAATTTGATATTGATTATTAGCAGTAATTTAGTAAACTCGGAACAAATAATGGATTATTTGTTTTTTGACATATTATTTAATAAAGTTCAGAAAATCAATTTATTTGCCCTATTCCCTAAAGGGAGTAAATTGATTTCCTTTGCATCCTTTAAGGGCAAAGGCAAGTGAAAAAAATAAATAATATTTTTATATTAAAAAACATATCTTTATAGAAATTAAAATAATAAATATAAAATTTTAAAAAATGTCGGGTCATAGTAAATGGTCAACCATAAAGCGAAAAAAAGGTGCTGCTGATGCAAAGCGCTCGAAAGAGTTCTCAAGAATTGTGAAAGAAATTCAAATTGCTGTAAAAGAAGGAGGTAGTGCGGATCCAGATTCGAATCCGCGTTTACGTTTAGCAATGCAGAATGCTAAAGGGGTGAACATGCCCAAGGACAATATTGAAAGAGCAATAAGCAAAGCGTCAGGGGAAGGAGAAAGCCTGCAAGAGGTTACTTTTGAAGGATATGCACCTCATGGGATTGCGGTATTTGTTGAATGTTTGACAGATAATAACTTAAGAACAGTCAGCCAGATTAGAGCTGTATTTAATAAACGAAACGGTACTTTAGGAACCAATGGTTCGTTGAGTTTTCTTTTTGACAGAAAAGGTGTTTTTGTAATTCCAAAAGGAGATTTAAATGTGGAAGAGTTTCAACTTGAAATAATTGATGCCGGTGTTGAAGAAATTGATGAGGTGGATGATAAACTTATAGTTTATTGTGCGATGGAAGATTTTGGCAATGTTCAGAAAAAACTGGAAGAATTGAATATTGAGGCTGAAAATGCTGAATTACAAAGAATAGCTAACAACACAAAAACTCTTACAGTTGATGAGTCTTTACAAATTTTAAAAATTGTTGAAGAGTTTGAAGAATTGGATGATGTTCAGAATATATACCACAATCTTGAAGTTACCGATGAAGTAATTGCTGCAATGGAATAGCATTTTATCGAATCATTTCTTTTATTATGACTACCATATCAACTTCATCTTCTCTTAAGTCCAGAATAAGAGTTTTGTAATAACCAAATACCTCTTCTTGTAACAAATTAATAGACTTATTTAAAATTTGGATTTTGCCATAATCTGATCTTAAAGTTTTTGTTGATTGATTGTATTCAATTTGGTTTGCCTCTATCATCACATATTGATCGTTTTTATCAACAAAAACAATTGCGTTTACAAAATTGTGTAAATCTTTTTCAATTGAATCATAATCTGCTACAATAAATATTTTTTCATATTCCTGCATTATTTTTTTTGCCGGAATATCATGTTTTTTCAAAATCTCAATCCATTTATTAGGTGTATATAACTCGATTGTATAATCAAGCAATTCTATGCCGCCATGAGGCCCATGGCCAGGAATTACGATTTTTGCATTTCCATACTCGTCTTTCACCTTTTTAATTGTTTCTGACCATTTTGAAAGAGTTGCATCGCTTATGTTTCCTATCCAGCCATTATAATTACGCACTTCGTTTCCTCCAAAAAGAATTTTTTCATCCGGAATCCAAACAACAATTCCATCTTCAGTATGAGCAGGCCCGAAATACTTACAAATGATTTTTTTATCACCAATTTTGATATCAAGATTATCAGCAAAACAATTTTCTGGAACAGGCAATTTTTTATCTTCTGCAATTGTGCAAGTTAATTTATTTGCATAGGATTTAATTCCAAATTCATGAACAACATCTAATCCTTCCATAGCATCCGGGTGCCAGCGATCTATTACATAACCAATTATATTAGCTTTAAGTTCGGTTTTCACATAGTTTATTAAATCTCGGGTAACCTCATCAGATGGGGGAGTAGACACGATTATTGCTTCTCCGTTATATAAATATATTAATCCATTAGAATTATCGTATGTATGAACATACACTTTATCTGATAAACTTATTAATTGAAATTTATTATTATTTTGAGAATAACTAAAACTACAAATAAGAAGAAGAAAAAAGAATATTTTGTTTTTCATATATAAAGTTTAAAATTTCTTTTCAATTTCATCCATTTGCATGATATGAATTATTTTTTTTCCGGTTGGAGAATAATTAGGCGACTGGCAGGCAAAGAGCTGATCGACCATATCGTGTATTTCTTCACCCGACATTGG